>Ga0272443_10001747_pt1 | contig 30167 bp, 60 predicted proteins | sample SSMAcet12_FD_193581 | JGI IMG/M metagenome (GOLD analysis project Ga0272443, IMG submission 193581) | Marine sediment archaeal communities from Little Sippewissett salt marsh, Falmouth, MA, United States - SSM-Acet-12 | ecosystem: Environmental > Aquatic > Marine > Wetlands > Sediment ... | reverse complement strand
ATACTTCAAAAGTTACCCAACCACCATTACAAGTGTCTTCTGTTGGGCAATCTGGAGTCCAACTCCATTGAGTAGGAAAGTAATATCTATCAAACTTTCCTGAGTGAGTGTAATGAGCAATGTAATCTGGTTGAGTAGAATACCAGAAGGTTAAACTAACTGATTCATTTTCAATAAAATCTCTTTTACTATCTACATGATAAATTCTTTTTTTATTCTTATCCAATTCATACTTATCAATATAAACTATTGGGTCTGTTTGTTTTAAATCTTTAAAGTAAACTCCATCTTCTTTAATAATATAACTTGCATCAAGTTTATCTGTTATTTCAACTTGTTTAGCATCTAATGTAATTAAATCTGGTTTGTCTTTTATATCTTGTATTTCATTTAAAGATAAATCTTTTGCCATTATTGGAGCTATTGCTAGTAAGAATACTAATCCTAATAATATGTAGTTTTTAAGAGCCATGATTATTATTCCCCGACTTGTCGTAGACAACATTTCCAGTTGCTTCATTGAAAGAATACCAAGCAACTAAGCCTGTTGAAGGGAGAGAACTATTTGCTATTCTTCCTGAGTTGTAGATTTCTGAGATTTCTGAATCTGTAAGTGATTTATTATATATTCTTACTTCTTCAATACTTCCTTCAACATAAGATGCTTCTGTGTATCTTCCACCAATTCCTATATTTAAATTATCAGAAATTGTTTCACTTATTAATTGAGTACAATAATCTGGTAAATTATCTGTATCGTTTAATAAACTATTAATATATAATTTATTTGTAGTTCCATTAAAAACCCCAGTTACATAAATCCATTCTCTATTATTTTTTGCAAATCCTTTTGATGTTGCAGTATCATCACATCCAGATCCATTTATTATACTTCTAAATTTAATTTGTGCAACCCCTGAAACATCTCTAATACCAATTAAATAATCTGGTCTTGAACCTGTTTTATTTAAAAAATGTAAATAAATTCCATCTCCCCCAGTAATATTACTACTTTTAGCATTTATCCATAAAGAAATTGTATAACCATTAGATAAATTTGCATTTATAGAATCACTAATTTTAACAACATCATTAACCCCATCAAATTCAAGCCATGAGTTGTTGTGGGCTGTTGCTGAGGAGGAAGTTACTCCTTCTTCAACAGTTGTTAGTTGTTGAGTTGATCCATTAGCTAACATAACAAATGATTCAGTAGTATTTTCAGAAGATATTTGTAGTGTTCCATCTTGAACTCCAACAGCAACTAAAATACTAATTGCTATTGCAAAACCAATAACTACCAAAGTAATAACAGTTGGTACAATATTATCTAAATCCATTCGCTAGTCCTCCTCTTCTTTTTCTTTTTTCCATCGATAATGATAGGACGAATTGTTAAACCACTGAACTCACCTTTACCTTTTTCTTTTGCAAAGATGTTTTCTCCCAATGCTACTAAGGATGCTTGTCTTTTTATAGGTTTCTTTTTTGGTTTAGAGGTAGTTAATTTTCTAGTTGGTAATGAAAATGAAGGAAAGTCAAAACCCATTAGTCCAAAAGGAGGTTTCTTTTTAGGAGTTCTTCTTGGTGGAGCTTTTCTTGTAGGAGTAAATCTCATTGGTCTAATCATTGGTTCTAATATTTGTTTTGTTTTTAATCTTTGGACTTGTGGAGATTTTTGTTGTTGTTTTTGTTTAATTTTTAAGTTTAACATTGAATCTGATTTAATTTTTATTGCAGAATCTAATTTAATGTTTTGTTCAACTAATGATTTTAATTGAATATCAGAATAACTTTTAACTTGAAGGGAAGAATCTACTCTTGTATCTAAAATTGGAAACATCCCACTTGTTTGTTGGGAGATTGGAGGAGTAGTAAATTGTCCTGTTGTAACTGCTACAAAAGTTGAAGGTTTACTTGAAGTTGGAGTTTTAATTATAGTTTGTGAAGTTTTTGTTGGTTTTATTGTTGGTTTTGGTAATTGTATTTGTGGCTGATACAATTTTTGGAAGTATGCTTGAGAACTTGGTGTTCCTCTTCCTTTAAAAGAAGTAAAACTTTGTTCTTCTGGTAGAATTTTTAAGATAGTAGTTTTCTCTTTACCAATTTTTCCCAACCCTCTTCCAGTTCTTAAATTAATTGTTTGAGAAAATGAATCTCCTAATAAAACTTGTCTTTCAGGAATTATTTGAGGCAATCCCTTAACTTTTGAAACTGATAGATCAAACTTTTGTGTTCTAAATATCCGGTCTAAATCAATTGTGTATTTCTTAGGTTGTGCTTTTCCTAACTCAAAACTATAAGTTCCTCCAACACTAATTGTTTCTTCACCTAATATAATTTGTTTTCCTGCAACTGGTTTTACATAAGTATATTTTTTAGTTGGAGTAAACTTGGCATCTTTCAAAAATATTCTTAATTCTCCCTCTGATAAAAAATTATCTGGAGCTTTACTAACCTTACTTGTTTCCAATAGGTAAGGTTCTCCAATCTTTGTAAACTCTGTTGGTTTCTCCACATAAACTTGTCCTTTCTGAAATGTATATTTCTTTGGTTGAAAACCAAATTCAGTTTTTATATCATTAAACCAATTTTGTTTTACATATTTTGTTGAAGTTGTTTGAGTTACTCTTGCAAAAGTATTTTTTCCACCAATATTAAATTCTTGAGTTCTAAATGGTTTTACTCCTCCAGTTTCAACAACTTTGTATCTAGTTGGAATAGCACCAAATCCTAAACCTATTTGTGCAACCTCTGGACTAATAGATAAAACACTACTTGTTACTTTTCCACCAGGTAAATCCCAACTTTCAATAGTATCAAATCTTTTTCCTATTCTTTCTTTTCCACCTTCAGACATTAATCCTTCAACTCCTTCTCCAATTAAAAGATAAGCTCCTCCTGGTGTAAAATAAGGAGCTGTTCTTGCTGTGAAACCTGCGAGGTTTGCAGTAGCTTGTTCTTGATAAGGTTCATAATCCCAACCTTTACTTTCAAAATATCCTTTTTGCCAATTTTGAAGTTGAGTTGTTTTTCTTGAAGTTGCTGAACCTAACCAATTAAGTGTTCCAGAAACATAACCTTCTTTTGCTGTTTCTCTTTTCCATAATGAAAATTCAGAAGGAGCTTCTGAAATAACTGATTGCCCAATCATTGGATCTTGTTTTATACTTTGTCCTGTTTCAAATTCTTTAGTTTTAATTTCTTTAGTAGCAGCTTCGAATCCCCCTGATTTTGTAATATCAATATAATCTCCAAAAGGAGTTGGAGTTACATAAGAAGGTTTTACTTGTGCAGTTCTTTGTTGAACTATTGAAAAATCTTCTCCTGGAGTTCCAACTTTAACATAACCTTCTTTAGATAAATCTTGCATTGAACTCATTCCTAGTCCTGTTTTTGGATCTACATAATATCCACCAGTTTCAACCTTTGAAGGTTTTAATCCAATAGATGTTAAAGTTGTTGGAGCTATATCTTTCATTTGTTCTTTTGTTATTTTTCCAGTAGCAACTATTTGTTGTGCTTCTTTTAAACTAACATCTTTTGCTAAAGTTCTTATTAATTTTTCTTTTCCTTGTAATCTTTGTTCAACTCCAGAACTTAATGCTTGTGAATATTGTATAACAGAACTAGCAGAAACTAATTCTCCCTTTTGTAATTTATTTAATCCTGAGGATAAACCTTCTATTCTTTTTTGAGTTATAGCATAAGATGTTTCTGTTGATTCTGCCCTTTCATCTCTTCCTTCACGATTAAATCTTTCTGCTTCTTGTTTATATCTTTCTGCTAATTGTTTAGCTTGATTAATTTCAGATTTTATTTTAGAAATACTAGATTGTTGTTTAGTTTCTAATTCATTAATTGTTTTTTGAATATAAGGTTTCTGCCAATCTGGAACTTCATTTAATAATTTTTTATATTGATTAATGTTTGTTGCATTAGAAACTTTTGATAATGATGCTTGAAGTTCTTGTTGTTTCCTTTGCTGTTCTTCTTTAGCAATTCTTCTTTGTTGTTCTTCTCTAACTATCTCAGCTCTTGTTTTCTTTGCACCAATTTGTTGTCCAATTCTTCCAGTTCTTCTTTCACCTGCTGAAACTGATCCAACTTGTTCACCTATTTTTGCCATAGTTTAGATTTATAAATTTTATTTATATTTTCTACCAACAACATAAACTTTAGATCCATCAACTCTATTAAGTTGTACAACTCTCAATCCTTTATATTTTTTAGCTGCAGGACTTCTAATCATTTTTAACGCTTTTGCTTTTGTTTTAAAAGTTGCTTGACCTAAAATGATTCCTTTCTTTTTATATGAATCAAACTTTCTTATATTTGATTTTATATATTTATTTTCATAAAATTGTTTATTTGTAACCATTTATTTTCTACCTCCTTTTCTCTTTTTTTTCTTCTTTACTCTCTTCTTACCATACATTTCTCTGACGGCAGTGGGACTTCCAAATGCCGTAACAATAGGTTTTGGAGTAAAGTTTTTCTTAGCTTTTTTCAAAACTTCTTTATATTTCATGCAAATAATAAATGTATACAAGTATATAAATGTTGTTATTTGTATACAAATATAAAAGAAACATTTAAAAACAAGTTACAACTAGTTACTTTATAAAAAAAGATGGCAAACCCTTTTACTGATTCAACTGGAATTGGAGGAAACTTAACTCCAATAATTAGTTCAACAATTTCTATTGGTATTAAAATAATTATAGGTTTATTAATTTTAGGAGGTATTGTTGCAGTTCTTTTATGGAGAAAGAATCAAAAGAACTATAATATTCCAGTAACTATTTGTATTCCAAGAAGTAATAATACAATAACAGATATGATTGATGGAGTTGGAGGTTACTTTAAAACTAAAACTTCAGATGGAGGATATGTTACTGTATTTAGATTAAAAAGAAAAGGAACACCGTCGGTAGAATTACCTCCACCAAGTTCTCACTTCTTAGTTGGTTTAAATAGAAAACTATTCCTAGTACAAAAAGGAGTTGATGATTTTGAACCAATAGATCCAACTTCTTTTTTATATGTAACAACTGCAAAAGGAAGGAAGATTCCAATTATTGATATGAAATGTATTAATCAAGATGCAACAGCTTGGGTGGAAGATAACAGAGAACATGCAAAGAAAAGATTTACTTTTCATGGATTCTGGGAGAAATATAAAGATATGATTCAGATAACTATCTTTATATTTATTGTAATGCTTTCTGTATACATAAATTGGCAAGGACTTAAAGATGTTGCTACTGCTTTGGAAAATGTTGCAACAGGTTTAAAAGGAACTCCTATTATTAATTAAAATGCAACAAAATTTTAATCAAGAACCTATGGATAGTCAGTTTCCCGTAGCTAATTATACTTCTGAAGAAGATATAACAAATATTGTTGGGCAAATTGATCCAGCACATATTCTAGACAATTTAAACCATTCATTAAAAGGAGAGTTCTTTAATAAAGAAAAAGGATTATGGGAACAAGTTGGAGAAGAGTTAGTAAATAAAAGTTGTCGTGGGTGGATTGTTTCTTATCTTAATTCTCTTATGAATAATGCTTCAACTATGGGAATTATTTCTGAAACACAACTTGGATATTTAATGGAAGGTGTAATTAAAACAGTAACTAAATCTTTTAGATGTAATTTAGAAAAGTTTGGTTTTGTTTCTCCAGGAAAGTATTATGATATTGGTGAATTTGAAAATAAAGGTAATCCAGATACTTCTAGAATGGATGATGTAACTGAAATGATTTATCGTGCAGCATTATTAGTTCTTTCAAGAAGTTTACAAGGTTCAGAGAGCAAAAGAATATTTAAGAGTTTAAATATGAATGATTCTTTAAATTTTGGTGAACAACAAGAGAGGAAACCTGGATTTATTTCTGGAATGTTTGGAAGGAGAGGATAATGGAACAACCAACTGGTTCTTTTAAATTTAATGAAGGAATATTCCAAATGGAAAGGATACATGAGATACAAAGTAGAATAAATATATGTAAAAATTTTAGTTTAATGAAAGATCAACAAACTAAAAAATATGGTTTTGAAACTTGGTTCAGTTTATTAAATTCTTTATTCTTAGAATTTGGTGCTAAACTTAACGATACAGAATTAGAAGAAGTTAATAGTAAAAGATTAGAAATTAAGAAAGGAATAGGAGCTGTTATTAAAATAGTACCAGCAACAAGTTCTGGAAAGAAAAGAGAACTAATTAACTATGAAATATGGAATAATTTAGAAGAGGAATTATTTAAATATGAATTAAAATTAAAACAACTTATGGTTAAACATAAAATATCTTCACCAGAAGCTAGAGATCCAAATAAAGCAGTAATACATTAAAATGAAATATGCAGAAGAGTTTTTTCCTATGGGAAGTTTACCAGATCAAAGAACGCCTGGTGCTTATATAGATGGAACATTAGCAAAAAACTTAGATGTTTATGCTAAAAAGATTAAAAATGATATGCACTTTCTAATTATAATAACGGGTAATGATTCTGTTGGAAATGGGAAGTCAACACTTGCTACACAGATAGGTTCTTATCTAACTTACAGAATAAATGAATTACATAATACAGAAAATGAATTTAATTCTTCAGATGTTTATTTTAATTCAAAAGAATTAACAATTAATTCAATAGAAAAACCTGCATACAAAATACAACAACTTGATGAAGGAGATGACTTAACTACACATGGAATGAAAGAGTTAGCAGTTAGATTAAAAAGATATTTTAGAAAATGTAGACAGCTAAACCAAATATTAATATTAATACTTCCTAGCTTCTTTGAATTACCTAAGTTCTATGCACTAGCAAGAAGTCATTGTTTAATTAATGTTAAATTTGGTGGAGAATTTGAGAGAGGTTACTTTGATTTCTATGGACCAAGTTCTAAGAAGAAATTATATTTAAAAGGAAAAAGAGAATGGGATTATGATGTAGTTTCTTCTGACTTTAGCGGAGTTTTTAGTCAATCTTATCACTTCTTAACAGCTAATATGCCAGAACAATTAAAGAAAGAGATTAATAAGTATAAGAAAAGGAAATTTGATGATACTCGTGATGACCACATAGTACAGCTAGAAGAAGCAGATAAAAAGAAATATAAGAAGGAATTGTTCTTAGAATTACACGAGAAAATGCCATTTGTTACAATGAAACAATGGACTGAAGGGTTTTTAGTTACAGAAATGACCCTTTATAATTGGATTAAAGAACATAAAAGGGAAAATACCTAGAAAAAATTACCTAAAACTAAAATAGCAAACACTATACTAATATTCTTGTTCAAAAGGATTTATTCGGTGAAGAGGATAACTAAACCAATAGTTATTCGGTTAACAGGATAACTAACCACTTATATTAATAGAATTCCAATCAATATCCACCTTTTTTCCACCATTAATTACCAAAGAACTAGAATTTATATCCAAAAAAATCATCTCTCCTATATTATTAGTACAAGTACACATGCAATCTAGGTTTCCTTTCCTCATTGCATATATCATAGGGTTAGATCTCAACTCCTCACCATAAGAATAAATAAAATAACATAAAAAAATTAAACAAATCCAACAAAGAATTAATATATATAAGCTGAACTTATATTTAAACCTACCATATTGAGTTGCTTTTTTATACTCCTCATAAGTAGGTTCTTGATATTCCATTTTTAAAAATCAATTCTTAGATGGTGTTTTATTTTAGCTACCTCGTTGAATAGTATTTGTAAATAACCTTTAACTTTCTCTTCTGTTAATTCTTCATCTTCACTTTCTTCTGCAACTGGCTCTTGAACTTTTGGTTCTTCAACCTTTGGTTTTTGTATTTCTATTTCTTCAACAGGTGCTTGTGCAGGTACTGCTTTCTTTCTTCCAAACATTATTTTTTCTTACCTCCTTTCAACATTCTATCTGATTCTACTTTAATCCAGATTATAAAAAGTATTCCTATTAAAACCATTCCACCCATAATTATTCCTACCCAATTCATTTATCTCTCCTATTTTTGTATGGATGTTTCTTGTTCTCCTTTTCTGAATTTCTCTTACTTGGTCTTTTTTCTTTTTTCTGTTCACTCATTGTATAACACCAACTCCAATTATAGTTCCATCTAATAATCTCCACGAGGGTGTTGCTGTTATGTTTTGACAATATACACTTGATTGAGAACCACAATCTATTGTTAAACCAGTTTGAAAATATCTATCCCAATCTTCTCCAAATATTTCTATTTGCTTATGACAAGCAGAACAACCTGAACTATAAACAAATACAATCTGATTTTCAATTAATTGATCTACTAAATTGATTTGTTCTTCAACCATATCATTTGTTTTATCTGTTTGTAAATCATAAACTAATTGAATCATTAATATTATTCCTAATATGATTGTCATTCTTTTCCATGGATTTGGTTTGTTCGTAATTGGCTGAAAATGGGTCGTTTTCATTTATTTCTCCTTGTTGATTTTTTTATTTTTGTTCGCTTTTGATGTTAATTCATTAATAATATTTATTCCAACTCCAAATGTTATTGCTACACCAACCATTCCTAAAACTAAAACTGGTGCTTTAGTAAAAAAATTACTAAAAAATTGTGAAAAATATATTCCTAACCAAAACATATCTGCTCCAATAATTAACATTATTATAAATATTAATGTTTGATTCGTAAATCCTTTGTTTTGTATTTTTACCATATTCCAAACTCCTTTCCAACTTTAAAAAAAGTAAACCCTGCTAAAAGAAGAAAAAAGAAAAAATTTCCAATTTTCATATATGTAAATTTTTGCATACTTCCTTTGTTTTGTGTCATTTTATTTCTACTCCTTCATTTATTAAATCATCAAACATTTGCATATTATCCCCCTTATTAAGAAATGCTTTTTCAAACATTCTAATTCTTCTTTCTACAATTTCATCCTTACTTCCTTTGATTTGTAAATTCATTTTGCTAATCTCCAAGTTTCATCATCATAATTATAATAAATTGAATATTTTATATTATCAATAAAACAAACAGCTTCTTTAAATACACCATCACTATAAGTTCCGCCGTTTTTATTACAAAAACCTATAGCACTTTCTCCATAAGTAATCTTTTCATTTAAAATTTGCAAAAATGCTAATAATATTATTGCTAAAGACAATAATAATGAAAATAATAAAATTAATAAAAATGTTCTAACTCCATTATTCATTTTTTTATCTCCTCATAGTTCATTTTAGCCTTAACTTGTGCCGATTTCATTCTAGATAATCTAACCTCATATTCTTTAGTTCTGAATAAATAAGAAGTAACCCTGCAAATATTAGATACTCTGGTTTATTTGTAATAGCATAAGTAATACCAAATAATGCTGATCCAGACAAGTATATCCAAAAATTCAAATTAATAAGATTTCTAAAATCTTTATTCACTTTTCTCTTCATTTGTGTTTTCATTTTAATAATACCTCTGTAAAATAAACTAAACAAACTGCAAGAGATACTAAAACAAAAACAAGCAATATTGATTTAAAATATTTCTTCCAATCAAATTTCTCATCTTCATTCATTCTATCCTGTTTTTGTGTTTTCATCCTCTATCCCTCCTAGCTTTTTCTAATGGACTAAAATTAGAACATTCAACTTCATTATTATATTTACTAACAAATTTTACACCATCATATCCTAATGATTTACAGATTTCCATATTCTTCTTAGTTTCTTGTAATTGATTTATAGTTACAATTACTAATAAAGTACATGCTATAATAACCATTATAATAAGAATTGTTTTAATTATAGCTCTATCCTGTTTTTGTGTTTCTTTTTTCATCCTTTCATCCTCTCTAGAACATAAAATAATCCAAAAAATAATAGAAAAATAACTGGAATCATTATTAATGACCAATTTGAATTTACTCCATACCAACTAGAAGTTGTATCTTGACACATTATTCCTTCAAGATTAACTCTATTCATTCCATCTACACATGGAACTTTTATGACTTCTCCTTCTTCAAAACCTAAAAATACAATTAAAAAAGAAGATAATATTAAAAATCCAAAAAATAATACTAAAAATTGGTATTTATTAAAAGACATCTTTCTTAATCTCCTTTTTCTTTTCTTTCCAATCATATTGTTTACACTTAGGGCATTGAATAGGATCTTCAACTCTTGCAATCCATTCATGTCCACATTTTTTACATTTGTTTTTCATTGTATTATTATGATAATATTAAACTATTTAAATGTTTCGGTAAAAACGTCCGTTTTTAACTTAATCAATCTAATAGTAGATTTTAGGACTTTTTAGTACCCCCCTTCTTTTTCTTGGTTTTTTATCCTTTCCTCTCTTACCTGCTTTCTTTTTCTTTAATCCTTCCTTTGTTCTTTCAGATATTATGTTTCTTTCAAATTCTGCAAAAGCTCCCATGATTTGCATTTGTAATCTTCCTGTTGCAGTAGAAGTATTTATGTTTTGTGTAACTGCAATAAAATCTATCCCTTTAGCTTGAAACTCATCAAATAAAGTTAAAAGATGCTTTAATGATCTTCCCATTCTATCTAACTTCGTTACCATGATTGTTCCAAATTTCCTTGCTCTCATATCTTCTAATAGTTTGTTAAATTGTGGTCTTGAAGATGTTGTTCCAGAGATAACATCTTGATAAACTTTGTAAACTTCTAAATTCTTTCTTTTACATTCTTCTTTACAAATATCAACTTGTTTATCTGCGTGTTGATCTTCTGTTGAAACTCTGGCATATATTGCTATTTTCATTTTCTATTTATTTTGTGAATTTAACATTTTATAATGTTTTTCTTTTAATCTTTTTTTGTAGCAATTATAACAATAAAAAAAATTCCTATACCTCCATACTCCTCTTGTCTTTCCTCCACATCTTTCACAAATCTTAATTACACACTCTTTACTATTTGCCATCATCTCTTTTTTTATTTTTTTTATTCATTTTTTAGGGGAATTGTGAACAATTTAATATGTGTAATCCCACTTTAGGATAAACACAATTTCTTAAAACCTGTCTTTTATTTTTTAATTTAAAATCTTTTAATCCATGAAAATCAATTAGGTCTGGTATTTGTGCCCTTCTAATTCTTGCTTTTTCTAATGCTTCTTTAGAAGCTAATCTATTGAAAGTTCCTATTTGATAATCAACATCAATATCTGTTATTTCAAAATTACTCCAAACACAATGTCTTCCAACCTTCTGTGGTTTTAATAATGGTTCATAATATGGTTTAACATTCTCTACTACCCATTTTCCTTTAAACCATGCTTTCAAAAATATTATTTCTTCATAAAGTTTCATATCTGGAAACTTCTTCTTCTTTTGGCAGAAACATAATACTGAATGACTTGGACAAGGTGGTGAACTCCAAATAAAATCAAATTCTTGGAAATGTTCTAAAAGATATTCATGTGCATCTGCAACAATTACTTTATCTTTTGGAAAGAAATCTTGATATATTTTAGCAATCTCTGGATTAATTTCAACAGCAGTTACTTCATGTTCATCTCCCCATAGTTTTCTATTTCCTCCAATTCCTGCATATAAATTAAGTATTTTCATTTTTTAAGTGTTTTATTTAATTTCAAAGTATTATATCCATTTCTAATATACCAATCCATCCAAATAATATATGCTAATAAAAAACCAATTAAACTACCAATACATATAAACCAAAATGCTTCTAATATTGTTGCATTCATTCTTTACTCCTATTCACACTAGTAGGGTTTAATGAATGTTTTATTCCTTCTAACATCTTAACTTTACTATAAAATATATCTTCTGCATATTTCTTTCCTTGGTCATGCATATCAAAATAAAACTTATTATTTATTTTTATTTCCTTATCAATAATTTCATTAATTTTCTTCATAACATCTGGATTATCCCAAGAGATTATTACAAACTTCTTAAAAAAAGTAATATCTTTTATTCTTCTTTTGAATGAAGAATTATCACAAGTTATTTCAATAACTCCATAATTCTTTGAAATTTCCATTTCAATAATACTTTTAAATCTCTTATCATCACTATCCATTTCTCTAAGAGTATTACATTTAATTCCATGAAGTTCTTTATTAAAATTTTCTCTTGTTGATTTAAAACTTATTATATTTGTCATTTTTTAAGTGTTTTATACATCCTCCTGATTATCTTTTAATACTCCACATTCATCACAAAAATAAGATTCTTTTTCTTCATCCCATATCCATTGATGATTTCCTCCAGTGTATTCACAAATAGTTCTATTCTCTGGTTCTATTCCATGTTCTTCTTCTTTCATCATTTTTTAAGTGAATTGTGATTCTATCCATTTAATATTTATAATCTGAATTATGCAAAAAGCAATTCCAATGATTAATAATTCATTTATCCCCATCTTTCCCTCCATTCACTATTGGTGGCTTTTGTTTTTGTTTCATTTTAAGTGTTTTGTATTTTCATTCACATTCCTCCACCATTTCCCTATTTTTATTTGCTAAATAAATACCTATTATTACACATAATAAACTTATTCCTATAAATATTTCCATCAAAACTTTCCATTCATTATAAACCCCTAAATCAGTTTTCCAAAAAGTTTTCATTATAATATATCCAACAAAAAAAATTACAAAATAAGGAATTTTTTTTTGTATTTTATTTATCATTTACATTTCTCCTGCACAATTGGTGGCATTTGTGTCCATTCTAATTTATGTATTTTTTTCATATGTTCTAAAACTTGAAGTAAACTATCAGATTTATATGAACAATCTGTAAAACAACATTTAAATTTCTTATTCATTTTTTCACCTCATTTGTTTTCGGAGGTATTTGTGAATTTAATAATTCCTTTGAAAATTTAATTATTAATCTTCTAAAAATATATCCATCTATTTCATAACCAAAACATCCACTTTCATTTGGAAATTGATTTTCACAATTTAATATAAATTCTTTTTCATATATTTCTTTCATTTCCTTTCCTCCAATAATTCCTCACATTCCATACAATAAGCAAGACATCCATCTTTAGCACAAGGACAAATTACTTCTTTACAATTTGCATTAAGAATTTTAAAATATTTCCATTCTTTATCGTCATAAGTATAATCCCAAATAACACTTCTTTCTCCAGTATCATAATAAGTTATATTATATATTGTTCCATTTGTTTTCCATTTAGGTTCTTCTTTAAAAGCAGGAGTTACAAAAATACTAATTAAACCTAATACAATTAATATTCCAATTATTATTTTATATTCTATTTTCATTTCTTTTCCTCCTTCAAAATAAATTTGTAAGTATCAACATATTCTCGGTGTTGTGAAACTTCGTAACCTCTTTTCTCTGCAATGTTTACAACTATGTCATAAACTTTTAGTTTGATTGGTTTTATTTCTCCTATTTCCCACATACTTTTGTGAATTTTAGATACAAGGTTGTCTAAGTTTTTTGGTAGTTTTTTCATTTCCCATTCTCCAATATTTTAATTGCTTGTTTTAATTCTTCTATTTGTTTTTTAATAAATTCCATTTGTCCCTCATTGTATTCTTTTTTAGGTTTTTCTAATAAATTTCTATTCCATATCTCTTCCCATTTCTCCAACTCATTTTCAAATGCAATCTTTAGTTCTTTAATTGCTTTTTTGCAAGATGGACATAATTCTAATTTATTACATTCCTCGTCTACAAAACCTATTTCCTTTGAATATCTTTGGATTTCTATCTCTCCACATCCATTCATTAATTTCTTTGCTTGTTCTGTTGGTTTCATTTTAACTCCTCTCCTACATTTTCCTCTACATAGTATTTCCAATTTAATTCACTTAAAGCATTTACATATCTTTGTGCTGCGAAACCAGCTTCATCAAAATACTTTTTAGTTAGTTCTTCAATTTTTTTTCTGTATTCTTTTTGTTTCATTTTAATATAAATCCAGGAAGAAGGTGGAAATCAAACTTCCTGGAATGTGGTATGTGTAATAATTTAAACTAATGTATAACTGTTCTTTGTTCCATCGTTAATAACAACTACTGTAAACTCTTTACCAATTAAGGTATTATTGTTTTCAGTTGCCATTCTAACAAATTGTCCATATACTGAAGCAGGTGTCTTTCCGTGACCGAAAGTCCAAATCTTATCTTCACCATTAATGTTAAGAACAATCTTAACCTGTGGTTTATCTTCGTACGGTTCAGCTTCTTCGAGTTCTGTCATAGCTTTAACTTTGTATTTACCAGCTGTAGGTTTCCAAAATAGAGAACCTTCTATTGGTTTGTATGCTTCAAGTTTTTTTTGTTCTTCTGTATAGTTGTAACTCATTTGTGCTTACCTCCATTTAATTCTTTATCTTCCCTTAAGGGATGAGTATTTGTTTTATTGAATTTCATTTTGTTTGCTATCCTTGAAAATGAACCTATGCATTTATCGCACATTGTTGAATTGTGATCTTCTAATTCATTTGTGCAGTAATCACACTTTCTTTTCATCTCCCATCTCCTCTTTTAGTTTTTTAATTACTATTTTTAATACATCATTTAAATTCTTAGCATCTGATTGTATTTTAAATAACATAAGATCTTTCCTTACATCTTTGCTTACGGTTATTGTTGTGTTTTCCATTGTAAAAAAATAAGGAGAGGATTAGTATAAACCAATCCCTCTTTTTAATAAAGTGTGTTCGTTCTTTTTACAGAACATAAGGAAACTAAGTTTCCTCGCGAAGTTTTTTATTTTGTTTTTCATATTTTAATTAATATATTAAAGTATTTAAATGTTTCGTTTTGGATTTTTTTAAGTACCCCTTTATTTCCAGTGAATATCTTCGATAAACTTTGTAATTTATTCATTTTTTCTTAACCTTTATTTCCTTTGGAATAATATTCTTTTTAACAGATCTTCCATTTTTTTGTTTAATCATTTGATTTCCACATTTACAAACAACTAAAACATTATCAAATGTAAATATCTCATTATTACAACATGCACAATAATATGTTTTCATTTCTCTTTTATTTCTAATTTAGTTAAGTACCTTTTACCATTTGATTTAACAAAACTTGTTGCAGAGCATTTCAATCTAAATTTACCTACTACATTTCCATCTGTTGTAGTTACTAAATATTTTATTGTTTTGTTTATTTTCATTTTATTACGCTATATATCAACATTGATGCAACAATGATCAGTAAAATTATACAAACTACTTTAATTGGTAAGTTGCTATCCATTACTCTTTACCTCCAAGTGATTTCTGTAATAGCTCAAATTTGTGTTTTCGCTTGATCTCAGGAGACTTTAGCCATTTTAGGTAGTGTTTCCTTATTTCAGCTATATTTTGGAATTTTTTAGTAGGTTTGTCCTTTAATTTGTAAAAACAATCAGAACATACTACTTTTGTTTTCCAATAGCAGGTTTTTCCTTCAATTTTTTGTTTGCATTTTGTACATTTTGTCATTTTTACCGAAAGCTTTAAAAAATAAAATCTCAGTTAAACCAGTTAAACCTCTATTGTGCTATTCAGTTAGTGCTACTTAAGCAATCCTGCATGCGAGATTAATTAACTTAATGAAATAGATTTAGTAGCTTTAACTGGTTTAGTTGGTTTAGTTGAGCCTCCATTTAGTTTAATTAAATCTTCAAATTTTGGAAAAATAATTGTATGAGTTCCATTTTTAACATTATTATTTAAAAAAAATTTCTCTACTTCTTTACCTCTATCTGTTTCTTCAAGATGAGTACTAAGTAAACCATAAGAAGAAAGTTGATTTAAATTAGTACACATACTTGTTAAACTAATAAAATTTCCCATCATTTGCCTTATTTTAGATGCTCCTTCACAAAAACTATCATTTAAAGAAGTTGATTTTTCAAAGAAATCCATTATTCTTTTTTGTCTTTTAGTTAAAGTAACTAAATATCTATTTGAAGAAATATTTTTCATAACTTCACAAGCAATTTCATAATCTTGATCATTAGCAATAATAGTTTCATTATCTTCCCAATCTCTTTGAAATTGATGAAATGATGCAGAAGCTTTGATAAAATCTAAAAATCTTGGAAATTTAGTTCTCATTATAATACTTTCATGAGGGAACAATAAATATAATTTTTTTGCAAAAGGAATTTTAACATTAACCCTTTTTAAGAAACAAATTGCCTTAGTGTAATCAATATTATATTCTGGGGAGATTCCTTCAATGGCATATTCACAATGTCTTTTCATAATTTCTTTAGTTTGATCAATACTTTCATTTAAACCCACAATTTCAAATCTTCTTGTTAATTCTGCACTAGGAATCGAATTTGCAGTTGTTGTGATCATAACAGGTTTACCTTTAATATCAATTTCAATAGCTCTTTGTTTAATTACAATTGTTGCAGAACTTCCTGATGAACACATAACTTTGAAAACTTCAGAGTTTAATATATTTTCAGATATATCTTCTGTGTAAAAAACTTTACCATCCCATGTCCAATCTGGTTCAAATTGTGAGTTATGCCAATAAGTAAAAACAGATGGAGATATTCTTGTTTTTTTAATATATATTTCTTCAGGCAATATTTCTAAAGTTTTACTTGTAACATAATCTTTTCCAGTACCTGCTTCATCATTAATTAATAAATTATATGAAGCTATTTGAGAATTTTTAACTAACCTCCCATTTGCACATAAAAATATAGTTTTTCTTGCACCATATTCTCTTACTATTTTTTTATCTAATTCTTTTTCAGTAATATTATTAAATATATTTTTATTTTGAAGTATATCTAAATATGTTTTATTAATTTTTGAAAAATCAACATATTTTTGAATATTTTTTTTATTAGGATAATCAAAAAATATTTCTTGTTTTATTATATTTGAAAAAAATTTATATCCAGCAATTTCTGCAAAATCAACATTATCATTAAATCTCTTTTCCCAATTAATTATTTCTTTTTTTAAATTAGTAAATGAAGATGGAAATTTTTCTTTTAATTTTTTAATATCTTCTTCATTAACATATATTTGTTTGTGTTTCACCATTCTCTTTTTTAAAATCCTCCTTTCTTGATTTAGATATTATTTTTTTATCATTCAATAATATTTCTGCCTTAGTTCTCATAATTTTCAAATCCTCAAGTTTATAATTTTCTCTAAGTATATGTTTAGGATTGGTAATAGCATCATTTAATGTTTTATTCCAATAAGCACATTTATCTAAATCTTCAGTAAAAAAATCATTTACCATATTAGAATATGATTCAAATTTTAAATGATTAGATCTCCAAGATTCAAATAGTTGTTTTTCTAATTTTTTTCTAAGTTCTTCTATATTCTGAAAATTTTCATCTTTTTTTATTTCTTTAACTAATTCATCAATTTTTTCTTTATAAGTATTTTTAAATTCATATTCTATATCTTGTTTTAAATTATTTATTAATTCAATAGATAAATCTTCAACCATTGAATTTCCTGATATAATAAGTTCTTCCTTTATTTTTTCAGAATCCAATTTTTCATTGATTATTTTATTTACTTGCTCTTTTGATTCTTTTAATATTTTTTCTTTTTGATTATTTATTTCTGGTAATATAGAATTTTTTAATTCTTCAAAATATTCATCTTTAAATTCTCCTTTAACCTTATCAAATAAATTAATTAGTTCATTAGATAATTCTTCTTTAGTATTTTTTAATAATTTAATTTGTAAATCTATCTGATTTTTTATTTGGAACATTTCTTTTATTTTTTCATTTATAGAAAAACCAATATTATTTACTAATTCGATATTTGTATCTTTTACTTCTTCTTTATATTTTTCAATACATTCAAAATAAGGATCAACTTCAATTACCTTTTTTATTAAATAATCTTCATAAAATATCTTTTTATCAATCCATGCACATGAATATCCATAAACTGATCTATCATAACTTCTTTTTAACCCAAATAATTCTGTCTGTCTTGATAATTGAATTTCAATAGCAATTCCATTGCCAATCATAGGATTGTATTCTTTAAATTCAATTAATACATCTGCTATTTTTGAATCTTTCTTTTCACATATTCTTCCTTCAATAGAGATATTTTTTACACTCAATTCATCTATTGAATATAAATTATTTCCAATTTTTAATTTAGAATTATTTAAAACTAAATCATAATAGATTGTTTCTTTTATTTCTTTATGCTCTGGTGATTCATTTATTGAAGAGGATTTAGCTTTATCATGATGGATTCTCCAATGTGGTCTTTTTCCATCAATAGATTCTTTAACAAATATAACTGGTATTTCTTTTTCATCACCTAATTCTTCCCAATTTATTATCTCATGTGTTGGGGAATAAAATTTTTCTTTCTCCCTACCAATCCATTCTATATCTTTAAGAATCATATAGGATGTTACATACTTTTTAGTTTCTTTATGAAATGCTCCAATCATCTTTTAGCATCCTCCTTAATTGTTAATATTTCAGAATGAACTAATTGAACTCTTGATCCATATTTATCAATAATAGTAATCCAAATTAATGGTTCTTTAGAATCATCAACTTCAATAACTTCCCCAGTATAAGGGTGTGAACTATTTTTAGAAATAATAAATACCTTCTTGCCTTCCCAATACTTCCATCCGTCCATGAGATGTTTAAGAATAATTAGTTTATATAATTTCTTGTAAACTTTATTGTAGTAACAAAAAACACCCAAGGATTTTACGGGGTATTAAACCCAACCACTACCCATGAGAGTAGAAAGAATAGTGGCAATCCTTGGATGGCAAAAGAGGGTGTATGAAAACACCTTTCCCTCGATGGTGATTAAGGGAACATGAAGTTATAGGGGTGATGTGGGAACTCCATTATGGGTAGAGTAATGCATCACCCTAAATTGAAAGTGATTTAAACTTTTTAAAGTTTAAGTATTTGTTTTATTTCCTTTAAAGGAACACCTGTTTTTTCTTCTATTTCATAAATGTTATATCCATGATTCTTCATTTGAATTATCATTTGTATTTGCCAAGATTTTAATTCCATTTTAATCTATATTCTTCATACAATTTACTATTTCTGATTGAGTTGATAAATCCCAACAATCTAATTGTTGTTGTTGTCTATCTTCTAATTTTGAAATCTTCCATAACATTAAAACATTCATTGCTCTATTTGTATGTCCAATAGCTTCTAAATTATAACTTCCATAATCTGACTTTTCATAATCAAACAAAATATTATCACTTAACTTTCCATCTAAAGTTAATATCATATCTTTCATTTGTGAATATGTTTTTGTAGATAAAGCATCATAAAAAATTTCTAATTTATTTAATGTTTCTGGTTCTTTTGTTGTATTTGTTATGTAATGTTCTGCTAAAACAGAATTTTCAAATTGAGTTATATTTTCTAAATGTTTTATATTTCTTTCAGAATATTCGTATGCTTTTTGAATCATTACACTTTTACAACCAACATTTATTCCTTCTGAAACTTTTGTATATGGATAAGTTATATTTTCAAAAATCTTATTTTCACAATTTTCTTTTATATGTTCTCCTCCAATAATAATATCTATTTCACATACTTCTTTTTCATAATATTCAATCTCTGGTCTTGAATAATCTTTTATATTTTTTGTAGAATAACATTCTTCCCAAGCTGAATAATTACCATCATTTCCACCATTTTCTTCTGCATATTCAACTAATTCATATGCTTCTTTATTTGTCTTTTGTGTTATATAAGTGTGTTCTACTGCACTTCCATATTCAATATTTCCCCAACCTGAATCATTATAAATAAATAAACTTCCAGAAGTTGTATTGATAATTGTATCTGTTCCATCATTATAAATTCTAGTAGAACTTCCAATAAACAATCCATCATTATCTAAAGTTAAATTTCCATTTATACTCATACTATCATCAAAATTGTATTTATCTGCTAAAGTAAAATTTAATTGGCTTGAAGTTAAATCATATCTTATTTCTGCTGAATCTAATAAATCATCTTTTGCTAAAATAATTGAAGGATTTATTCCTGTTGTAGCAAAAACATAAATTCCATCTCTTAATCCTACAGAAGTTCTTGTAGCACCTAAACTTGAATGTCCTTCTATTACAGGCATTTTAATAGCTCCATACATATCTTTTTGAATTATAGAAACCCAACTAAAAGGCAATCCACTCCAATTTCCTGTAAAATTATCATTAAAAACTTGTTCTTTTGTAAAAATATTTGATTTATTTGTATAGGCAATATTTGTTTTATCAAAAGACATATTTCCTATTAATTCAGAACCATCTCCAAAATAAGTGTCTGCTGTCACATTCCCATCTGTTAAAAAGTTTCTACTTTCATCATTATCATCATATCTCCAATAAGGAGTTAAATCTACATTACCACTTGGTGTTGCATACCCATCAACAACCGCTAACATATCAACATAGTAATGATTGTTTGTATTTCCATTTCCTTCTTTATATAATCTCATTTGAATAATCCCCCCTTGTAGATGTTCTGAACTATCTAAAACATCATTTGTATATTGTAAGAAATTCTCTGTTTCAGACAAATAACCATAGCCACCTTCCCATTCACTTTCATCATAATTCCATAATTGAATTTCTGGATAATCTCCTGAAAGAGAACTTGTTTTATATCTGATATATCCTTTGTTAAAACCATCAACACTTGTAAAATTAACTCTTAAATCTAAACCAACTGCACCTGCTTCTTCTGAAAAATTAAAAGTAACTCCATCATAATCTCCATCTGGGTGTTGAGTATCTTCAAGAGTTCCCCCATCTATTGTTCCTCTAATTGCACTTGCTTGTGTTGCATTGTAGAAAGTTGTTGCAAGTTTTGAATCATTAAATAATAATGTTGAACCATCAAAACTATTCCAATCATCTCCAGATGTCCAGTTGAATTTTCCATTAATCCAACCATTGACAGTTAAATTTGTTAAAATTCCTAAAGAATGAATTGTAGTTCCATCTCCCCAATCTATTTCTGGATAAAAAGCAACCATACCAGTATTTGCATGACTTCTTGTTACAACACCCAAATGAATATTATAATTTGGGAAGTTTGGTTGAGTAGTTGTTGCATTTCCAGAACCATCTGCTGAAAGATATAAATGGTCACCTTCTATCCACATGCTTGTATCAATATCATGAACTAATCCAACAGTTGTTACTTGACATAAAGCATTATTATTACAACTTGGTTGTGTAACCATTGCTAAATTGTGCATCTTTGTATCATTACTTGAATCTGCTAACATTACTGTTTCTAATTCTCCAGAACTTCCAGAAATATAAGTAATTTGTCCTGCATAAATTGTTTGTCCTGCTTTATTTTTTACTGCCCTTGTTTGTTCTTGCCCAACTTGAAGAACAGTTCCTAAACCAGAATCAATACTTAATGTTTTTTTATCATTGTCCCAACAAACTCTACCTTCACTCATTCCATCTGTTACACAATTAGTTGTATCAAAATATAAATCTGCAACATTAGTTATGTTGTTTTTGTTCATATCAATATTTCCTTCCATTGTGCAACCTGTTAGTTTGCAATAAATAGAATCAAATAATCCTTGTATCCAATCCTTTAAAGTTGTTGGAGTGTATCCTTGTAGATATTCTGAGTTGTTTACATTAACTGCAGAATAATTTGTTGGAGTTTCAGGAATAAGATCTATTCCAATTTGGGGTTCACCATCAGAAATTCCAACTTCAATTGAAGCCACAACTGGAACAATCATTAATAGAATTAAAAATACACCAATTTTTTTAGGGAATTCCATTTAAAAATATAAGAAAGAAGTATTTATTTAACTTTCTATTTCTTACCTCTTGTTACACTAATACCATATCCCTTACCTTTCTTAAATATAGTACAATTATAACCTTTCTTCCTAAAGTATGATGCCATCTTTTTGGCATTAGCTAATGTTTGAGAATTGTGTACTGCCATTTCTATATATTACCTCCTTTCAGTGGAAAATCAAAATTCATTGTAGGTGCAAATTCAGAACTTGGTTGAAAGTTAGAAACAAAATCATTTCTTTCTTCTTTTTTTGGTTCAATTTGCTTTTTTAATTCCATTTTGTATTTCTTTAAGTGTGCTTTTCTTCTTTCTTTTTCTTTTTCTCTTTCCAATTCTTCAAGATTTTCTAATCTAGCTTTTCTAAATGCTTTTTCCTCTTCCTCTTTTAATTTTTTATTAAATTCTATACTTTCTTGGATATTCTCTTTCAATTTTTTTGCTTTTTCTTTTATAAAATTTCCAATTCCCATGTTTTTTCTCCTTCTCTTTCAATAAAATAAAAAAAATAAAAAAAATAAATTTATTTATGCTGCTCTTCCTTGCCCAAAGCTACGAAGTACAATACCTAATACTATTGCTGCTGCTAATACTACAACTATTACAGCAATCCAACTAGCAAAATCATCTAATCCTTCTAAAGAATCATTTACTGCTTCTTCAGGACTATTTGCTACATCATAGATATATGTTGTAGTAATATTTACTCTGTTATCAGTAACTGCAACTAATTCATCTGCCCAAGTAATTATTCCTGTAGATGTGAATGAATAATTAGAAGATGGTATTGTTGTTGATGAACCATTTTCATATACTACAGAGTCTATACTTTTAAGATAGTAATCATCTGATGTTGAATCAGTAAGTGTTGTAGTATTTGCTGGGGATGTAGCAGTTATATTAACTGCAGTATCTGAACCAGTATATTCAGTAGCAATTTCTTCTCTTACTTCTGACATTACATACAATCCAATTCCTAATACTAATCCTATCAAAACGATTGTTAGAACAGCAGGGTATAAATCATTGAGTTCCATTTAGGTAACTAAACTCCTCTTCCGCCTTGACCGAAGCTACGAAGTACAATTCCTAGAACTATTGCAGCAGCAATTACAACAACTATTACAGCAATCCAACCTGCAAAATCTCCTAAGCCAGAAATTGTTGTGTTAATAGCAGTTCCTGCAGCATTATTGTCAATTTGTTCTTCTGTTTCAGCTAGAACATAAAGTCCAATACCTAAAACAATACCTATCAATACAATAGTTAATACTGCTGGGTACATATCTCCTAAAGACATACCTCGTTTATCTTTCATTAAAGATCTCATTAAAGTTTAACCTCCTTTCAATTATATTAAACATATAGTTTAAATACATAAAATACTTTATAAGTAGGTGTAACTAAATGTAACAAGTAATTACTTTTCTTTTATTCCGCCTTGATTAAGAATTCTTCTTCTTAATTCAGTAGAAATTTGTGGGAAACTTATTTGTTCTTCATCAATCATATTCTGTTCAGCCATAATTTTTCTAAGTTTAAGAAAAATATCATTAAAAAAATCTTTTTTAACTCTTATTAAAATTGTTGTTCCAGCCATTAATACACCTCATAACCTTTTTTCTCTTGCATCATAGCAAGTACATTTCTAGTTTGATTAATCATTATGTATACAAAGAATACAAAGAATACTAAACCAAATGAAAACAACATTATAGAAATTGATGTATTTATTCCAGAAGTTAAGTTACTATCTGTTGCCATTATTGAAAGTATTGCTAATGATCCAATTAGAAATACAAATGCAAGTATCATAAAGAATACTTTAAAACCTGGTTCATTCATTTGTGAAGTTAGATATAGAAATACACAGGCAATACCAAAAACTATCACCACAATGCCTATAAGAAGATAAGAAACACCTTCTGGAGTTGGATTACCTGAGAGGGTTATATCAAAGTTAATACAACCTGTTGCTTTCTCAGCATCATTTCCACAATCATAGCAATATTTGTGTGTTCCTAATGTATTCGTATAAGATTCATTTAAAGTATAATTAAAATAAGTATTATCTTGAGTCATTTCAACATTACTAAACATATTACTTCCATTAGGATATTTTATAGAAGTTAAATTACAGTAAGTACAATTATTACAAGTTTGAATTAAATCTACTTCTGTATTTTCTTTAAAAGTTCCAAGTGATGCAGAGGTTAAAGAGATTAGAAATAAACCCACCACTAAAAAAATCATCCCTTTCATAATATTTTTTTGTTTTACCATTATATAAATTTAACCCCCAACATTTTCAAAGTGCATCCATATTGCACCTGCTGCTGTGAAGATAATAAATATGCTCATGAAACCAGTAGAAACTAAATCTAAGGTTCTAGCAAATACTGCTAGTATCATAGTTATAAATGAAGATGCTGCAAAAGATTTAGATGTACTATTTCCAGGATTGTTTAACATACTTATAATTGCAATTATAAATACAGAAACTAATGCTCCTGGAAAGAACCAATTAGAAGTTACACTATTAACCCATTGGAACATTCCAACACTGCTAGTTACATTTCCTGGACTACTGAATGTCATTAGAGCTTTCCTCCACTTCTTCTTATTCTTTGACTTATTGACATTTTTTCTTTAGATTTTTTTGAATGTTTTAAACCAGTATGATGCATTCTTGTATGTTCTTTAAAACTCATAAGTTGTAAGTTATTTATATTATTATTTAATATATTTTTATCAATATGATGTATTAAATATCCTTTTGGTATTTCTTTTTTATGATAATTTCTCCAAATATGATGGTGGTATAAAACTTCTTTTCCAGTATTTCTATCCCTGATTCTTAAATAACCTTCTTTATTTAATTGTGGAACACCTTTCCATTTCTTATGTCTTAAATTCATTTTCATTTTATTTGCTTTTTCTTCTCCCCATATATCTTTCCAAGTTTTACCTTTTCTATAACTAACTTGTACTCCTTTCAATCCCTTGTTCCATGGTATATTTTTTTTATTCATTTTCATTTTGTTTAGAGCTTTCCGCCTTGGAGAAAAGCTGAGATTATTGCAAATGCTATTAGTACATATAACAATGCTGTTAATATTGTTCTTAAAATATCTGTTAGTGATTCATCAACACCCAAATCTTCTAATATTGAAATCATAATATTACTAAATGTTGCTGGTGCTAATAAAACTTCACTTATTACAGCTTTAGAAGTATCAAAAACTCCACCAAAGAAGTTTAATAATCCTCCTTTATTCATATCTATTGCAATCTCATTCCATTGACTAGATTTATTAGATAAAGCATCTTCTCCAAGAGCATCTTGATTAAACTCACTAGTCATATTAGTATTTTCATAAGTAATCCCCATTTGAGTAACAAAAATTGAACTCAATGCAACTATTCCAGAAAATATTAAAACTAGGAAAATAATATCTCTAAGTACCATTCCACCTTTTTTGTTCATTGTTTTCTCACCCCCACAAGTAATACTACTCCAATACCAATTATTGCTACAATTGCAGTGATAGATATTTCCATTAATTGTAATAATGATAATAAGAATACTCCTGTAATTGCAAAGATTATTGCTAAACTTGGTCTATAAATTCCTAACATTATAATTCCCATTAAGAAAAAGATACTCCAAAGTAAACCATCTAAACCAACTCCTGCAATAATATCTCTAATTTTATAGAATACTTTTCTTTCTACATTATCTTCACTTTCTCCAGTTCTTGTAATAAAACCTTTTGCAATGTAAGTTCCATTTGTTTCTGAAAATAAATCACAAGTTAAAACAGCTGTGGCAGTTGTACTTGTTGAATTGCAAACTGGTTGAATACTAGGAACTCCATAATCTTGTCTTGTAACTTCTAATCTAGAAGATTCAAAATTTCCAGAAGTATCTGAATATGTAAATGAGATTAAGAAACTTGCATCCATTGTTAAACTTGTATCTAAGTTTTCTGTTGGTGTATATATGTTTTCTATTTCTCCTGGAATAACTATTGTTAAAGTACATGGAGTTGCTTCACAAGCAATTACAGATTGAGTTGTAGTATGTAATAAAGTACCACTTTCATAAACTTTAAATCTATATAAAACATCTTCGGTAAATAGATGTTGTATTGTTTTTCCATCTTCATTAGTTTCTAATATTTCTAATGTAATCCATGAATTAGTTGAAGGATAATATCTTTGAACATAAACTTCTGCTCCATCTAAAGGATAATAATTATTATCAATAACTTCAATTATAAAAGATGTAGATTTACTTTCATTTAATAAATACAAACCTATTTCTGTTGTTGTATTAGTAAATTCAATACCTTCAAAGTTATAGAACCTATGGGTATATGTTGGTGCTTCATAACTAATTATTGCATCAACTGTAAATGTTTCATCTGCTGGATCAAAACAAAATTGATGTGATTGAACATCTACTGAATTATTAACATAACTAAACACATCATTAAAAGTTGTTGGGGAAGTTGATGATCTATAATTGAAAGTTAAATCTATTGTTCCATTAACTTTTTCCATAGTTTCTTCATCATAGAATGTAAAGTTCATAAATGGAGTTGTATAAGGAGAACCACATACACTCATATTAACTGTGTTAACTGCCTGTGTATAATTTGTTAAATTTGTATAGTATGTTCCACTTGCATTTGTTAAACCAACTCTCCAATTAAAAGGAACATTAGTTGTTCCTTGAACATCAGGTGCAGAAACTGCTTTGTGGAATATTACTGTATCTCCAGTTCCAAGTTTACTTCCAGAATATTCTGTATAATTATACCATAAACTAGCAGTTATTAAACTCCAAAAGCTACTATCATACGAAATATTTGCAGTAAAATTATTTGTTGAACCTTCTGTAACAGAAGAATCATAAGTTTGGGAGTTTTCTGTTAGGTATGTTATATTAAAAGTTCTATTATTACTCGCATAACTACAAATTGTATCATCACTTGAATTAGTTCCACAAGCATAATAATTCCACACATGTGAATCTGCTATTGGTAATTCAGAAATACTACTTGTTGTTTCATTTGAAGTTCCAGTTATTGTTGTTGTATTTGAACCAATAAGGTTATTACTACTATCCCAAATTTTTAGTGTTGCATTTGTTAAATTTATTCCACCAATAACAGAAAATGATGCATTGAATGACAATGTTCTATTTGCTGTTTCTAAATTATCTGATGGAGAATTTAAAGTAGTAATTACTTCTTCATAAATCCCTCCAAATCTTAAACCTAATCCTCCATTATATAATTCATCAATTTCATCTGGGTCTAATATTCTTTCCCATACCCCAACTAAATCCATACTACCATTAAAATCTCCACCTGCTCCAGTAACTGCAACAGACGAGAAAGTTGCATCTCCATCACTTACTACAGCTCCAAAAGTAACATTGGAAATAAATGTTCCATTAATCCATAATCCCATTAAATTGGCAGAATCATCATGAACTAAAACTATTTGAACCCATTTATCTTCTGGAGGTGTATAACTAAAATCTCTTGGAGTAGTATCATAACATTTTATACTATCATCTGCATCATCTACATAAAGATTATAATTAAAACCTGCTTTGTTTAATAAATTACTATCTGTTGATGTAGGTAAAGCATAAAATTTTACCCACATTTGAATTGAAAAATCTCCTGGCAAATCTAAATCCCCAGCATTTAAACCAGAATCTGATGTTTGGTTTCTATCTATTGAATAACCAGTAACTCCATTTGGACTCCAGCTCATATTAACTGCTGTCATATTATAACTTCCATTTAACATATTTACTACATTTGTTCCAGTTCCTTCATCAAAATCATAGTAAGCTCTTAATCCATCTGCTCCTGTCCACAAAGCCCATTCATCTATCCAATATCCTCCAACTTTTATTTGCCAATCTGTTGTTTGAAGTATAGATAATTTACCTTCAATATTCACTTCGTAAGTTCCTTTATTAACTTCTGTTCCAATTTCGTATGGTTTATCATTAACATAAATTTCATAACTTTTTGGTTTATCTCCAATAAATCTAATATCTTCAATAAGAACTCCATCATCTTCTAAAACAACTTCTAAATTAGCATTACATTTTCCATTTTTACATATCTCTGTATTATCTTTTAAAGTTAATTCTTTTGTTTTTTCAAACCATCCAAATATATCAATCCAACTTTTTTCTTTCAAAGTTATTTTTCCATACTTAGTCATATCAGTTGATTTTATTTCATCCTTAACAAAACTCTTAGTTACTCCAGCACTTACTAAACTAATACAAAACATTCCCAAGATTATTAACATTAGTATTTTTTTCATTGTGGATGTACCAATCTTTTAATTAATGGAGTTAAACCTTTCATCTTTTTTACAAATTCATCTTCAAATTTATCTTTGTGAAAATGTTTCCAACATTGATAATGATAAAAAGTTGAATTTTTATGTTCTAATTCTTCAATGTGTTTTACTTCAAAGTAGTTGTCTAGTTCTTGTATCTCTTTTCCACATTTTGCACATATCATTTTACATTATTGTATTACTTCCTCCTCCACTTCCTGGTTTAGCAAATGTAACTATTAAACCAATCAATCCAATTATTAAAGCAACATAAGGAAGATTGCTCATTACAAAGAAGATGGATGATTGTGTTGTGGAGATTGAACTAAAGTTAGTTACTTCATATAATGCTTCATAAGCATTACTCATAGCTACTCCAACTATAATTGCTATTACAAGAAGCACTAAAAAGATTGGAACAAATACTGGTTGAGATGGAATATACCACGAGGTTACAAGTAATCCTAATAGTAATCCACCAAACATAACATACCATATAACTGAGAGAGTATTCCTTGCTGTATTGGTTGTAGCATCAAAAGCATTATTTACTTCGTCGTTTGTAGAATTAATTTTTTCTTTTACATTAGTTGAAATTTCTGTTGCAATGAAACCTGCAATAAGTAAGAAGATTGCAAATGCAGAAATCATAGTTATAAAATAAAGTATTCCTGTTAAATCTCCTCTTTTATTTGGTGGAAACATTTTAAATCCTCCCTTGCTTAATCATTCTTTTATATGCTTCTTGTACACTTATTCCAGTTTGTTTTGCATATTCTATTACTAATTTCTTTATTGCAACTTTTTCTCTTATTGGAATAATACAAGTAGGTAATCCTTTTTTTCTTCCCATTATATATTACTCTCCTGTCCAGAGAACTCTTTAAGTATTATGTATAAAACTATTCCTGCTGCTGTAACTAAAACTATTACTGTTATCCAATTAGTAAAATCATCAAAGAAAGTAACAAACCAGTTCTGTCCTAAGCCGTAGTAGTTTCTAAAATCAGAATCATAAGTTGTTGTGAATACAAATCTTGTATATTCTCTATCTATGTTTAACAAAGTTAATACTCCTGCTGTTGTCCAACTGAAATCAGTTCCTTCAACTAATGTTTGATCATTATTAACTACCTCACTAAAACTTACATTAGTATTTGTTCCATGATTTCCAGAACCTGAGTTATCTGCCACAGAATAGTCATCAAAATTTATGTCCAAAACAAGTCCATCTGTGCTTGGTGTTCCTGTTCTTTGTGGTCCTGTTGAGAGGAGTGTGTAGTTTGCATATAAACCTGCAACTTCTGTTGCACTTAAACTTCTGTTGTAAATTAATACTTCATCTATTGAACCTTGAAATCCTCTTCCATTTGAAAATAAAACATCATGTCCAATACCCATATTTGCAGATGTATTATATATTCCAATATGACTTGTTGTTGTATTACTAACATAATTTCCATCTTTATAAAAAGTTATATTTCCTAAATTAAATGTTATTATATATTGTTCCCATTTATTTAAGTTCATAAAATTATTGGATGAATATATTGTATCGTATTGTGTTCCATTCATTGAAATTAACATTTCAATTTTATTGCCTACTGTTGATTGTCTTATTTGTAATGCTCTTTGATTATTACTTGTAGAATATTGATGTAAGAACATATCTCCATTTTCTATTAAATTTATATTAACCCAAAAAATCCATGTATTTGTTTCATTTCCACTTGTTAATAATTGACTATTTCCAACATCAATTATACTATTATTATCAAACTCTCCTGCAAATTGTCCATCATAAGCCCACGAAGGCCCAGAAATTCCTATTGGGAAAGTTGAAGAACCCACTCCTTCTTCAATTCCGAATACTTCAAAAGTTACCCAACCACCATTACAAGTGTCTTCTGTTGGGCAATCTGGAGTCCAACTCCATTGAGTAGGAAAGT
>Ga0272443_10001746_pt1 | contig 30184 bp, 27 predicted proteins | sample SSMAcet12_FD_193581 | JGI IMG/M metagenome (GOLD analysis project Ga0272443, IMG submission 193581) | Marine sediment archaeal communities from Little Sippewissett salt marsh, Falmouth, MA, United States - SSM-Acet-12 | ecosystem: Environmental > Aquatic > Marine > Wetlands > Sediment ... | reverse complement strand
GCACCCGTAGCTCAATGGATAGAGCGTCTGACTTCGAATCCGATGGGGTGACTGTACACAGGGTTTATGGGGGTAATTTCTGTCTATCCTCTCGATAGAGTCAACTCAGGAACGTCCATTGAGTCAATAATTTCCATCCTTTCCACGCTGATTGCACCGAAATTGCACCAGGAAGATCTATCTTAATAACTGGTTTGGTGGCTTGATTTTACACTTGAACTGCGGTTTGAGGGCACTATCATCCATTCAAAAATCGCTCAACAAAATTGTTGAGCGATTTTTGTTTCTTATCCTTATGTAATACTTTCTAGCCGGCTACACGCTTTATTGACTGGTACCTTCTGTGGCGAGTATTGACATTCATTATCACAAAGTTCTAGATGATCATGGGTCCTTCTACTGTATTTCATCCACTTGTACTCCTAGAGAGGCTTAATAATAAGGAGGATGTCACTTCTGAGTACTTTTATCTATCGTGGCAACTTAACGTTCAGTTGCTGAAATTAGCAGATTCCATGAGATTTCGAGATTATCGGCTGCAATTACAGGATTTTTCGGCAGTGCCTGAAGCACCAAATCGAGACTGTCGACAATTTGCTGCAAATTTTCTAGATCTTCCTCCGGCGTGACATCAGCTAAACCTTCCAGGATCAGTTTGGCTGCCTGGACCTCCTCGGAAGCGAGCCCAAAGTTGTTTTGTGTCAGCCACAAACGGGTGCGCGTCAGCAGCTCCATCACTCGTACAAGCTGCAGCTGAAACGCAAGCCATTGTGTGGGAGCCTCCGGTCCTGTCAGGTATTCAACTTCATCGACAGTATTCTGCATCTCCTCCTGGAGAGCATCCAATCTATCTGTTAGCTGTTGTAGATCCTTATTCTCCTCATTTTGCTGCTCTAGCATGGTCTGTAAATTATCGATCTCCACTTGGATCTCGGAAAGAAGTTCCTTCTGACCAACCTGTTGGCCCTCGATCTCAGCCAAACGTTCCCCAATCTCCGATATCCGGTCAGTATTATCGGATTGACCTTGCAATAATGCATCTTCAAGGTCAGCGATCCGTTGAGAGTTCATCTGCATGGGCTCAATATAGTCCTTATAGAGAGCAGGTATACCAAAGTAGGCTGCCGCGCCAAGGGTAATGCCAAGCAATACCAGGAGGAACAGCCGCACAAGGAAACGGATCAATCGGGAGCCGAATGGTGCCTTGTGATCCTCACGTTTTTGTCCGGGTTCTTCAAAATCGCTATTATTCGTCATAGTAGTCTCCCTCAACGTGTTGCTGGGTCTTCAGTTTGATCAGACACAAATAATCCACTAAGCAGACGATCTAAGCCCTCGAGAAAGATATCGAAACGATTGACTCGACTGCCAAGATCCTTGGTTTCTCCTGTTAACTCATCGATGGCTGCTTGTATAGTTTCAACTGTTGTCAGCGCTCCATTGACATCTTCCTGCATAGAAAAAACCTGGTCTTCGACAGTAATCATTCGTCCACTTAGTCCTTCCAATGCCTCTAATCGTTTACTTACTGCATCAACCCGAGATGACTCATCTTCCAGGTCACTTTGAACTTCCGCAATTCTAATTTCTAACTGCCGGACCGACTCATGCCGTCCAAAATTAAGCGTTCTATTAATCCCGCCTAGAATAGCAAGGCTCAGAATCACAGATAACACAATACTTATTACGCTTATCCCGACAACCAACCAAGGGGATTCCATCCGGTTGAAATCTTTAGGCAAGCCGGCCACTCGGTCTGAAGTCTGTTGCGCCGCTTCCCTGATCCTTGAACCTGCTTCCTCGGTAACCTTTTGAATATTTTCCGTTGCCTGGCTGACCTCTTCACGCAGCTGCTCTGCTCTCTTTTCAAAAGCCTGACTGGCTACCTCACTCCACTTTTCTACACGGTCTTGAGCCTTCCCGACAAGATCTGTTGTTTGGGCGACTTCACCACCCATGGTTAGATAAGGTTCAATCTTAGTCAGAATACTTTCACCGAGACCCGGCACTTTCTGGAGATCACCTATACTTTCAAACGGCCTTTCATTCACTATGCGGTCTGCCAATCCCGGGCCAATTCCGGGAAGCTTTATCAGATCGTCCAAATCTGCTGTATTTGGATCGATAAGCATTCCGTTTTCATCAGTCATCTTCTTCCTCCTCCATATCAATAAACCTGTAACCAACAATGAGTCTACAGTTCATCTTCCAGTTTCTATCAATTTAGACATCAATTCAGGAAAAACCTGTTGATTCAATTTGTGATGGACTGCAACCAATCAAGACTGCAAGTTTAGTTACCAAACACCGCTTCTTCAATATTAAGTAAATCTTTAGTGATCAGCTCCAGGTCAATCTTTGCGTTTTCGGTATCTCTATCTAAACCAGAAATGATCAGGTTTAGGCGCTGAGGCATGTCCTGTGCCAGCGCCGGGTCGTATTCAGCTATGCGGGGAAGAAGATCGTCCAACCGCTCTTGGGTTTTAACTAAATAGGTTTTAGCATCCTTCACATTCTCCAGGAAAAGTGCCACACGTGCGTTGCTCACATCGACCAGCACTTGGAATAATTCCAAATGTGTTGTTGTTTGGTCTAATTCATCCTGGAGGGATTTCTTATCGGTCTCAAGTCCTGTTACTTTGGCTTCGGCTTCTTGTATTTTTGAATTTAAACTATCGACAGTAACCTGCATACCATTTAGATCTTGATAGGCTTGATCAAGTTCAATCTGGGTCGCGTAGGAAGCCTCAGATAGAGGTTTGTAGCGCAGGAAATGATCTGCAGCCATCCCGGCGGAGAACCCAATTGCTATCACCACTAACCAGATAAGCAGTTTACGAATAAAAGGCTGCCCACGGGTGGGTTGCGGTTTTTCTTCTTTTGCAGAAGCTGCGGCGGTTTCAGTCACAGTGTTAGATGTCTTTTCAATCACATCAGGACGTGATTGATCTGGTTGTTTTTCAGTATTCTTCTGGTCCATATTCTCTCCGTTTTGTATCCATTCCTTGCTATTGTTGCTGTTACGTTTAGTTTAGCGGGCCTTATTTGCTACCGGGCATCCTGGAATCGAGTCACAGGCTTAGGCAGCCCACACTGATCTGAATAAAATAACTGGAGCACCGGACTGCTTACAAGGAGGACACACATAATTCCTCCTGGCAAAAGACAGTCCGGTCTCCAATCAGAGGGCTACAGATTTTTGAATAAGGTAGCAAGGGCTAATAAGACAAATCCAGCCACCACCAGCCAGAAAGCATAACCGGCGAATCCTGAGAGGAATCCTTGCTGTGCTAGGACACCGAGGGCCGCAAGGGCCACGGCGATCCAAAACGTAACAACTTTTGGTGCACTAAGTTTGAGGTTCATGAGAGTTTTCTCCTTTGATCATTCATAATTGGTTTGACAGGTACAGTTTTCAGGCAAGGAATCATTAATGTCATATTCTTTGGCTCAGGTGTTTTTTACTTGCGGATCAGCTTAACAACCCAGAGCAGAACAACGGAACCCAGCAAGCTTACCAGCATAGTTGGGAGTGTAATGGCGTCATTGATCGTGCCAATCCCCAGGAGAGGGCTGATGATATAACCGGCCAGAAGAGCTCCTGCAACACCCACCAAAATATCGAGCACCAAGCCTTGCTGCCCACTTGTTTTCATGATCCGGCTGGCTATATATCCAATAAACGCTCCTGCGATTAGATATATGAGTATTTTCATTTGTTTCTCCTTTCAGATAATCTAAAAATTATTTTCTCGATTCAACCCTAAACTCAGTAAACTGGATCAGAGTTGGACAGCTATTTTTCCGTGAATGGTGTGAGTATAGGTTGTTTTGATGTAGCTGCCCTTCACTCCATCTTTCGATTCACGAGCTCTCTGGTAATCTAGTAAATTCATTTAGAACTAATGCTTTTTGCAGCAGCTTGTATATGTTCAGAGATACGTTCGGGCAGCTCCCCTTTGCTGATAAACACATCTGCGCCGGCAGAGAGAGCGGCTTGGTGGCGGGCATCAAGGTGGCTGATAAGTACAATGACCAGTGCAGCCGGACAAGCTTTTCTGAGTGTTTTAAGAGCTTCAGTCGGCTCTGATGGAAGTAAAGCCCAATCAATTAATAAAATGTCCGAATTGCTGTCAGGCGCCTGAGCCAAGGCAGTAAGCCAATCCCCTGTCTCACCCGCTATCTCTATATCGTTATCCCGCAAGAGAAGGCGTAAGGCAGAAAGCTCATCAGGACTGGCGTCAGCTAAATATGCACTGGTCATATACTTAGGATACAAGAATAACTCCCCGGCCGCATCTGGCAACCGGGGAGTCTTATCATCCGCCACTTGGGGGATCTTTCTTTAAAACTCAGGACACAAGATTATGTCTGAAAGCCAGGGTGACCGCCTCTGTCCGAGTGGAGACATCCAGTTTAGCAAGGATACTGCTGACATGGGATTTGATGGTGGAGGGACTGACCGTGAGTTTCTCTGCAATTTGAGTGTTATTTAACCCCTCGACCATCAGGACAAGGACCTCGCGTTCGCGTTCAGTCAAATCAAGCCCGGGAACGGGCGGCTGGTTGGAGCTCTGCACAAGCGCCTGAGCGGCATCTGGAGAGAGGGTAGCGCGGCCTGAGTAAGCAGCCCGAATTGCCCGGGCAAGCTCGTCAGCAGAGACATCTTTGAGCAGATAAGCAATTGCCCCAGCTTCCAGGGCGTTCTTGACCAGCTCTCCCTCTGTGAAGCTGGTCAGGGCAATCACCTGGATCTGTGGAAACTGCTGGCGAATAATGCGGGTAGTTTCTACACCGTCCATCTCCGGCATGACCACATCCATTAAGACCACGTCCGGGAGGATCTCGCTACAAAGTTGGATAGCAGCCGGTCCGCTCCCCGCTTCTCCCACCAGTTCCAAATCATCAAACGCCTTGAGAAAGAGGGCTAATCCTTTTCTCACCATCTCATGATCATCGACCAGCATGACCCGTATGGGCATCGGTTAATTTCCCTCCTCAAGGGCTGGATTCTCCCAGGTGATGGTAAGCTCGGTGCCTTGGCCGGGTTGGCTGATCACAGTCAATGCCGCACCAATCACTGCCGCTCTTTCTTGCATCATTTTTAAACCGTAGTGGCCAGAGATGGTTTGATTTTGGTCAAATCCCTTGCCGTTATCATAAATGCGAAGTTTTATATCGGTGCCAGCTTGTTGCAGATCAATCTCAACATGGCTGGCATTCGCGTGTTTGGCAATATTGTTCAGCGCTTCCTGGCATACCCTGTAGAACGCGATCTGAACGCTGGTGGGCAACTTAAGATTATCCGTTGAATTCACAACAACCGGGATATCAATCCGGCCTGAGAGCGCATACCCCAAAAGTTTGATCAATTCACCTAGATCGGTGTCAGTCAATGTTGATGGCCGGAGTTCAGCTAACAGGGCGCGCATCTCGGCCTGGGCGCTTCTTGTCAGCCTGTGCAGGTCCTTGAGAGAGTCTCGGGCTAAGTCCTGATCCTGGTCCCAGAGACGCGGCAGGACTTCGGCAATAATCCCAGCTGTGAAAAGTGACTGGTTGACGGCATCGTGCAGATTGCGCGCCAGCCGCTGCCGCTCTTCCATCACTGCGATTGCCTGGGCTTGTTCGGCTAATCGTGCGTTATCCAAGGTAAGCGCTACCTGGTTGGCTACGCTAAGCGCTAAGGAAGCTTGGTGATTGGTGAAATAATTAATTTTTTCATGCGCTAGAGCCAGGCCACCAATCAAGCGGTCTTTCACCGCCAGCGGTACCCACATCCAGGATCTCACGCCCTCTCCCAAGTTTTCAGCTCCATCCTCCAGAAGCGATCGGAAAAAATGCGCTCTTGGGTTATCACTTAACAGGTCAGCAACCCGAATGGGCTGGCGTCCGTTCAATAAAGTATCCAGGGCGTTCATATCCTCCAGCTGGATCTCTGGTTGTGGCGACTGGTCCGGTTGGGGCGTCCCGCGTATTGCCAGGGTGATTAACGTCAAGTCTTTCACTACAAATAAACTGCCGTGTGTATATTCGATCAACTGCTGCAATTGATCGAGGATCAGCCCTGGTTGGAGTTCTGGTGTCGATGCCAGTGTATGCGAGATTGCCAACAATATCTCCTGCTCTTGCTTGTGCGAATCGACCCGCTGCGATTGGGATTTGTCTGTTAGAACCTCTTTGCTGATATCACGGATAATCCCCAGCAAACAAGGCTGATTGAGGTACACGAGCGGCTTTGCGCGCCACCCGGCGTAGAAAGTATCACCGCCCTGGCGGGTATGCATCAGCCGGGTTTCGAACACGCCATCCACCTGGAATCTCAGGATATAGGCATCGTACTCTTTTTGACTTGAAGGGTGGATAAAATCTGCCAACCGCTGACCTATGAACTCTTCGCGAGTACACCTGTGCTGGGAGCAGGCTGCGGGATTTGCCTCCACAATCAGGCCGGTTTCCAGGTCGGTGATGATCAACCCGTCGCAGATTTCATCGAATATTTGGCGGTATTTAAGTTCCATTGCCATTGAATGGTGATAACTTTGGTTTTTACCCAGTTCATTCTGATTATACAGTATCAGCTGCGGGCATTCCCAGGTCTACCCTCTGCTTTCAGCAACTATGTTCCCACTCCAGGCCAATATCTATTAGTAAAGCGCTGACTCTTGATAAGGAAGATGGGCTGCTCAGGTTGTTTAGAGTGTGAAAACAGTTCTATTCTGTCCAGAAATCCAGCATATAAACGCTCAAAAATGTCCCTTGGACCAATCTATGGATTTCCCTTGCCCATCAGGACCCGCAGGATGTGTTTCACTGGCTCGGAATCAAGGATGATGAATTTTTCGTCCAGACGCTGGCCATCCAGCTCCAGCCAGGTTACACCCTGCTGGACGTGATCGGGATTCTGGATTTCAATACTGTACAAGGCTTGTTCGTGGTGCAGCTGGACCTTAAAGCCATCCCACCAGTCCGGGATCACCGGATCGATCAGCAATTGATCTCCCCGTTTTTTCAGCCCGAGCACTTCTTCAGTCCACACCCGATATATCCAGGCAGCCGAACCCGTATACCAGCTCCACCCCCCCTGGCCGATCCGTCCAGGCAGATTGCTTACATCCGCTGCAATAATATAAGGCTCAAGCGAATAACGCCAGACATCCCCAACCTCACGGGTATGTTCAATGGGGTTGAGAAACCGGAGGATTTCACCCGCGTGATTTCCATCCCCTTTCCGAGCAAATGCCAGAGCCAACCAGGCAGCGGCATGGGTATATTGACCTCCATTTTCTCGCACGCCCGGAGGATACCCCCGGATATAACCCGGTAAAGGCTGACTGGTATCGAAGGGCGGCGTGAAGAGCAGGACCAGTTTATCTTTCTTGAGGACAAGCTCCCGCCAGGCTGATTCTAATGACCGCTCCCTTCGAGCAGGATCACCCGCTCCACTGATCCAGGGCCAGGATTGAGCCAGGGAGTCAATGCGGGCTTCCAGATTGGAGGCAGATCCCAGTAGGCTGCCATCATCAAAGGTCCCCCGAAGATACCAGTCACCATCCCAGGCAGATCTATCGATCCTCGCTTCAAGTTCATCGGATTCCTGGCGATAGTGAGTGGCCAGCTCGGTCTCTCCGACTATCTCCGCTAACCGTTCCATTCTGTCCAGAACCTCAATCAAAAACCAGCCCAACCAAACGCTTTCACCAAGCCCACCATCACCAACACAATTCAACCCATCATTCCAATCCCCTGTGCCAATCAAGGGCAGTCCATGGGGACCCCGGGTAAGACCTTTTTCTACCGCACGCCGGCAGTGGTCAAAGAGAGTCTCTTTCTCAAGTGATACCTGTGGATCCAGGTATATCTCATTCAGGCCGGGTTCAAGTTCAGGAGAAAGCAGGAAGTGGATCTGCTCCTTAAGGATGCTTTCATCCCCCGTTACCTGAACATACTGGGCCGTTATGAAGGGAAGCCAAAGCAAGTCATCTGAGATGCGTGAGCGGATACCGGCGCCTCCGGGAGGATGCCACCAGTGTTGAACATCCCCTTCTGTGAACTGGCGACTGGCGGCCAGCAAGATATGCTTTCTGGCCAGATCTGGATCAGCAAACAGGAACGCGGCAACATCCTGCAGTTGGTCACGGAATCCAAATGCCCCGCCAGATTGGTAAAAGGCTGATCGGCCCCAGATCCGGCAACTCAGGCTCTGGTAAAGCAGCCAGCGATTAAGCAGGAAATTTGTCGAGAGCTCGGGGGTTTCAACCTGGATTGTCCCCAGGAGTTGGTCCCAAAAATGTTGGGTTTCTTCCAGAGCATCGTCAACCGCAAGATTCTCGCAGTATTTTGCGGCCAAGTCTCTAGCTTCTTCTGCAGTTGCTGCCTGGCCCAGCAAACAGATCACCTCTGCAGATTCTCCAGGCTTTAGTTCAATTCTTGTCTGCAGAGCCCCGCAGGGGTCAAGTTCTGCACCGGATCTTTCAGCTAACCTGGAGCGTCTCATGGCAGCAGGCTTCTCGGCGGACTGATTTCGTCCAAGAAAAACAGTCCGGTCGCAGGTGAAGGAATCTGGCGAAGGACTGATAGCACTGAAAGCAATCCGTTCGCCATAATCGGGATGGTACCCATTCCGGGCCAGGATCAAGCCCAGTTCTGGATCCCACTGGGTGACAATATACTGCTGGGAGACCTCACGCTGCTCACCAATAGTCCATTCCACGTAATGAGTGATACTGAGCTTGCGGTTTCTATTCGAGTCGTTGCGCAGGGAAAGCTTGCAGATCTTCAGCGGTTTGCCGCCTTGATGATCAAGGGGCACAAAAATCGTCAATACTCCTTCGATAGAATGGCTGTTGTGTTCAAAACGGGAGTATCCTGCCCCGTGGCTGATACGATAGGCGCCTCGCTCGCGAATTGGTCCGGCGGTCGGATTCCAGAATATTCCGCTCTCTTCGTCCCGAATATAAATGATCTCTGAATGAGGATCCAGCACAGGATCGTTAGACCACTGTGTCAAGCGGTTGCGCTGGCTGTTCCCATACCAGGTAAACCCCGCGCCTGTCTCGCTGATTAGAGTACCGAACAAAGGATTAGCGATCACATTCACCCAGGGAGCCGGTGTGCAGTCGTCCGGACCGAGATAGATCACATACTCCCTGCCATCCTGGCTGAAACCACCCAGACTATTAAAATACGGGAGCTCTAAAAAGGGAAGCTGGCGGGAGGGCTCTTCCTCAATCCGTTTACTCACCAGCAGAGGTTGCTCATCAACCGACTCAAAAGGCACTCCAATTTGCTGCGCCAGGGGGCCGCGAGCCGCAACCAGGGAGACCCGGGCCGCAGATTGGAGCAAGATCAAGTCCTGGAGTGGAAGCTGATCAACTGCCAGTAAAAAATTCCCAACAGGTTGATCCTTGCCTTCCATCATACTGAAGGAATGGATCAGCCGCTCCAAACGCTCCATCAGGGGCTGTTCATAACTGCTCGATTCCTCATTGAGGATAACAAGGTCCGTTGCCAGACCATGCCTTCGCCAATAAGCCTGAGCCTGCAGCAGCTGGCGGACCAGTCCCAGATCCCCGACATTGGCAATCGTCACCAGCAGGATCGGCAGGTCTCCAGAAATACCATATGGCCACAGGCCGGACTGCCCCTTACGATTTGCTTCGATGCGATCAGACGGGGGACGCAGATAGGATGACGGATAGAGCATATAGGCCGCGAGTTTCTGGAATCGCCGGGCATCATCAGGATGGATGCGAAGCAACCGGAGCTCAAGCTGGGCAGAAGCCCAAGCAATTTCGAAGGCGCGCTCAACAGCTGCCGGATCATGATATTTCTCAGCCAAAGACAAGGCGCCCTGACGGCTATCGGCCACACCCAGGAAGGAGATCAGCTGAGCGCTCTGTCCAGGTAGTAATTGGATCTCACGCCGCAAAACAAAGACCGGGTCGAGTACGTAACCCTGGGTATTGCCCAGAGCAGAGTCGATTCCCAGGGGATGGTGCAGACTGCGACCACGGCCAATGAAGGCACGCCGGTCTGTTTCGTATGAGGGTAAGTCAAATGGCTGTGAACTACCAAGCATGTCAAGACTGTGGACAGCAAAAATGGCGGGGTCATCCTCCTGGCGGAGGCGCCGGAAGGCCAACAGCGCCCCGCTGACCTTAAGCGCTTCGGTCTGTATGAAAAGCTTGTTGAACGCCGGATGCTGGCGATCAGCTTCATGCCTGGCCAGGGCAAGTTCATAATAACTGGTCGCCTGGATACGGCGGGTTCGCAAGGAGCGATTTGTCAAGGTAATCCGGCGAATCTCAACGTCATCTTCCGGGGAAACGATCAATTCGGTCTGGGTTTCAATCCCATTGTCTCGCCGGCGATACTCAGCCCGATCTAGCGGAAAGTGCACCGTATAACGATCAGGATCGCTGGCAATGGGATGATACAGGTTCGACCAAACCTGGTCACTGTCCAGGTCTCGAAAATAGATGAAAGAGCCCTGGGCATCTCGTGTGGTGTCTGCCCGCCAGCGGGTAACGTCCATATCTCTCCAGCGGATATACCCTCCCCCCGCGGTGGTTGTCATTGTTGAGAGCATTCCATTCGAAAGCAGCTGTACCTTAGGCGTGATACTCTGGGCTGAGTCGAACTTGCTGATGGATGGGGCTATTCCAACGGCTCCCACACGGGTTGGTATTTCTTCCCGGGTCGAGATATGGTGGAGAGGCGGTGATATTGGCATACGCTCATAAAGAAGCGGCTCAGCCGCTCTAACGCGGGGATCCTGGTGAAAACGAGTCTGCATGATATTCCCGTGCAGGAAATTACCCAGGGCAAGTAAGGACATGCCCTGGTGATGAGCCATATAGGTACGAACGATGACTCCTGGATTTGCATCTGCCCTGGGTCTGCGGTTGAAATCGATTGCCTCAAAAAATCCGTAATCATTAAAGAGCCCCTGCTTGGTGAGGCGATTCAGATTCTTGATGACTGCCTTTGGCTCAAGACCCACAGCCAGCATGGTGGCATATGGAGCGACAACCAGATCTTCTTCAAGGCCTCGTTTCAATCCCAGCCAGGGAACGCCAAAAGCCTTATATTGATAGGTCTTGTTCAGATCCAGGTCTCCGTAGGCAGATTCCGAGATGCCCCAAGGCACACCGTGAACCCGGCCGTATAAAATCTGCAGGGCAGCAGCTTCCCGGGTAGCCTGGTCAAGCAAGGAATTAGGGTAAGTCCGCTGCAGCAAGAGCGGCATCAAATACTCAAACATGGTCCCTGTCCAACTCAAGAGAACTCGGTGCTGGCCATGGGAACTGTAGGGCCGATTCAGCGACAGCCAATGTTCTATGGGAACATCTCCCCGGGCTATGGCTATGAAACTACCCAGGCGGGATTCACTGGCAAGTAAATCGTAGTAGGAACCGTCCAACTGGTTGGAGTTGACGTTGTACCCAACAGAGAACAAACGTCGATCCGGGTCGTACAGGTAACTCAGATTGATGTCACTAGAGAAATCTCGCAGATCGGTTTGCAGCTTTTCAGCCAGCGCTCCCATCTCTCCAGCAAACCACTTTCCGCGGGAATAAGCTTCAGTAAAACGTTCAAGCCAGCCTTCTAGTTCCGGGTCTTGAATCCCGCCACCAAGCTCACCCGGATCAAATGACACCAATCCTCCCACCTGGCCAGCAGCCAGGGATGACAGCGAGGGAGGAACGTCAAGACAGTTAAGAAGATCTTCAAGACCAATCAGCCGGATCTTTGACTCTGTTTGCTCGGCCAGGATCTCGATCCAGAACAGATAGCGGTTTATGAAATCTATCCAGGCAGAGACTTCACTTTCCAGCTGTCCAGCCCAATATGCTGCGCCTGCTCTAGCCCCTTCCTCCACCGGCACCAACATCGCCAGCGACTTCACCCTGATGGAAACCTGGCGCATACAGCGGATCAGATCAAGGGCTCCTGACGGACATTCTCGAATCAGGTCGAGGACCTCAAAGGCAGCCTCGATCATATCCGGGGGCTGTTTTTCGTTTTTGATTTCACGAAGGAGGATTTCCCCTGTATCTAGCAAACCATCCAGGTCTGATAAGCTCAAGAGCGGCTGCTCGAGAATTTCAGCTAGTCCCTGATCGAGAGTCCAGAGTGCGGCAATAAAATTCCCGCTGTCGACCGAAGACACATAACGAGGGTTGAGCGGTGTTAGGTCATCCAGACTGTACCAATTCAGCAAATGACCCTCATGGCGTTCGAGCTGCTTTATGGTAGCCATGGCATGAGACAATCGATAGATGGTCTGGTCCATTGTTTGATAACCGAAATCATAGGCAGCCAGGGCGCTCAGCATCCCCAGGCCAATGTTAGTAGGGCTGGTACGGAGAGCTACCTGGTCCTTATGGGAGACCTGATAGTTATCCGGCGGGAGCCACGCAGTATCCGGCCCCATAAAATCCGCAAAGTACCGCCAGGTCCGGCGGGCAATCAATCGCAGCAATTGGATTTCCTGTTCACGCAGCTTCTCTTCAGTTACTCGATGTGAGGGTTTTCTAGTGAGCGCCCAGCCGACCAGTGGGCTGGAAAACCACAAGGCCAGCCATGGCAGGGCAAATAAAAGGCTTTGCGGGCGCAGCAGGTTCAAGCCCATTCCAAGGGCCAGGCTTAGCAGTGAGATCAACCAAAAATTATATTGGAATATATTCTTCTTTTTCCTGGTTCCCCATTCTGTCATCTGGGCAGTGGTCCACTCCAGCAGTCCTCTTCGGCTGATCACCCGCCTGTAAAAAACCCGCAAAATAGCATCCAGGGCTAAACCAGCCTGGTAGAAAAGCAAAGCGGTATCTGCAAAGGCCCGGGTCAGATCATGGTGGATCTGACGAAAAGAAAATGACCGCAGACCATGGCGAGAGGTCGCCAAGGTGAGAGGCCCGGTGAGTGATTGAAAGAAGATCACACTACCGATGAGCACGGTAGCATAGGGCTGCAGGTTATTCACAATAAACCAAGACCCGATCAGAGCGCCTACGCTGGCGGCAGGAACGAGACTCCGCCTCAGGTTGTCGAAGATCTTCCAGCGGTTGAGGAGACTCAAGGGATTTGGAACCCTGGTCTTATTCCTGGTTGGAACCTTTGGGAATATCCAGTCCGCTATCTGCCAATCTCCGCGAATCCAGCGGTGTTTCCTGAGACTGTAGCTGATGTAATCTGACGGAAACTCATCAAAAAGCTCGATGTCAGTGGCCAATCCAGTTCGAACATGGGCGCCTTCAATCAGATCATGGCTCAAGAGACGTTCATCCGGGAACCGATCTGCCAGGATGGTATGGAAAAAACGCGGATCGTAGATCCCCTTGCCAATGTAGGACCCTTCCCCGGATAGGTCTTGATAGGCATTAGAGACTGCCCTGGTATAGGGGTCAGTCCCAACTGGATCCGTATAGATCCGGCTGAATGCTGAGGCAACTGCGCTGGGGAGGGAGGGGCTCACTCGAGGCTGGATGAGGGAATAAGAGCCCTGAGCGATCTGGCCGTTTTTATCCAGGCGGGGCTGATTGAGCGGATGGGCCAGGGTCTCGATCATACGCCTGGCGGTGTCGCGGGGAAGCTGGGTATCGCTGTCCAGAGTGATTATATAGCGTATTCCAGTCAATAGTTTTTCGTCACCAACATAAACAATTGAAGGTTCATCCTCGCCACGCAAGCCCAGGATCAGGCGGTTCAGTTCCTCAAGCTTGCCGCGTTTCCGTTCCCAACCGATAAATCTTTCCTCCGTTTCACTCCAGGTTCTTTGGCGGTGGAATAAATAAAAACGACCCTCTCCATAGTGGGCATTAAGTCTTTCGATGCCTTCTTCCGTAATGGAAAGCAGGAGATCATCATCCGGAGCAGTCTCTCGAGGTGCATCCTTGAAATCAGAGAAGAGGCTGAATATCAGGTTTTGTTCTGGGTTGGCGACATAGCGGATCTCCAGTTTCTCAATTTCGTTGTGAATTGTAGCTTCATCAGTGAGGAGTATTGGCACAACAACCAGGGTTCGATATTCGTCCGGGATGCCCTCACGGTAAAAATCCAGTTTTGGCAGCCGGCGAGCCGGCAGGATCCGAGTGATGAGGTAGTTGACCACTTCGACAGCGATCTGGCTGGCGGGAAATGCCAGCAGAACTATCACACCCTGTTCAAACAGGGATGCCCCGAATCTCAAGCAAGCAAGGATTGGGTAAGCCAGCAGACCCATACTTAGCAGAGTGACTGAAGTCAGATAGATACCAGCAGGATGGCGGTAAGCCCAATCCTTGGCCAAATAACGCCAATTCTCGCGGCAGCCTAAAGATTTAGAGAACTGCCGGCGGCCTTCCCCGATCAAATATGTCCCCACATGCTTCTGGCGAGATGGCCCGGCCTGACTGCCCTTCCCGACAGAGGCCATTTCAACCACTTTTCGAGCAATCTCGATCTGCACGATCCCTGCTCTTTTTGCTAATACCTCCACCGCATCCCGGTATTGGTTGCGGGTTCCGAAGTCCATCTGTGAGTAAAACCCGGCAGGGTCGCGGCGCAGTATAAGTTCCACACGGCTTTGTTCCTCAAAAACCTCCCGCCAATCAAGAAGGCTCAACTGCCGCAAGCTGGTGATGGCGTTTCCGACCGAAATCTGGTTGGCCGCCTGACGGGATTGTTCTCCCGAATGAAGTTCTGTGAGCGGCCTTTGGAGAGTGCGCTCCAGCCAGCTCTGGACAGGGACAAGAATGGCATCCTCATCATAGAGATGGCCGCTGAGCTGGATAGCGAAATATGGGCTGGGTCGACCGTGTTCCTGGGCTAATTCAGCCAGGACAGCAAAGAGCTGATCGGGGTCTCGCCGCAGAGTTGATAACAGCCGGTTAGCCCAAAAATCTGCAAATTCGCGTTCCTTCAATTCCTGCCAGGCCTGGCGAGCCATATCTTCAATGCGGTGTATAAGGGCTACCCGCAGCATCAGCGGCAGAGCCCACAGCTCACCGATAGTAAGAGGAGTATGGTCCTGGTAGGCGGATAAAAAAGCTGTAATATTCTCACGATCGATCCGCGTATCGCAATGAGTGATCAGCTCGTTGGCCAGGTTGTAGACCCGGGGAGAGCCGCGATTGGGATCACCGATCAGCGTCGGCAGCTCCCGATAAAATGATTTTGAGAGGTTGATCTTAACATCACGCCCATGGCTCTCGATCAGATATTCGTTATCAAGGATCCATTCTCCGACAGGCCCCAAACGCTGTTCCAGGTGGAGGGCTGCAGCCAGGTCTCCGCAAATGATATGGATGATCTGGCGGGCTTGATCAAGCTTGGAAAGGAGGTCCCGCCTTGACCTTTTCTGGTTTTCAACCCGGTGTTCTTCTGCCAGGCGGGACGCAAAGGCTTTGATCTGCGGGAGCGGCAAAGCAGTTAGCTCTCGAAGGTCGGGGCTCCCGGGGAATTGGCGCAGCGGGTGCTGAGCAAAGATCGAGACCTCGGTTTCGATCGAATCGCGCAGGAGCTTAACCGCAGGAGATAGCGATTGAATCGGGGCCTGCAGGATCAGCAGCGACTCCCCGCTTCTCAGCCAGGTAGATTGGTGGGAAGTGACGGTTTTCGACACACCCGGCAACAAGACGAGGGCAGCGGGCCAGCCCAGAAGCATACCGACCCCGAATCCAATAATAATAAATAAGAGCAGATTTGTTGAAAACCGGGGCAGCAGGGAAGGCAGATACCCCGCATGAGCAAGGACCCAACCTGCGGCGCTGATGATCAAGCCGCTGACCAGGATCAGGATAAAACGCAATCTTATGTTCGGATCGTTGCGCTTGATCTGTCCCTCGGCTGACCGCTGGAGCAGGACCCTTTTGCGATAACCCTTCTGACCCAAAAGGCGCAGGGCTTCCTGGGCAGCTTCTGATTCACGAATATAACTCAGCAATGTTCCGGTTTGATCCATGGACGATATCTTGGTGATGAAATTTTTTTTTACTTAGAGATCAGGTGGTACACCAATCAGGAATGATGGTGACAAGGCAGCCAACTGTCGTTCCATTATAACGTGGCGCTTCCCCCTTGGTAAGTGTGATTAAGATATTCGGGCCAGAGCGGACTTCCTTTGCAGCGAACCGTAACTTGAGGTTCGACAGCTGGAATCCACTCACAAGTGTCAACTGAGTGGAAAACATCCATCTATTCCATCCTGATTGCCCCAGAAAACTCGCTGGGTTCGTGACCGGACAGCAGGCTTCGCCTGCGACCGGAGACCGAGGACCGAGGACCGAAGATGGGGGAAGATCGAGCTCCATTCCGGTTAGTTCAATCCGGTCATCCGTCTTCCGTCTTCCGTCGGTCGCGCAGCGACCACCCAATCAACTAGTTTGGCGGTTCAGTTTCTTCAAATGTAGGTTTTACTCAAGTCAAACACCCCATGAGAATGTTTGCTGAATGTCAAATTACCATGAGTCAAAATGGATGATTTCGTCTTGCGATTTCTTTGGCGGTTGTTTCGGCATTTCAGCGGGTATGCCAAAGGCAATTGCCCCCACAATCCTGGCATCCGCTGGAAGATTTAGCGAATTTCTGAGATTGTTTTCATCAAAGGCTCCCATCCAGCAGGAACCCACTCCTTGAGCCCAGCCAGCGATCACCATGGACTGAAGAGCGATGGTCACATCCATCAGGCTGTATCTTTCCATCACTGCTTCAGATTTTTTGTACACACCCACCACGACAAAAGACGCGTCGACGGCAAATCGATTAAACCCGGCGAATGTGCAGGCTTCTTTTGCTTTCCGGTCTCTTGCTACGATAAAGTGCCAGGGCTGCGTATTGGTAGCCGAGGGTGAGAGCCTGCCAGCTTCCAAGATACTTAGCATGACCTCTTCACTGACTTGTTCGTCAGTGAATTTACGTATACTCCTGCGGGTAAACATCTGTTCAATAAAAGTCATAGGTGCGTCCTCAATATTTTTCCTTTAGGCCTCAAGACCTGTCAATTCTTCAGCGATCTGCCATAATTTCTCCGCTGTTTCGCTTCCATAAACGGAGGTGTCAATCTCACGTTCTTCCGTTTTATAGAAATATTTTCCGGTTGTGTGTGCAACTTCATCCGAGGTGGCCAGATAAGCAATTCTCTCTCCGCCTTTTTCAGGGTCCTCTAAGAACAAGTTCAGGAGTTTCACTACAAAATTGGGATAATCCCTGAAGGAACTTGTGGCTAACACACCGGGATGAAGGGCATTAACGGTAATTCCTTGATCTTTGATCTGTTTGGCCAATTCAACAGTATACAAAACAGCAGCCAATTTAGAATTTGCATAAGCATTACCAGCTTTATATTTGCTCTCCAGCATGAGATCGTCAAAATCTTGCGAGCCGTTTTTATAGAGTTCTGAGACCACGTTGATAATGCGGCCGTCCCCGCTGGCTTCAAGCTTTTTCAATAGCATCTGAGATAACATGAAAGCGGCCAGAAAATTCACCGCGAATGTCATCTCAATCCCATTTTCATTCTCCTGCCTTTTGACTTTGTATATTCCAGCGTTATTGACCAGAACATCAATCACTTCGTGATCGATGTTAATCTTTTCTACCGCAGAGGTGATGGACCGCGGACTTGATAAATCCACTTTTATCAGAGATACATTCTGATTATTTGACTGAGATCTGATCTCTTCAAGCGCCTGTTCAGATTTTTCGCTATCCCTGGATAACATCAATACGCGGTGGCCTAATTTCGCCAGGTTTAAGGCTGCTTCTTTTCCAATGCCAGAATTAGCACCAGTAACAATGATTGTTTTCATTTAGCTGACTCCTGATAAGTTAAATTTTCTTTCTTCAATTGATATTTCAACTGGTTTGCAGACGTTTTAATAGCCCTGTTAACCATTCCAGCTCATTTTGATAGAATTTGTGAAGATACTTGGCAGACAAATGGCTTTGCCTGATTTCCGGATCCATCTCATCGAGTTCCTGCAATTTTGATCGAACGAGTGCCAACCGCGAATCTAAAAGCTCACCTGCTTCTTCTGATGGCAGGAGATGCAGAAAGTCGAGCCCTACGAGGCCAGGAAATTCAGATTCTGGATAAGATGCCAGGTTTTCGCGCAGCAGCTGGTAAAACGCTGCCTCGCCTTCTGGGGTTACAGAATAGACCTGGCGCTGCGGACGGTTCCCTTCCTGTTCTGTAAAATATGTCACCCAGCCGTCTTTTTCCATGTCGCCCAGAAGCTTGTAAGTGTTGGGTTTCTTGAGCGAGATGGGGGTGCCTTGATTCTGTGATAACACCTCATAGAGCTGATACCCGTGCATCTCGTGGCTCAGCAGTAATCCCAGAATGAGCAGCTTATTTTCCATGAAATGATCCTTCGGTAGATATCAAACCTATTATAGTCATTAATGACTAATTTTATCATTTATAGGTTGATAGGAGTGGGAATTTTTTACTTCAAACAGAATTCTTATATAGGAAAAGGGAAAAGATCGATACTGTCAGGTATCAATCAAGGAGCATCCGCTGGAACGGACACGATGCACAAGGCCTGATCGGATGTCAGATGAGAATGCCTCATTAATTATTTCAACAAGCTCAACAGATTTTCTCGCGTCAACAGGTCCAACTCCGCTTCTTTCTCTAGGAACGGCTCGACGTCATTTACTACTCTATCCCAGGCCATCGTTTCTATCTTACTCTGGACCACTATCCTCCAAGTACTTTCAGACAGCTTTCCGCCTTTCCATTCAGACTGTTTCAAGGCATTATTCAACAAAACCAGATTAGGCTCCGGCCAACGGCGGTTGCTCAGATACCAGAACAAGTCATAGAGATCCCGCCCCTTGACATAATCCCGCTGCAGCAGGGCGTGCAGCTTGCCTGCCAGCAGTGAGGCCTGGTCATGATGCTGAAGCTGCAGGAGTACATGACGCCTGACAACGGCGGTGTCTAGGCCGGCACCCGCAGGTGGGTTGGTGTCCACTTCCAGCTTGATAGATAAAACCTGATTGCGCTGTCCTGATAGCCCGAGCTCATACAGCAGTCCCGGGAAGCGGACAAAACCAGACTGGACCACTTTCGTGATGTTCATCTTTAACTGAACCTCGTAGTTCTCCTTTTCGAACTCCCGCTGTATCTTATCAAGGAACTTGCCCAGGTCAAAACCATCCTCCGGCCTTTCCAGCGCGAAGTCCAGATCCTCAGAAAACCGCGGCAGGTCATACAGGAAACGCAGCGCTGTCCCACCCTGGAAAGCCAGGGGGATCATGCCCCCAGCACTCTGAAGGGATTCCAGGATGCGGGCCTGGAGATATTCCCGGGTGAGGTTTCCGGCCTGGAGTTGTGAGTCTGCCCCCTCGATGAGCCTCTTCAGGTAAGTCTTCATAACCCTATTCTTCCCCCTTAATCAAGATGATGTTTTCCGCTGCCCTGATGATTTTTGGGCTCTCAAATTTCTGGGCGATCTCTCTCAGGCGGTCAGGGTCAATCCCCTCCAGATTCTGTAGACGTAAACTCCGCAGGTAAGTGAGTTCCTCACCTCCTGGCCGCAGGTAAACCAGATCCAGCAGCGCTTTTTCTGGTTTAGCCAGGAAAGCATTCTGCCCATCGCCCAGATCCTCCAGGTTAAACGCAAAAAAGCGGTCTTTCTTGATTCTCTTGAAATAGTAATCCCCCAATGGCGTAGATACTTCCTGTGGTCTGTCTGAGGTTACACTGGTGGTGACCGGGACGTATTCCGGGATCAGTCCATAATAGGCCAGAGCGGATTGCAAACTGATGTAAGATGGCCGCACCAGTTGATTGGCCACCAGAAAGGGATGCGGCCTGGTTTGTTGGTAAGGTGGCGCCAACGCATACAAACCACGCCGGAGCTGGTAGACCTTGCCGGCCTTGACCCAGCGTCCCAGCTGGCGCCTGACGTGGACCGGATCCACATCCCCAGCAAGGAGCAGACCGGTCCGGAAGACCGGTTCATTCCCCACAATTTCCAGCATATGATCAAATTCCATACGGTTATTTTGCCATTAATGGCAAAATATTGCAATGGTTTTATCTGACCGTCAGTCAGATGACAGTGTGCACCTTCGGTGCAGTAAATAATAAATCAGTAAATAGTAAATAGATTGGATTTCAGTCGAACAACAGCATCGGTCGATATTCTAGTCTACTTACTATTTACTACTTACTTCTTACTTTCTAAAAATCTCACTGTTGTTCTGCGTTCACAAAAATTGACCTTCCCCACTGGAGACGGTATAATACCCACACACGCACCCGTAGCTCAATGGATAGAGCGACTGACTTCGAATTTTATGTCGGTGGTCTCCATCCTGTCTCTGGGGAATTTTATGTCCATCCTCTCTACAGAGTTGATCGCAATCTATCCATTAAGTCTTTTGTTTCTATAATTTTCACCCTGGTTGCACCACCGTTGCACCAAAAAAGCGACCACTCCATCAACTGGATTGGCGATTCGATATTCAAAAAAAACGATAATCCGCTAATCTTTTCAACCAAAATATTTACCAACGTTTTATGTTATTGGGTAGCAACTGACTCTTAATCAGGCCTGGGGGTTTCCATTGTTTCCACGGGGGGAAATAGTGTCTATTGTGTCTATAAAAACAAGGGAAAAACGTCCATATTGTCCATTATTTCCACCTTGTTTGCGCCCAAACTGGACCCAGACAGTTATTCCTCTCAGATGTTGCTCCCCCAAGTGGGTTAGATAGAAACTCCCCAATCGACGGATGTGGTTTGGGATAGTAAATCGTATACTGAGTATAAGATTTCACCCGGCCAATCGGCAGGGCGAAAATAAACTTTCGGTCATTCAAAAGGAGAACTATCATGTTGTGGACGATTATCATTATTCTTCTGGTACTTTGGTTTCTTGGTGCTTTTGGGGGGAAAATCAGCCCAAGGCTGCCAAAAACAGGCAGTTGGATCCACATTCTGATCATAATCGTGATCGTACTCGTTGTATTGAATCTGCTTGGAGTGGTGTAACTGCAGTACGGCTCAAACATATATAAACCCGTCGGTGTGGATCTGAATCCAGACGGAACATACAGGCTTGTCGATGAAAATCAGCCGGAGATCCTGGCACGTCAAATCCATTAACTTCCCCACAAGATGGATGTTGAACGCGTTATGGACCCAAACCACGGGATGACAAAATAGTTATCTATAACCAAAAAAGTGTGTCATGTCCTAAATTTCTAAAGAAGTTAAGAAAATAACGCAAAGTCCAGGGTGGCAAATCTGTTATCAAATCGAGTTTCCAACATCTTATCGCCGGATTTAAAATCATTAAGCTCTGCAATTTCCCATTATTTACTTGAAGTTAAGGGATTCTAAACATACACCTAAAATTTTCGAGGTAAATCCGTTTTTAGCTAACAGAAAGGAGTGTAGAAATAGAATGAGAATGAGGCATCATGGGTCTTTTTTAGAACATTTGATTACAAAAATCAAACGGAGGGTGAATAAATACCAAGGTAGAAAAACTGGATTAGCCCTGGGAGGAGGAGCTGTATTAGGAGCGGCTCATATTGGAGTCTTAAAAGCTTTGGAGGAATCTGATGTAACCATTGATTTTTTATCTGGAACAAGTATAGGTGCTTTTATTGGGGCTTTCTATGCCTTTGGCAAAAGCCCTCAAGATATAGAAAGATTGGTGACGAATCTGAATTGGTTAGATATTTCAAAATTCTCGGTTTCTAAGTTTGGCCTGTTATCCAATGAGGGGTTAGGAGAGCTGATCAAAGAAGAGCTTGGAGATGTGAGTTTCAGTGATGCGAATATTCCTTTAGCGATTGTTGCCACAGATATCATCAAAGGAGAAAAAATCGTCCTGAGGGAAGGAAAAATAATCCCGGCTGTCATGGCTAGTACCTGTATACCCGGTATTTTCCAACCGATCAATCATGAAGGCAGATTGCTTGTAGATGGCGGTATCGTCGAGAATGTGCCTACTTCAATGTTGAGAGAAATGGGGGCAAACTACATTATTGGCGTAGATCTGACAACAACGCACTTGCAAACAAAACCAGAGGACATTCTCGGCGTTCTATTAAATACGTTTGATATTGCTTTTAAATACCAGACAATAATTCAAATGTCTGACGCCGATGTAATAATAAAACTTGATATGTCAAATTTCAACCTGGTTGATACAAAACAAATTCCTGAATTAATCAAGCAGGGACATCATGATACATCCCAACTATTTCAGAAAAATTCTTTGAAAAGAACTAGACAAAGGTCTTAATAACATCCTGGCATTGCCAATCCTGCAGGAAATATTTTTTTCCGCTAGATGGTGCAAACCAATACTAAGAATCGTGTTTTTAGAGACAACTAACCATGATATCCATCTCGGGTGAAACAGAGATCAATACAACCCAATGCCTCTTGTTGGGCCTGACTTCGTTGATTGTGACTAACTGTCCTATAATAAATTCCTTATTATTTTATAGATATTTTTTTCGGTCCAGATGAGTGGGAAATTGCAAAGAAGACTCTTACTGAGCAAATAATACAATTTTTATGAATAAGAAGGTTTTATGCAATATCAAAATTATTATGAAATCCTCGGCGTTCCAGAGAATGCTACTGAGGAGCAGATAAAAAAGGCTTTCAGAAAAGGCGCGCGGAAATATCATCCCGATCTAAACCCGGATAATCCCGAAGCTGAAGAGAACTTTAAGAAACTGAACGAAGCAAACCAGGTGCTTTCTGATCCGGAAAAGCGCCAAAAGTATGACCAATTTGGCAGCCAGTGGAAACAATACAACCAGGCTGGAGGTTCGCCGGAAGACTTTAATTGGTCGCAATGGTCAACAGGTCCTTCCAGCGGTAAATCTTCTGCCTACGAAACAAGACAGGTTAGCCCAGAAGAATTTGAGCAGATCTTTGGTCAGGGAGGGGGAGATTTTTCCGATTTCTTCGCAACCCTATTCGGAGCGGCTGCTGCCCAGGACACCCGCACAGGCGCTGGATTCAGGCAGCGAGCTACTTACCAGCCTTACCAGGGAAGCCGTTCCTATCAACCCGCACCGCATCTGGAAACCAGCTTGAAGATTTCCTTAGGGGAAGCCTATCATGGAACCAGCCGTGTTATCCAAAAAAGCGATCATGACAAAGTAAAAGCCAAAATTCCCCCGGGTGTTCGTACCGGGTCGAGAATTCGTTTGAAAGGCAAAGGGCAGCCAGGCCAGGGTGGCCAACTTGCAGGTGACCTATACCTCGATATTGAAGTGGTTCCCGATCCGGATTTTGAACGCAAGGGAGATGACCTGGAAACCACTGTCTTTGTAGACCTTTATACGCTAATGCTGGGCGGCAATATTGAGGTGAATACCCTGAGCAAAACAGTCCGATTGGATATTCCTCCAGAGACTCCAAATCTGACCCGTTTTCGCTTACGGGGTTTGGGAATGCCAAACCTTAACCGGAAAAAAGATCGGGGAGATCTTTATGCACGAGTGAGTGTTGTTCTTCCAGAAAATTTAACCAAAGGTGAGCAAGACCATTTCTCCGCGCTACAAGATCTTCACAGGTCAAAAAAAACGAGGGAAAGCCATGCCTAACGAAATCATCCATTACGCAGATGATGAAAATACAATCTACCTATCGGTTCAGGCTGCTTATATCGCCTGCGTCGCCCTGGATTTTCTTCTGGAGTGCGAGCAGGAGGGTTTGATAACTCCTCAATCCAAGACGGAGGGACACTACGGATTCACACTGAAAGAAATCCAACGTCTTCAAACCATTCGCCGGCTACACGAAGACCTTAATCTCGATCTTCCCTCCATTGATGTCATTCTCCACCTCCGTAGCCAACTTCGGGACCTGGCTGCACAGCGAAACTCTTTCGAGCGGAAAATATTGGAACAACAAGCTGAGCTCCAGCAGCTGAAGGAGCTCCTGAAGCGATTTCAATCAGCTGGCTAAATCCCTCAAATACTGCAGAGGTTTTTCCTGAAGATACATGATTACCGGGCCTTTTGTTTTTCCTCTGCACACAAAGGATAACGGGGATAATCCCAGGAAAAAGAACAATTTGCAAAATATCAAATCGTAAGTGAAGGTATTTTTATCTAAACGTGGAATTCGGATATCAGATAAAAAACGTTAACTACTATCTAGTCTGACCAGGCCGAGGAAAACTACTTGAATTTTAAGAGGAGTCAAATATTAATATGAATAAAAAACACTTATCACAATCGGATTCCACTGGAAATGCCAGCATAGGGGAGAATGGCGACGAGTCGGTCACGGAGCGTACTGCTGTCGCCAGAGGAATAGTAACCCTGCAAAGGGATACCCTGGAGCTGATCAAAGCTGGTGAGATGGAAAAGGGAGATGTGCTGACGGTCGCCCAGATCACCGGCATTAATGCTGCAAAAAATACCTCGGACCTGATCCCTTTTTGCGATCCCCTGCACCTGAACTCGATTAAGATCGATTTCGAATTGGATGATGATCATCCTGGGATTGTCATCAGGGCTGAAGTAAAAACCAGCGCCAAGACAGATGTGGAAATGGAAGCGCTCACAGCAGTTACAGTAGCTGCCTTGACCATTTGTGTTATGGCTAAATCGACTGATAAAACCCTGCGGATCGAGGATGTTCATTTAGTGGAGAAAAAGAGCGGAAAATATAGCGATCTATATAAAAAATGGGCCGGTAAAAAATGAAATTTTCAAACGAACTCTACCCCTGTCATAATAGATCAAATCAACTCTGACACAGAATACTTTTTACCGGGAAAATCGATCTGCCGCTGATTAAGGATATTAAGAATTGATAGGCGTAAGTGGGGATAATGAAGCTGCCACATCAAGCCCTGCGGTAAGGACGTTGTCGAAGTAAAGTATCGTGAGATGTAGATTATTTTTACCAGGAGACAGAAAATGGATATTTTGACGAGAGCAGAACTGGAACAGTTAATGAGTAAAGAAAAGCAAGTGTGTGTATCTATCTATCTGCCGACCCATCGTACCGGGACAGATGCTCAACAGGATCCGATTCGGCTGAAAAACCTGCTCGGCAAGGCTGAAAAAGACCTGTCGGACCGGGGCCTGGGCAGGCGTGATGTGCATAAAATGCTCGAGCCAGCCAGTGTACTCCTGCAGGATTTTGATTTCTGGCAACATCAGAGTGACGGTCTGGCGATTTTTCTTTCTTCCACCGGAATTCTCCGCTATCGACTCCCATTGAAATTTGAAAAAATAGTAACCGTCATGGACCGCTTCCACATCAAACCGCTGCTGCCCCTCTTCACTGGCGACGGCCAATTCTACATCCTGGCGTTGAGTCAGAATGAAGTCCGATTGCTGCTGGGAACGCGCTACAGCGTCAGCCAGATTGACATTATGCAGGTTGGCGGCAGTCTGGCCGAAGCCATCCCGTCTGCCAATCATCAAATGAGTCTGCAAATCCATTCTTCTGGTTCCCCAGGGGGGATGTCCGGGACTGGTTCAGCAACATTCCACGGGCAAGGTGGTGGCAGTGATAAAAGCGGCAAAAATGAGTTACTGCGCTACTTTCGACTTGTTTCGGATGGCTTGACAGAATTTCTTCAGGGGGGCCGGGTACCGCTCGTGTTGGCGGGCGTTGAATACCTGCTTCCCATCTACAAGGAAGCCAACACCTATGCGAACTTGATCGACACAGTCATCACGGGAAACCCTGATTTGCTGAGCGCCGATGATTTGCACAAAAACGCCTGGGACATTGTCAGACCGCGCTTCCAGACAGCAAGAGAAGAGGCTGTCGCCCTTTACCGGCAACTTGCTGGTCAGGCAAGTGAACGAATCGCAGACACAATGAAAAAAATCGTCCCGGCCGCTGCTAACGGCCGGATTGAAACATTGTTCATCGCCGGCGGAGTGCAACACTGGGGTATCTTCAACCTGGATACCAACGAGCTTGACATACATGACCAAATGGAGTCTGGCGACGAATCCCTGCTGGACCTGGCAGCGGTTCAGACCTACTTAAAAGGTGGCATAGTGTACACCGTGGAACCAGACATGGTGCCGGGGGGGACATCTGCCGCTGCTGTGTTCCGGTACTAGATTTAGTAATCTGGTTGTAATAAGAGAAACTTAAGGAGATCATAATGGACAAAGCAAATTTTCTTATTGAGTTTAATAATGAGATTGATGAAGTGAAGAAAAGTGAGAACGAATTCTACAATCTAGCCGTAGACCGTCTAAATAAACTAGCTGGAGATCACAACGATATTTCCGGCGCGGTTGTTAACTTGAAGCAACCTGCCAAAGAACATCAGACATCGTATATATCCGAAGTGACGATCGTCGTTTATATGGGATCAGACCATATTGCGGCTACCGAAAAAGGTGAACATTTTCAAGCCACACTGAATGGCGCTTTAGATGCGGTTGAACGGCAGGTTCGTGAGCGCCGTGAACAACAGAGGAATTACTAAAGCACCCGTATCGATCACTTTAACGAAAAAAGAATGCAGCTGGATAGAAACCCTGCAGAAGGAGTACAGCCATGAACAATACCCAACCCTGGGTGTTTACCTGTAAAACTTGCGGCGGCCATAATTTGACTGTTTCTCGCGTTTGGAACATCCTGGCTGGGCTTGAAAGTGAAAGCTGGCAGGAATGGGGGCCGCTTGAGGCTAATCATCTATGGCGCTTTAAGTTCAAGGAAAAGATAGAGAAAAACAAAAATAAAGAAAAAGATAAAGAAGAAATTTATCAAAGAAACTTCAAAGCATATACAAAAGACAATTCTTCTTCCAAGCCGCAAGTTTATGAAATATATAAGCCCCACAACAACCCGGGGAACGACAAGTTTTATGTAAATTGCGCAAGCTGTGATCGCGAGATCAAATTTGGCTGGTCAAAACCCGATCGTGGTGGAGGCATATTCCCCGTGGAATGTTCTGACTTCGTTCCCTGGGAAATCTGGCCAGAACCCAGATATTTGGAATTTTGGCATAAAAAAAACTGGCTCAAAGGCGAGGATGACCAGCCCTAGCCACTGGCCAGAGCATTATTTCCCGAGTCCAGCGGTGTACAATCTGAGCATTCCGGGAGGATTCCATATCTGAAAATAAATGATAGATAATCGTGAAGGTGAGATCATTTCCCATGAATTGCATTCACCTTTTTCGTGTCTTTACACCTCAGTTGCACCCGTATCGCACTAGGGTTGGAACAGGATCTACAAAGCAGTTATTTTCAGCCTGAAGATACTCCGCATTAAATCAAAAAAGTGAATATTTTATGCCTTGAAATTGACTAATATTACCCCTGCGGTATTATTAGTTAAACCACGCACCCATAGCTCAATGGGGGTCCTTCGCTTTGATCGGGATTGTGGTCGGGTTGATCCAGGGCTGGATCTTTGGTCGGCGCCTGACCCGGCTGTTGATCCTGGAAGGGTAAGTAAACAGTAATCAGTAAACAGAGAAGCGCTCACATCAGCTAAAAAGGTTTTTGATTCATCAGATTACCTCCCCCTCCCGAATAAGTTTGATATTCACAAATATGCCATCATGGAACGGTTTTGTTATTCCATCGTAGACCAGAAGATTAATAATGAATTTTCCAATCTAATTAAGGGGTCTGGAGTATTTAGAAGATTTAAAGATGCTATCTATTGTTATGGAATTGAGAATGACCGGTATAAATTTCGAGATCAAGCCCTTGAGGAGATCGCTAAAGAATGGATTGATAATAATGAAATTGCTTTTTCAAAAGCTGATTAAGCTGGTGAAGACAAATATTCAAAGGCACACCTAACCACTAATCCACCGGACCTTTGTTAAACGGCGACCCAAGTACAATCATGATTTCTTTGGCAGATGTGCTCTACCGTTTACCACCTGTCATTTTGTCAGGTGCTCTAATAATTCACCAGATCTCGTGTCAGACGCCTGAAGTTTTCAACTCATGATCTCTCCCTAGTAGAGGCTCAATCGTGGAAAAGATCAAGCCAGCATTACAAATTTTGGGCACATTCATGAGGGGTTGGGGGCACTTCAAATAAGGTGACCACCTTTATCAATGCAAGCAGTTGCGATCATCTGCATCAGCCAGTGAATCCACCCATAGAACATGAACATAAAGTATAGTTCCATGCGAAATTATGGATATATTGTGTTACAATGTATATACATTAGACATACAGGATAACCAAAGGAATGAGTAATATGGCTAAATCAACTACAATTTCAGCCAGAATTGATCCAACTATTAAAAAACAGGCTGAGCGAGTATTTAAAGAATTGGGAATAACTTCTTCTCAGGCTATAACGCTGTTCTATAAACAGGTAGAGCTGCAGCAGGGACTGCCCTTCATCGTGAAAATACCTAATGCCCTTACTGCGGAAACTTTAGAAGCTGCTAGGTCTCGGAGTGACTTAGAAAATTTCAACACTGTAGAAGATCTCTTTGACGACCTGGGAATCCAGTGAGGACGATTCAACGTACTTCTCAATTCAAGAAAGATGTTAAACGCTTGAAAAAGCGCAGGAAGAAATTTGAGGATTTCAAAGATGTAATCAGTAAATTATCGGAAGGAGAAACACTAGAAGCCAAATTTAGAGATCATATTTTGTCTGGTCAATATAAAGGAACACGCGAATGCCATATAGAACCGGATTGGCTTCTGATCTACGAGTTGACCGATAGTGAGCTTGTCCTTGTCCGCACAGGATCACATTCAGATTTGTTTAAACAGTAGACCCAATCAAAAAAAACAATTCAATCAACCCCTCTTCTGTCTGTTTATTCAACTAGCCTAATTACACATCTGATCTCGTGTCAGACGCCGAAAGAAATCCCTGACCGTCAGTCAGACGCGCTTCACCCAATCAGCCCCGGACTTGACAGCCGTACACTTTGTGGTTATTATGTATGGCAGGAGAGTTGAGATGCGAAAAACAAAACTAACCGTTAGGATCCCCCAGGACGTGCTCGACAACTTCAGGCGCTACGCCGAAGAGAAGAACACTACGATGACTTCTCTCGTGGAAGCTTATCTGCGCCGGATTCCCCACCAGGATATCCCCAAAGAGGCTCCCATTGTTCGTCGGCTAAGCGGCACGCTATCCCAGAATGTCAGTGCTGAAGATCACAAAAAGCACCTGGCTGAGAAATATGGCGGCTAAGCTATCTATCCTGATTGATCTCAATATCATCCTGGATGTTCTGCAGAAACGAGAACCTTTCTATGAGGATTCTGCCCAGGTGCTGGCTTGTGTTGAGATAGGCCTGTTCACGGGCTATTTAGCCGCCCACAGCATTACTACGCTTTTCTATTTGATCCAGAAAGATCAGTCAGCGAGCACAGCCCGGGCTGCTATTACAGAGCTGCTGCAGTTCTTGAATATTGCCCCCGTCAATCAAAACACGATTGATCAAGCCCTGAATCTGGATTATCCTGATTTCGAAGATGCAGTTCAGATGATCTGTGCTCTGCAGTGCAAGGCAGAGTATCTGATCACCCGCAACCTTTTGGATTACGAACCCCCGCTTGTCCCAGTTCTGAAGCCGGTGGAATTCCTGGCAGCGCTCTAATCCCTGACCGTCAGTCAGACAACATGCCCAGATCTCAGTTGACAATTACTAATCCCACTTGACATGGCGTATCTTTTTTGATACACTGCCCTTGTGACCAACATACCGCGTTTCCAGGTTCATTTCTACAAAACCGCCGCAGGTAATGAGCCTGTAAGAGAATGGCTGTTGTCATTATCGGGAGAAGAAAAGAAGACGATCGGCGAAGACATCAAAACGGTCCAATTTGGTTGGCCAATTGGAATGCCAGTTGCGAGAAAAGTAGAAAAGGATTTGTGGGAAGTCCGATCAAGCTTGCAGAATAAAATTGCTAGAGTTATTTTCACAGTAGAAGGTTCGAAAATCATACTGCTTCATGGCTTTATAAAAAAGACACAGAAACTGCCTGGTAAAGATTTAGAAATAGCGAAAAGAAGATTAGCAGACTTACGAGGTTAAATTATGGACAAGAAACATGTCGGCAGCGATTTTGATGATTTTCTGGCAGAACATGGAATTCTAACCGATACAGAAACTACCGCGATCAAGCGCGTGATTGCTTACCAGGTTTCCATATTGATGGAAGAACAGGGTTTGACCAAAACAGAAATGGCTGAGCGCATGAACACCAGCCGCGCATCCCTCAATCGCCTGCTGG
>Ga0272443_10001745_pt1 | contig 30208 bp, 28 predicted proteins | sample SSMAcet12_FD_193581 | JGI IMG/M metagenome (GOLD analysis project Ga0272443, IMG submission 193581) | Marine sediment archaeal communities from Little Sippewissett salt marsh, Falmouth, MA, United States - SSM-Acet-12 | ecosystem: Environmental > Aquatic > Marine > Wetlands > Sediment ... | reverse complement strand
CGATCTCCTCCAGTTCTTCGTCGGGGTTGGCTCCTTCTCCTTTGTCCTCCGTACCTTCCGCATCATCGACCGCTTCAAGGAGTTCGTCGACCTCGTCTCCGTCGATCTCTTCCAGTCTCTCGTCTATCTCCTCCGCGTTTTCTGCATCTTCCTCATCATCAATCTCTTCCAAAAACTCCTCGACCGCGTTCCCTCCGGCCTCTTCCATCTCCTCGCCGGGGGCTATTCCCTGTCCTGCCTGTTCCCAAGAATTACCGGACCCCGGTTCTCCGGCCCCCATATCCCCCGTCTCAGCACCGCCAGGATCACCTCCTGCAGCTCCGCCCGGTCCTCTCTGGTCCGTACCGCCTCCGAGACCACCGTCTCCCTCGGTCTTTCCGGCCTGATCTTCACCAACCGCTTCCGCATGAGCTATGCCCGCATCCGCACGAATGAGTTCCGCCCCGCTCAGACCGGCCTTCTCGGTAAGATCACGAATCAGGGCCTTGATCTCCCGCAGTCCCCCGGGCCCATCCTCTTCTCCCGTATCATCGAAGTACGGCGAGTTTGAGAGCACCTCATTCAGGACCTTGAGGACGTCCTTCACCTGCCCGACAAGGGCGGTTCCGTCCTCCTTCGGCTCCCGTATAAAGGCCTCGAGGGCATTGTTTCTTGCCTCATCGGACATGACAAAGGTATTCTCAGGCCCGATGGTGACCCCCTCCGGGTTTTTCCCCTCTTCATACAGTTTCTTCAGTTCGTTATTGATTGCGGACTTGACGCTCTTGAAATTCTTTCGTCTGTTTTTGACAGCCGCGGGGTTATCCCCCGTATCCCACAGAATCTTGATCAGTTCGTCCGCATCGATGCCCTGTACGGTCTCGACAGCCGATTCATTTTCGTAGTGCCCCCTGATCAGGCTGATAAACCGGTATTTGAGTGCCGGTTTATTCCGATAGTTAAAATGAGACAACGCCTCATCGATGCCTTGAATTGTTATCGCAAGGGCCACTTGCACTGTCCTTTCGATCTCTCTGCTTCTATCCCTTCAGGAAACCCATCAGAAATCAATCGTGATCTCCTTCCCTGTCCGCCTTCTTCCGATCCGGAATAGCTCCAGCATTGTAATCGGCTGGTCGGGAGGGTTTCTCCTGAAAAATGTTGATACCGTCGTGACTCTCCGCGGGCATTTCCCCGAAGAGAGAAAACCCGGATGGATCCTACAGTACGGTCATATTGGGAGGCAAAAAATATGCCGCGGCGAGACACCCCGGAAAGGACGGCGCGATTCCGGAACATTTCCGGTTATCCATGGGCAGGGGTGGTTGTCTGGATCCTTTGCAATACGTCAATATTTTGACCATTTCCCTCCGAGCAACGCCCCCGATGCGCCACATATCCCGCTTCATCCCTGTCCCGAGCGGGGAATGGATGCCCCCTATCCCGGGGGATAAAGAAGAATCTCCACGGATTCTCTCTCTGTACCGTGCCGTGTATGCCATCCGGGTTCCCTGTACGACTGGCGAAACGACCTTCTTTTGCCGATTACTCAGTGGGAAGTCGAGAACGATTGTCGTGGTATGGGTTTTGCTGCCCTGACCTCAGATAGGGGGCGGTGCTGTACTGTTTTGCACCATCAGCCGGTAATTGAGACAGTCCGGGTACGGTCGCCGAACGATACCGCATGGGGCCGGCGTGACCGCTCTCCGAAAACCCATCAAAGAGCGACATGCTGCTGAGCCATCGGTGTCGTTTGTATTGAACCCCGGATAAGGAAGGAGCCTTTACATGAAAATAACAGATCCTGAAGTAATCAAGAGTGGTGAGAGCGAGCTGATCGACGCCATAACCGCCGATATGGATTGGGGGGGAATCGGGAAGGTCTTCATGGAGAAACACAAATTGGATATCGACGACGACGTGGAGTACAAGAACGGGGATATCGTCGTGTACAACAACCAGATCGCATATAAACTTGATTTTGATGTCAAGGTCAACCTCTCCATTCTGCTGGACCGGGAAGGAAGCTATATATCACTCTCAACCGATCTCGATTCGGGTCCCGTCGGGGAGAACGGAGAGGAAGAGGGGGGCTTCGAAGAGGCCGTATCCGAGCCCGACCAGCCGGAGGGTGAAGAAGAAAGAAGCCCGGATTCGAGATCTGATGATGAGGCCTCGAAGGAAACGGACTCCGAGACGGCTGAGGATGAAACCGAGCAGGCAGAGAACAAGGGGTAAGTCTCTGCTCCGATGATTGCACAACCATTTGAACACCGAAACTTGATCTGGAGACCGAAAATCTGATGGGAAGCACAACCCAGGAAAGCGCGACTGTTAAAGACAGGATTGGAAACCGGTTCGATGAGATACTCGGCCGGCATGTGAAAAGGCTGCTCGGGGGACGGAACGGGATCGGAGGATTACCGGTAACGATCAATGCCATCTCATGCATCATGCTCCTTGCGGAACAGCGGAAAAACGAGCAGAGGGGAAGTGCCTCGACCGGGCAGTATACCCGTCAGATGCTGTGCGCCGGACTGACCGAAATGTGTCTGGACGCAGATGAGGTCATGAATACGGCCATACCGGACATGATTCAGCGGGATTACATACAGATCGATTCCGATTCCAACATCTCCATCAAGGAAGACACCGTCAGGATGGCCCAGATCCTGGATCACATCTTTCCCAAAATGCCGGGGATAAACCTCGTTGCGTACCTCGCCCAGGCCATGGAGGAGGTAAAGACAGAACGAAAATCGCTCGAAACTGCAAAGGATCATTTCGACCAGACACTGAAGATACATGGCGTCGCTCTCAAAAAGAAGCAGGCCCCGGAGAAGCAGGAACATTCATCCGCCGCCTCGGCCGTCATGCAGAGAGCATTAAAACGTGAGATGATGGCATCCCTCACGGAAAAACGGCGACCTGTCCGGAACAAGGTCATAAAAGGCTCGGACGCCGATGCCCTGTATCAGAAGTCGATACCCGGGAAGAAAAGGGCACCCACCCCCCCGGCCGACGCAACCCCGTCTCCCGGGGGAAGGCAAGATCAGGACACAAAGGGTAAAAAGGCCGTCACGGTTCAGCTGTGCGACGTTCAGGAAGACCGCCGAGCGGAAGCGGAGAGTATTCCCTATAAAGGGGATGAGCCCCTCACAGGAGACATTGATGCGGCCACCCCCGATATGAGTCCGGAAACCCTTTCCGATACAAGCCGTCCGGCCGAGACCGAAAAGGCCCCGCACGATCTCTCCTCGGACCGTCAGGAGAGATCCCCTCAACCGGAGGCGGAAACACCGGCGCCGGTATCTGCTTCGGAGGAAACACCGAAGGGTGAGACGGATAAAACGCCTCGGGCAGAGGATGCGAAGGCAGATGAACAGGGCGTGGAAGGGGTGAATATCCTCCCAGGAGAAGAAGAAATACCTGAAAGGGATGAGGACACCATTGGGAGAAAGATTGCCGCCTTTGAAGAGGGTCTTGCGATGCAGTGTCCGATCTGCAGGGTGGCGGATATCAGGTCACAGGAAACCAGTACGGGTAAATTTTACTATGTGTGCTCGGACAAAAACTGCACCTTTATAAGCTGGGGCAAACCGTACCACCTGGCATGCCCGGACTGCGGAAGCCCCTTCCTGGTGGAATCCTCGACCGGTGACGGGAAGGTGATCCTCAAATGCCCGAGGGCGACCTGTCTCTATTGGCAGAGGCACCCTTCCGACACATCGGAAGCGGATGATCGCAGAGACACCGCATCGCCCCGGGCATCACGCGATTCCAAGACCGAACGCCCTGCTCGCAAGAGAGTCGTTAAAAGGAAGAAGGTGGTTCGTAAAAAACGATAGGGGAAGGACTACTCGTCGTACTCCAGTTTGATACTGTCAAGCTCGACCATGTCGTGGTGTTCAGCCCTGCCGTAGAAATCGATCAGATCACCGACCGGGCCATAGAGTGTCCCCGTGGCCTTTATCTCATATTCGTGCAGCGGCGCGTAGGCCTCCACGCCCTTCCCCTCCGGCAGCACGGTCTCCTTGGGTTTATAATCCTTCACCAAAAGTCCCTCCGGAGGTTCACCGAACAGGGTCTTCAGCTCATCCCCCAATTCTATGGTATATGCCCGGTAGCGGAACCCGAAGGAGGCCTGCCTGATCTTCCTCTCGGAGATGATCTTCAGCGCGAGCTCGTCTTTCCGCCTCTCCAGGGCTTCCTCCAGGAGTTTGTGAAATCCGGTGCCGACGATAAGGTGAAAGCGGTCCCCTTTGACACCGATCAGGCGCATCATCTGGCCGAACCTGCCCTCATTTTCCACGTGGTGATCCTCGCCGAAGATCGCCTCGCCCTGGATCTCCCGCCCCTCAAGAAATCCGACCACGAACCCCCTGATGAGGTCAAGTGATCCCTCTACCACCACTTCACAGTATTCCTTGTTCATGCCGGAGACGCCTTTCTCTCCATACCCTTCCTCTCCCCGTTAAAAGAATATGAAAGTGACGAGGATGAATACGGGTACCAGGATGGGAATCGAGTATTTTATCATGTATCCGAAGAAGCTCGGCATGTTGATACCCGCCTCTTCCGCTATCGACTTGACCATAAAATTCGGGGCATTCCCGATATACGTATTCGCCCCCATGAAGACCGCGCCCGCTGAGATGGCCTTCAGGTACAGGATAAACTCCGGATTGGCAGTGGCCGCCTTCGCCGCGAGGGCGGCAGGCACGGCTGATTCCGCAATGCCCAGCTTTCCGAGGGCGAGGTTAAAAAAGGTAAGATAGGTGGGGGCATTGTCGAGGAACGACGAAAGCGCACCGGTCACCCAGAAGTAGTGATACGATTCCTGTACAACGGACACGAGACCCGCCAGGGCCCCACCACTGCCCGCCTTCAGTATCGCCAAGGCCGGGATGATCGTCATAAAGATTCCGGCAAACAGCTTGGCCACCTCCATAATGGGAAACCAGCTGAAGTCATTGGCCTCCCGCAGGGCCTTGGAGGTAAATATCAGGGAAAGGGCGCCCATTGTTATGATACCGAGATCCCTCAGAACACTCTGATACTCCAGATGCACCCCTAATACCATGAAGTGCCCCGGTTTCCAGTACCCGCTCATCAGGACGAGACCGATGACCCCCAAGAGGAACAGAAAGTTGATAACGCCCTCTATCTTGAAGGGAATCTTCTCTTCTTCGGGCCCGTTCTCCACGTGCCCCTCCTCCCTGCGGTAGAAAAAGGTGTCAACGATAAAGAACAGCACCAACAGTATCCCCGACGTGACCAGCATGTGCGGGAGTATGTTCGTCGTCACCCAGAAGAACGGAACATTATGGAGAAACCCGAGAAAAAGCGGGGGATCGCCCAGCGGCGTGAGAGAACCGCCGATATTCGCCACGAGAAATATAAAGAAACAGACAACATGCGTCTTCTTGAGACGGTCCTTGTTCGCCCTGAGGACCGGACGTATCATGACCATCGCCGCCCCCGTCGTACCGACGCATGACGCCAGTATCGTTCCGATCAGCAGCATAATGGTATTGAGAGCAGGGGTCCCCTTCAGTGAACCCCTGACGACGATCCCTCCGGCTACGGTAAAGAGCCCCCACAGGAGTATGATGAAGGGAATATAGTCTATCAGGTATATGTGGAGTATGTGGTATACCGCCACCCCCTGATAGAAAAAGAGAAAGGGAACGGCAAAGAGCACCGCCCAGAGGGCCGAAATCTTCCCGAAGTGGTTATGCCAGAAATGCGGCATCAGGAGCGGACACAGGGCTATGGACAGAAGGATCCCTGCAAAGGGAATCGCCGTCCAGACGGGAAGTTCTCCCCCGATATCATGTCCGCCATGGGCAACGGCCTCGGACGCAGCGGCGGGATCAGCGAAAACAAGGGTCAACACCGCGCACATCAAAGCACATGTCAGGATGTTCAGCAGACCCTCCCGTGCACTCCTCATGAGCTACCTCCTCCGCCCCCCGCAAGAAAACAAGCCAAGCGAGATAACCCCCCTTGGCTTGCATGTCTGAATATCTTTAAACATAGCGGACATACAGAAAATTACAGAGAAGAACCGTTTATACCTTCTCTGCGACCCTCAGCCGTGTCTCGGCCATGTCCAGAGCTTTCTTCACCTTGTCATAATCGGGATCATCCTTGCTCATCCCGGCCAGCCGTGCCTCTGCCGATTCATGGGCCTTCCTCGCCTCTTCCACGATGATGGAATCGGCCTCCTCGAAGGATTCAACAAGGACGGTCGCCTTGAGGCCTGTTATCTCCGCGTACCCCTCACCGACAAGGTAATATGCCTTTTTATGGTCTTTCGTATAGTTGAGCTCGCCGACCTTGATAGAGCTCAGAAACGGCACGTGACCGACCAACACCCCGAATTCACCCTCGCTCCCCGGCAATGTCACCTCTTCGACAACATCGCTGAACGCAAGTCTCTCGGGCGTCACTATTTCCAACACCAGATCATCAGCCATCTACCAATCCTCCGGCTTACTCTTCAGAGAGTCGAGCAGCCTTTTCCTTGACCTCGTCTATGCCACCAACCATGTAAAATGCCTGCTCGGGGAGGTCATCATGAACCCCGTCCAGGATCTCCCTGAACCCCTTGACCGTATCCGCGACCGACACGAACTTCCCTTCCGTACCGGTAAACTGGGCGGCTACGAAGAAGGGCTGCGAGAGGAATCTCTGGATCTTGCGTGCCCTGCTGACCGTCAGGCGGTCTTCCTCGGAGAGCTCGTCCATACCGAGGATTGCAATGATATCCTGGAGGTCCTTATACTTCTGGAGAATGATCTGGACCTCTCGTGAGGTCTGATAATGATCTTCACCGATGACGTTCGGATCCAGGATGCGCGACGTGGAATCGAGCGGATCAACCGCAGGATAGATACCAAGCTCCGCGATCGGCCTCGAGAGAACGACGGTTCCGTCGAGGTGGGCAAACGTGGTAGCCGGTGCCGGGTCGGTCAGGTCATCCGCCGGGACATAGACGCACTGCACGGCCGTGATCGAGCCTTTGTTCGTCGAGGTGATCCGCTCCTGGAGCTCACCGAGGTCCGTCGCCAGTGTCGGCTGATATCCGACCGCGGAGGGCATCCGTCCCAGGAGGGCCGAAACCTCGGAACCCGCCTGCGTAAACCGGAATATATTATCGACAAAGAGGAGCACATCCTGGCCCTCTTCATCCCTGAAGTACTCCGCCGCCGTGAGCGCCGTGAGCGCCACTCGGGCCCGCGCTCCCGGAGGTTCCGTCATCTGGCCGTACACCAGGGCCGCCTTGTCGATAACCCCGGATTCCTTCATCTCGAGGTACAGGTCATTCCCTTCACGTGTCCGCTCGCCGACACCGCCGAAGACCGAGATACCGCCGTGGTGCATGGCGATGTTATGGATCATTTCCATCATGACGACCGTCTTTCCGACGCCCGCGCCACCGAACATCCCCATCTTCCCGCCACGGGGGAAGGGAACGAGGAGGTCGATAACCTTGACGCCGGTCTCGAGGACGTGTACCGACGTATCCTGTTCCAGGAACGAAGGGGCATCGCGGTGAATGGGCAGGGTCTTCTCGGAATTTATCGGCCCCAGGCCGTCCACCGGTTTCCCGATCACGTTGACGATCCTTCCCAGAGAGGCCTCTCCGACAGGCACCGTAATAGGAGCCCCCGTATCCTTGGCCTGCATTCCCCTCACGAGGCCATCCGTGATCTCCATGGCGATACATCTGACCACGTTGTCACCGAGATGCTGGGCAACTTCCACAACAAGATTATCCTCTTCATCGTTGATGGCCGGATTCGTAATCGTGAGAGCACTCATAATGCTGGGAAGGTTTCCCTCTTCAAACTCCACATCGATTACGGGACCAATTACCTGCACAATCCTTCCTGTATTCATTCCCATCTCCTTCACTAGTTTATCCTTCTGTATACGGCTACCCCTTTGCCGCCAGTGCCTCTGTACCACCTACAATATCCATCAGTTCCGCGGTAATGGCCGCCTGCCGCGCCCTGTTAAACTGCTGTGTGAGGCTCTGAATCATCTCTTCACAGCTGCTCGTCGCGTTATCCATCGCGACCATCCTGGCGCCGTGCTCACCCGCCGATGTCTCCAGCAGTCCCTTGTAGATCAGCACCCGCAAATACATGGGGATGATATGGGCGAGGAGCTCTTCCTCGGAGGGCTCGTAGACGTAATCAGCGGCGGCCTCGAGCTCCTCCTCTTCGGCCGAATCGACGGAGGCCGCGGGGAGCAACCGGATCATGACAGGCTTCTGGGAGGCGACGGTCCGAAATTCATTGTAACAGAGATACAGCTCATCGTATTCTTCCGCGATAAAGGGGGGAATCACCTCTTCCGCAATGCGCGAGGCCAGGCTGATGTCGAAACGGTTCAGCTCGTCTACGTACGCACCGACCATCGGCACCTTCTTTCGGAAGGAATCCCTCCCCTTCTTGCCGACGGCGATCAGCGAGACATCCTTCCCTTCAGCCTTTTTTGCCTTTGTAAACTTGTCGACCTCTTTGATCAGGTTCCCATTAAATCCACCGCACAGGCCCCTGTCCGACGTCATCGCGATCACCCTGATCCTGCCGGAATCACGCGCGGCAAGCAGGGGATTCGTCGTTGATACGACTCTCCCGGCCAGACTGCTGAACACCTCCATCAGCTTGCCCGCATACGGCCTGAAATTCTCCATCTTCACCTGTGCCGCCTTCAGCTTCGACGCCGCCACCATGTTCATGGCCCTGGTGATCTGTCTGGTCTTGTCGACGGCTATAGACTGTCTCTTAATATCTTTTAACGATGCGCCCATTAAAAAGTACTCCCCTATACGCTGCCCGGATCACCATCCGGGCGCCTGTTTCCCTATTCGGAGGCAAATACGGAATCAAATTCCGTCAAGACTGTCTTGATTTTGTTGTCCAGCTCAGGGTTTAGCTCCTGCTTCTCATCGATCTCGCCCAGGATATCCTGGTACTTGCTGCCCATAAAGCTCAGGAGTTGCTTCTCATATTCTTTGATCTTCTCTATGGGGTACTTGTCGATAAACCCCCTGACTCCCGCGTAGAGCACCACCACTTCCTGGGCCAGAGACATCGGCTGATACTGGGGCTGCTTCAGGAGTTCGACGAGCCTGCCTCCCCGTTCCAGCTGCGCCTGGGTCGCCTTGTCGAGATCGCTCCCGAACTGCGCGAAGGAGGCAAGCTCCCGGTACTGCGCCAGGTCGAGCTTCAGGGTACCGGCGACCTGCTTCATCGCCTTCACCTGCGCGGCACCGCCGACCCGGGAGACGGAGATACCGACGTTGATCGCGGGCCTGACACCGGCATAGAACAGATCCGGCTCAAGGAAAACCTGACCGTCGGTAATGGAGATAACGTTCGTCGGGATAAAGGCCGAAACGTCCCCTGCCTGGGTCTCGATGATGGGAAGCGCCGTGAGCGATCCGCCGCCCAGATCTTCGCTCACCCGTGCAGCCCTTTCGAGCAGACGCGAGTGGTTATAGAAGATGTCGCCGGGATATGCCTCACGTCCGGGGGGCCGTCTCAGCAGGAGGGATATCTGCCGGTAGGCCACGGCCTGCTTGGAGAGATCGTCGTAGATGATCAGGGCATCCTGCCCGTTATCCCTGAAGTATTCACCGATGCTGCATCCACCAAACGCGGCGATGTACTGCAGCGTTCCCGGATCGCTGGCACAGGCCGAAACGACACAGGTGTAATCCATGGCATCATGCTTTCTCAGTGCCTCAACCACCTGCGCAACGGTCGATTTCTTCTGCCCGATCGCGACATAGATACACTTGATGCCGGTATCCTTCTGTCTGATGATGGCATCGATGCAGATGGCCGTCTTGCCGATCTGGCGGTCTCCGATGACCAGTTCACGCTGCCCTCTTCCGATGGGCGTCATGGCGTCGACTGATTTCAGCCCCGTGTAGACCGGCTGGTTGACCGGCTGCCTCTGGATCACACCGGGCGCGACCACCTCGATCCTGCTGTAGGTATCCGTCTCTATGGGGCCCTTTCCATCCAGGGGCGCCCCCGTGGCGTCGATCACGCGTCCAAGAACGGCCTCTCCCACCGGGATCTGCGCGATCTTGCCGGTCCGCTTGACTACATCACCTTCCTTGATATGTATATCTGAGCCTAGAATCGCGACACCAACATTGTCTCTCTCAAGGTTGAGCACCATCCCCAATATGCCGCCGGGGAATTCGAGGAGCTCCATAGCCATGGCATTTTCCACGCCGTATACCCTGGCGATACCGTCGCCGACCGACAGGACGGTACCGATCTCACTGACATCCAGTTTTTTCTCATAATCTTTGATCTGCTTGGAAATTACCTGTGTTATTTCCTCTGCCCTGATTGCATCCATCCCTTACATATCCTCCTTTATGAGTTCCCTTATGCTGTTCAGTTGAGCTCGAACGCTGCCGTCGTACAGGGTGTCGCCGACCCCTATAACAACACCGCCCAGCAGTGATGGATCTTCGTCAACAACCATCTCAACATTCTTTCCGGTCAATCCTTCCATCTGTTTCTTGATCCGTGCGGACAGCTCACTCGACAGCGGGAATGCCGTTTTTACGTCAACCCGAACTTTGCTTAAGACATCATCCATGTACTTTCGATAACACTCTTCAATCTGTTCGAGGGCATCGATTCGTCTCTTGTCCACCAGCAATTTTAGAAAATTCGATGTAGTGGCCGACATCTTAATCTGCTTCAGGATGTCTCCCATAACGGCCGCCTTATCGGAACTGTCAAATACCGGATTGGCAAAGAACTCCGCCAAGTCCTCACTTCCCTTTAGGAGGGAAGCGAACCCCTTCAGTTCGCCGTATATGGCCTCTATCGTACCTTCCTCCTGCGCTATATCAAACAGCGCCCTGGCATACCTCTTTGCAATATCGCTTCCAATCAATTTCGGCTCACCATCCTATCTAAGAAATCGTTGACCATGCTTTCGTGGTCTTTTGCTTCGATGTTCTTTTCGAGAATCTCCTCGGCCATCGTAACGGAAAGCTCCGTGGCCTCTTTTCTGAGCTGAAGAAGGGACCGTTTAAACTCTTGATCAATCCTGGCCTCCGAGTCTTCTTTCATCTTCTCAGCGGTCCGTTTCGCCTCCTCTATGATCTTTTCTTTTTCCGCAAGCCCCTGCGCCTTGATCATATCGGCGATGCCCTCTATCTCTGCCGTGGCCTTGTCAAGCTTGGCGGAATATTCCATCAGTTTCTTTTCCGCTTCTTCCTTTGCCACCACCGCTTCGTCCAGCGAATTTTTGATGGATGCGCGATCACCGACAAAGAAATTCACGATCGCCTTAGCTGAAAATTTATAGATAACGGCGGCCAGTATGACAAAGTTGAGAATCCGCCACCACAGGTCGCCTACACCGCCCCCATGTGCTTCTCCGCCGCCCGATGCATACGCGAACGCGGGAACCAGGGTACAAACCAGAACAGTAAGAAGAATTCGTTTCATTGGACACCCCTTCCCAGCACCTTCTCAGAAATCTCAGCGGCTATCGTCCGTGTCTGCTCTCGAAGGGAAGTCCTGGCCGCGTCCGTTTCCTTTTGCAGCTGGGCCTTAAAGCCGTCAATCTTCTTCGAGATCTCATCCCGGACCGCACCGATTATCTCTTTGCCCTGCTCCGTCCCCTCTTCCTTGACCGCATCTCTCTGAACCGCTGCCTCTGCCCTCGCCTGGCGTATCTTCTCCTCGTACTCGGCCATTTTGCGCTCAATCGTCTCCTCGAGGGAGCTTACCTTCTCTCTCGACTCCTCAATCTTATTGTTTCTTTTTTCGATGATCTTTAAGACAGGTTTGTAAAGGAGGAAATTGAGTATAAGGATCAACACGAGGAAGTTGGCCATTTGGATCCAAACTGTGTAATTCAGTTCTACCATTGCCGCTCACCATCCCTTGAGTTAAGTACGTATTTACAAGCTACCAACACACGAAAAACCCTTTCAAAAAAACCCCGCCCTCGGCACTCGCTGGAGCGCGCGGCGCATGGGCGCTCATACCCGCCAAAGGCCGGGGAGTACTAACCATAACTCCAGGACCTTGTCAAGTCTTTTTTTGACCGGCGGTCATATTCTAGCAGCGGGGTCTGTATCTAGAAAAGGAAGCTTCTTTTTTTATGATGTTTTCCAATAAGACAGGCTTCATTCTTCGACCATGTCGTCCCTTAAATTTCCACCTATATCATCGCCCGGCATCTGGCATGCGCCATCGATAACCGCCCCCTCTCGTACCACCAGGAGCGATGTCTTTACGTTACCCACCAGTCTGCCGGTAGATGAAATCTCCGTTTTTTCCCTGATGTTGAGGTTCCCCCTCACCTCGCCGGAGATGACGATGCTGTCAACCGCGATATCCGCTTCGGCATAGGCGCCCTCTCCGATGATCAGCGTCCCGCTCCCCAGCGCCTCTCCCCTGAATTCGCCGTCGATCCGCACCGAACCATTCAGGACAAGCTTTCCGTTAAACTCCGCACCCCTGCCCAGAAAGGCCTTGATGTCTTCACCCATGTTTTTTTTCTTGTCTGTCATCCAGAATCTCCTCTCTTCACCATCCTGTAAAATAGGATCAGGAGAATCACTCTCCTTAATCTCTCTGACCTCCAGCCGTCACGGCTGGAGGATAAATCTCCTCATACTCACATTCATCAGCAGCCCCGCCCCCATCATCAGGACAACCATCGAAGACCCTCCATAACTGAAGAAGGGAAGCGGGATGCCTACCACAGGGAACAGACCCAGGACCATTCCGATATTGATGAATATACCCCAGAAAACGAACATAGTCACCCCAAAAGCCAGCAAGGCCCCCGGCAGGTCTCTCGAATTCCGGGTAATCTTCAGGCTCCACAGTATCAAGGCCAGGAATATAAAGAGCAAGACCACGACCCCCATGAAGCCCCACTCCTCGGCAAAGACGGAAAAGGCGAAGTCCGTCTGCTGCTCGGGCAGGAATTTCAGCTGTGTCTGGGTTCCTTTCAGAAAGCCCTTTCCCCAGAGACTCCCGGAGCCGATGGCGATGATGGACTGTATGATGTGATACCCCGTACCGAGGGGGTCACGTTCAGGGTTCAGAAAGGTGAGGATCCGCTCCTTCTGATAATCCTTCAGGACAAACCAGCACAGGGGGGCCAGAACCATGCCGCCCGAAACAGCCCATATGAAGAGCCTCTTCCCGACCCCGACAAAAACCACTATGGAGACGAAGAGAAGCACCAGAAACATGGCGGTACCCAAGTCCGGCTGTCGCGCGACCATGTAAAAGGGCACCCCCACAATGGCAAGGAGAATCAAAATGGTTCCAAGGTGGTATCCTTTTTGGGCGTTATCGCTGAAATACCGGGCCAGGATGATGATCAGCACCAGCTTCATCAGCTCCGACGGCTGGAAGGAAAAACCCCACAGGACCAGCCACCTCTGTGAACCGTGGGTAATATCCCCGTACAGGGACACCAGGAACAGGAGCGCGATGGAAAGGGCATAGATGAGATAGGCGTGCCGTACGATGGTGTGATAGTCCACACTGAAGGTGACAATCATCATCATAAGCCCCGCCAGGAGCCAGTATGTCTGTTTTGTGTAGAGGGGTTCTCCCCGCACGTACAGGTTATGACTGGCGCTGTAGATGTTCAGAATCCCGATGACCCCGATCAGGAGGACCACCCCGAGAAAAACCCAGTCGAAATTGATCAGCAACCTGCGGTCGATCTTCATCTTACGTGCCTCTTCTGTTGAAGATTAAAGTAGCCGTCAATGACCCTGCGCGCGATGGGAGCGGCCGCCGATCCGCCATGACCTCCATGCTCCACGACAACCGCAACGGCTACCGTGGGGGCCGCGTAGGGCGCAAAACAGACAAAGAGGGCATGATCCTTGAATCGATACGGGACCTCGTCTTTCTGGTCCTCGTCATCCTCCGGGAGACTGATGACCTGTGCGGTACCTGTCTTGCCACACACATCCTTTTCCTTTCTCTTCAGCGCCCAGCCCGTGCCGTGGGGTTCATTCACCGCTCCCCACAGAGCATGCTTTACGATGTCGATATTTTCCCTGCTGACGGGAATCGAGCCCTCCGATTCGGGCGGAAATTCCCCGATCGTTTGTCCATCTTCCGTTTCAATCCTCTTGACCAGTCGCGGCCGGTAGAGGGTCCCCCCGTTGGCCAGTGCGCAATACGCCCTGAGCAACTGGAGCGGGGTGACAAGGGCGAACCCCTGTCCGATGGACAGCGAGGTGGTCTCGCCCTTCTGCCAGGGTTCTTTGAACCGTCTCAGCTTCCATTCCTTTGTCGGAACCAGACCGGCCTTTTCCCCCGGAAGGGATATTCCGGTTCTGGATCCGAAACCAAGCCTCCGGGCATATTCTGCCAGTTTATCGACACCAAGCATCTCTCCCAGATGATAAAAGTAAACATCGCACGATTCCACGATGGCCCGATGCAGGTCCACGGTCCCATGGCCACGCTTCTTCCAGCACCGGAAGGTTCGGTTCCCCATCTGGTAGGTACCGTCACACGATATCTCGGTCTCCTCCGTTATCAGACCCTCCTCAAGGGCCGCGACCGCGACAATCATTTTATAGGTGGAACCCGGGGGATATTGCCCCGAGATCGCCCTGTCCTGCAGGGGGCACAGGGGATTCGTGGTCAGCTCCTTCCAGTCTTCTGCGGAGATCCCCCGATTAAACAGATTGGGATCAAAGGACGGCCTGCTGACCATTGCCATGATCGCACCGGTACGGGGGTCCATAACAATCACCGTCCCGGCCTTTTCCCGGAATGCATCCCAGCACACCTTCTGGAGGTCGGAATCAATATTGAGGACGATGCGATACCCGGAGGTCGGGTCAATTCTTCCCAACACATTCAGTCTTCTCCCGGCGACATCCACCTCCACCTGCTCCCCGCCGCTCTTACCCTTGAGAGGCCCGTCCAGATACTTCTCGATCCCGTACTTCCCGACTATGTCGTCCGGCCGGTAGGTGGCGGGGGCACTTCCTTCCAGTTCGAAGGCGCTGATCTCCCCTACATACCCGAGGATGTGGGCCATCATCTTCCCATAGATATATTCCCTCACCGGCACGACATCGACAATCACGCCGGGCAGATCCAGGGAATTGGTCTCCACCACCGCCAGTTTATCCCTGCCGATATTTCTGGCGACCCTCACCGGAACAAAGGGCTTCCCGACCGTGAGGAGGGACTGTTCAAAGAAGAGACCGCCCTCTTTCCAATCGCACAGTTTCCTCAGCCTGTCTTCAATGCCGACTACATCTTTTGCGATTTCAGGAATGATGGATATGTCAAAAGAAGGCTGGTTGTCCACCAGGATATCCCCGTGGGTATCCACGATCAACCCCCTCAGCGGTTTTATCTCCTGGATGCGGATCCGGTTGTTTTCAGAGCGCTGTCTGAGGGTATCCCCCCGGACAATCTGGAGATACCACATCCTGGCGATCAGGACAAAGAAGGCGCACAGTACAAGCCATGTAACGACACGTATCTTCTTCCTGAACTTCTTCGGATCATAGTTGTCTAGACGATCTCGATTCCCAAACACTCAGCAAATCCTCAAGGCGACGGAACAAGGCAAAAAAGGCTGGTGCCAATATACCGGTAACGACAGCCTGAAGCAACGAATCGTTGAGTATCTCATACAGCACACCCATCCCGTACAACGCCTTATACATCATGATTATCAGGAGTTTCTCAAAGAGGACACAGACAACCGTAAAGACCGTGGTAAAGATCATCCCCCCCGCATATACCCTGAATGAGACGATGTTGGAGATCAGAAATATCAGCAGGTAACTGATCACAAAAAGACCCGGCACGACACCCGTCATACAATCCATGAAAAAACCCAGGACAACGGACAGGGTGCCCCCCCGTGCAATGCCCAAGAAAAACCCCGCATATACAACCAGTATCAACGATATCTCCGGGGCAATCTTCCCCAGGAAAAAGATATCGAAGACGTTTATCTGAATCGTGAGCAGGAAGAGTGAGAAGACCGGCAGCAGGAGATAATATATCATGGGCCTTCTCCCCGTCTCTTCATGATCACCAGCACCTCTTCCAGTTTGGCGATGTCGAGTGCCGGAGCCACTCTGATCTTCTGGAACAAAGCGGCATTCTTCTTCTCAACCGCGGCAACCGTTCCGAGGAGCAGTCCTCTGGGGAAGACACGGTCAAGACCCGAAGATATGACCACATCCCCCACCTGGACATCTTCGGATCTCTGGACGTACTTCAGTTCACAGCCGGAGCTGCTGGCACCCTGAAGAACTCCCTGGCACCGGTTTCTCTGGATAAGGGCATCTATATTACTGTTATAATCCACAAGGAGGAGCACCTTGGATACGTTCCAGGAAACCTCTATGATCCTTCCCGCCACGCCCTGGGCGGCCATTACCGGGAACCCGGCCTCTATCCCGTCGACGGTCCCCTTATTGATCAGCACCGTCTGGAATACGGACAGCCTGTTTTTTCCCACCACCCTGGCAGCGACCGCCGGAAACCAGACATCATTTTTCATGTCCATCAGTTTCCGCAGCCGCACGCATTCGAGGGACGTCTCGCGGAGGTCATTGACCTCCCGTGTCAGAGACGCAACCACCCGTTCGAGCTCCCTGTTTTTTTCTTCCAGCCCCACCAGCAGGACATACCGTTTCCATGTCGTCCCGATAGAGCCAAGCGCCGAATTGACGGCGCTCCCCAGGGGTACCGCCGCCTCCAGGATGATCTTCTTGAAGAAACCGGTTCTTTCGGGTGTTTTAAAATAGAGGGAAAAACTGACAAGAGAGACGGCGACAAGGATGAGGGCCGCGATAACCGTGTGCGATTTTTTGGGGGACGCCATTTCTTACCCTCGTACGCGCCGATATCCGTACAACAGCACAACTGAAGACTACCAGCAGACAGAAGGCAGGGGTTTCCAGGAGAAAAGAGACGCAGTCCGTCGTACTGCCCGGTTATAGCTGAACGGTCACCTCTTTCAGTATGTCCAGCTCATCCAGAGCCCTGCCGGCACCCCTGGCCACTGCTGAGAGGGGATCATCCGCTATCGTGATCGGCAGCCCGGTCTCTTCCCGGAGGAGCACATCCAGGTTTCTCAGAAGGGCCCCGCCACCGGCCAGTACGATGCCCCTGTCGACGATATCGGCCGCCAGTTCGGGCGGGGCATTCTCCAGGGCATCCCGTACGGCCTCGATGATGACGCTGATCGGTTCCGACATCGCCTCCGTCACTTCTTCGGAATTGATTTCAACAATCTTGGGAATACCCGATATGATATCCCGGCCTTTGACATCCACCGTCCGCAGCTCGTTCTCCGGATACGCGCATCCGATGGTGGTCTTGATCATCTCCCCGGAGCGCTCACCGATGAGGAGGCTGTACTTTCTCTTCATGTACTGCACGATGGCGTCGTCGATCTTATCCCCCGCGACCCTGACGGACTTTGAATAGACGATACCGGCCATGGAGATGACGGCAACCTCCGTCGTGCCCCCGCCGATATCGACAACCATGGAACTGACGGGTTCGGTTATGGGAAGACCGGCCCCTATCGCCGCCGCCATGGGCTCTTCGATAAGATAGACCTCCCGTGCTCCGGCCGACTCTGCCGTTTCCTTGACCGCCCTCCTCTCAACCGGGGTAATGCCTGAGGGGATGGATATGATGATCCGCGGGCGAACGAAGGTTCTCCGGTTGTGGACCCGAAGTATGAAGTGACGCAGCATGGCCTCCGTAATCTCGAAATCGGCGATCACCCCGTCCTTCATGGGTCGTATCGCCATGATATTCCCCGGGGTCTTCCCCAGCATCATCTTGGCGTCCACCCCCACGGCGAGGACCTTCTTGATCCCCCTCGAGTCCCTGTGGACGGCGACGACAGACGGTTCGCTCAAAACGACGCCCTTCCCCTTTACATACACCAGGGTATTCGCCGTTCCCAGATCGATAGCCAGATCGTTCGATATTACGCCCAGAATGTAGTCAAATAGCAATTCCGCACCCCCCTATTCGTCATGGTCGGCCTCCGTTTATACAGTATTTCAATAACCTAATCAATTAAAAACAACTTCCCCGGACACATCCCGCGGACGGCTCCCGCCGAATTCTCCGGGGAAGTGCCCCCCGCCCGGCGGGGCGGTTTTTCTCCCTGTATTCCAGGTATCGGCAGCCGGCCGCTATTCTCCAGAAAATTATTGCATTTTGAATGGTACTATACTACTAATGCAACTCACTAAATTTGAAAGGCAGAGAGTGAACATATGCTCCAACTGATGCGGAAACACGCCAGAAACTGGCTGATGAAGGTTGTGCTGGGCATTATTATCATCGTCTTCGTCTTCTACTTCGGATCGATGCGGGGGAGGCAGCAGACAGAGACCATCGCCACGATAGACGGGGCACGGATAGTGCACGCGACATTCAGAGACGAGTACCAGAACCTGCTCGATTTCTACCGCCAGCGGTACGGCGAGTATCTCACCGACGATCTGATCAAAAAGATCAACCTGAAACAGCAGGCATTCGACAGTGTCGTGGGCCAGGCGGTTATCCTGACAAAGGCGGACGAACTGAAGCTGGACATCAGCGACAACGAACTGAAGGCATTCATCTTCTCCCATCCGGCCTTCCAGAAAGACGGCGCCTTCAGCAACGACCTGTACCAGCGCACCCTCCGGTATCAGAGAATGACCCCGGAGGCCTTCGAGGCCATCCAGCGAAGAGCCCTCCGGATAGCGAAGATGGAGCGGCTCATCAAGGGATCGGCAAAGGTATCCGAACAGGAGGCCTATGAGATCTACCGGCTTCAGAACAGGAAGGTTAATATCGACTTCATCAAGATAGGCACCGACGCCGTCACGGCCAAAGAGAAGCCCTCCGAAGAGGCACTCGAGGCATACTTTACAGAGCACCGTGAGGCATTCCGGGTACCCCAGACGGCAACGATCGAATACGTTGTCTTCAGGGGGAAATCCTTTGCCGAAACCGCGGATATATCGGACGCGGAGATACAGGAATACTACGACTACCACGATTACGAGTTTGAGGAAGACGGGAAGATGAAGCCCCTGGCAAAGGTGAGGGGAGAGATCGTCTCCAGGCTGCAATCGATCAAAGGTATGGACGCGGCCTTCAGGGCGGCGACCACGGCGCACGACACCATCTACCAGGAAGAAAACTTTGAAGCATATGTCAACGGAAAGGGGCTCAGCATAGAGACCTCGAAGCTCTCCCGCAATGTCCCCCCCGCCGGTGAGCTTGCCGGGCTTCAGGACCTGGGGGAATATGTGTTCACCCTCCAGGAGGGCGACCTGGGGCGCATTTTTTCCGACAGCACGGGATATTATGTCTTCAGGCTGACCTCGCTGAAGCCCTCCCATATCCCCGAGTTCAAGGATGTGCTGACGAAGATTACAGAAAGCTATAAACAGGACAGCGCCATACAGGCGGCCCGGAAAAAGGCGGGTAATATCCTGAGCCGTCTGAAGGGCGGGGCCGATATGGCGAAACTGGCGAAACAAGAGGGGCTGAAGATGTCGGAAACCGGCCTGTTCCTGCCGGGGCCCGAGATACCCCAGATCGGCTATTCCCCGGACATGGAGGGGGGCCTTCTCGAGATATCGAAAAACAATCCCTATCCGGACGAGGTATTTTTTGTCGACGGAGACTATATCATCATCAGACTCAAGGAAGAGGGCGTGCTGGACGAAAAGGATTGGATCGCCAAAAAGGATGCAACGAAGGATTCCCTTATCAGGCAGAAGGGAGACGAATATTTCCTCGCGTGGCTCGAAGGGGCCAAGGAAGAGATGATCACCGCGGGAAGATTGAAAATACTCAGGAACGTGGAGGACCTGTAATCGATGATCACAAAAAAGGCGATCGCCGCACTGTTCGTGTGCGTCTTGCTTGTCGCCCTTTCCCAGGCAGCCGTCGCCGCCATACGGACCTATGACCTGAAGGTCTCCGGGTGCTGGAACTGATCGGGAAAGGCCAGGATAAGTTCTATCCTGAAAAAAACGGATGTCATCGCCTTCAGGCTGAACGCGGCGACATCCACGGTCAGCGTAAAGTTTGAAGACTCTATGATAGATCTGGATACGATTATCGAGAGGATCGAGAAGGGGAAGTTCCGGGTAACGAATGCGGTTGAGGTGCCCGGAAAGGCGGGATCCGAGCAATAATCTTTCACGGAGTTGCTTGTCACCAGCCGGTCTCACTCCTCATCCGCCGGCCGCCGACCTCCCCGCGAGCCACCCGGTCGAGAAGGCCGCCTGGAGGTTATACCCCCCCGTATCCGCATCCACGTCCATGATCTCCCCCGCAAAATAGAGCCCCTCCATACGGCGCGACGCCATCGTCCGGGGATCGATCTCCCTCGTGTCGACCCCGCCCGCGGTGACGATCGCCTCGGCGATGGGACGGACCCCCGTCACCTCCAGGCGAAGGTCCTTGAGCCATCCCCGCAGGCGCCCCCGTTCCTGTGCGGTGATCTGGTGCCCCCGCCGGTCCGGCGGGATGCCGACCTGCTCGGCACACAGAGGTATCAGCTTCGCGGGGAGGAGCCCCTTGAGCAGTGTCTCAAACTTCCGTTTTCCGTGGAGATCGAGATCGCGCAGAAGCCGTTCGTCCAGTTTGTGCCCGTCCAGGGCGGGTTTCAGATCGATGGATATGTCCACCCTCCTTCCCGCACCCAGGGCATCCGCGACCTGACGGCTCAGGGAAAGAATGACCGGCCCGGAGAGGCCGAAGTGCGTAAAGAGCATCTCACCGAACATTCCCTCACGCTCCTGCCCCTCGACAAGAACGCTCACCTGCACGTTGCGCAGGCTGAGGCCCTGCAGACGCGGCGCGGTGTCCCCTTTCGTCTCCAGGGGGACCAGGGCCGGTCGGGGCGGCACGATCGAATGCCCCGCGGACCTCGCCAGACGATACCCGTCACCGGTCGAACCGGTCGCGGGGTACGACACGCCTCCCGTCGCGACGATGACGGCGTCGGCCGGATGTTCCTTCCTCGCGGAATCGCGGACGCCGCACACCCGCCCCCCGTCGGCCAGGAGACTGTCCACGGATATCCCGCTTCGTACCGTCACCCCCTGACCACGCATCCATTCCGTCAGGGCATCCACTACATCGTACGCCCGGCCGCTCGCCGGGAAGATCCGTCCCCCCCGCTCGACGACGGTGGGGACCCCCAGGGATTCAATAAACGCAATCAGGTCATCGTTCGAAAAGCGGTGGAAGGCCTGCCTCAGAAAGGGACCGGTGGGGCCGAAGTGCGAGAGAAACTCCGCAGGGGAGGCAATATTGGTGAGGTTGCACCGCCCCTTCCCCGTGATCGCGAGCTTGCGCCCGGGACGGGGCATCTTTTCCATGAGGAGTACCTGTGCACCCGCGGAGGCGGCCTGACCGGCGGCCATCATCCCGGACGCGCCCCCCCCGACGACGATGACGGTCCTTATTCCCATTGGACGGGGTTCTCTATGAACGCCGGATCTTCTTTCTCTATGATCTCGATGATATACTTATGCAAACGCCTCTTGTTCTCCCCGAATATCCACCGCCCCTTGGTAAAGGTCCGGGCGAAAGCGATCGCCTCTTCGAGGAGGGCCTCGGCATCCTCGCAGGCCTTGACCACCACGTGGCTCTCTTCCAGTTCCTTCGCGTTCGCCTTTTTGCCCATATAGACCAGCTCATCCAGTTTGTAGGCGGGAATCGCCTTCCTGATGATGGCGATCATCGAGGGGAGGAAGGGGATATTGATATCCACCTCCGGAAAACAGAAGTACCCCCGGTCCGCCTTCATGAATCGGAAATCGCAGGCACAGGCCATGATGGTTCCGTCCCCGAAGGTATGTCCGTTGATCGACGCGATCACGGGCATCGGGAACTGCAGAATCCGGGTGAATATCTTCCCCAGACCGTAGGTAAAGGCCTTGACCGCGTCGATTTCGCCCCTCTGCATGGCGCCGGCGATCCACTCGACATCGATCCCCAGCGACCAGTTCTTCGCATCGCTCGAGGTAATAACCACGGACGAGGTCTCCTCGTCCGCCTCGATCTCGTCAAAGGCACCCAGGATGGCCCGGGTAAAATCGGGGTTGTGTCTGTTCTCGCTGGTGTTCATGGTCATAACCGCAACCGTTCCGTCTTTCTTCCACTCTATAATCGCCATTCGTCTCCTCTTCCTCCTCGGGTCTGTATGATTGCGGCGACCCCCCTTCGGGGGTGCCGCGGGTATGCAGTGATAACGGGCACGCTCAGTGCGCCTCGTCCCAGTTCTTTCCGGAGGCGATCTCGACCTTCAGGGGGACCTGCAGGTCTATCACTTCCTCCATCTCCCGTCTGACGAGGTCCATGACCTCCCCCACCTCCGGCGCGGGGACCTCAAAGATGAGCTCGTCGTGGACCTGCATGATCATCCGGGCAGCCAGGTTTTTCTCTTCGATCCCCCGTGCAATCCGCAGCATCGCCACCTTGATCAGGTCGGCCGCCGTCCCCTGGATCGGAGTATTGACCGCCGTCCGTTCGGCGAACTGGCGGACCTGGGCGTTCGATCCGTTGATCTCCGGGAGGTATCGCCGGCGATTCAGGAGAGTCGTGACGAACCCCCGTTTGCGCGCCCCTTCGAGCGTCTCCTCTATGAAGGCGCGAACGCCGGAGAAGCGGGAGAAGTAGCCGTCGATATATTCCTGCGCGCGTTTCTGGCTGATATTCAGTTCCCGGGCCAGGCCGAAGGCGCTCATCCCGTAGATGACGCCGAAATTGATCACCTTCGCCTGCCGGCGCATCTCCCCGCTGACCATCCCCGGGAAGACACCGAATATGTCGGAGGCCGTCTTCGCGTGGACATCTTCCCCCGACCGGAATGCCTCGATCAGCAGCTCGTCCCCCGACAGGTGTGCCAGGATGCGCAGCTCTATCTGTGAGTAGTCGGCGGAGACGATCTCGCACCCCGCGGGGGCGATAAAGGCCTGCCGGATCCGCTTCCCTTCGGTCGTCCGGATCGGGATGTTCTGAAGGTTAGGATTGCTGCTCGAGAGTCTCCCCGTCGCCGTCACCGTCTGATTGTACGACGTGTGGACCCGCCCTGTCTCCGGATTGACGAGGAGGGGGAGGGCGTCGACATAGGTCGATCGGAGCTTCATCAGACTCCGGTAGGCGAGGATCTCCGCCGGGAGTTCGTACGATCGGGCGAGATTCGTCAGGACGTCCACGTCCGTCGAGTATCCCGCCTTCGTCTTCCTCCCCCGGGGGAGGCCGAGCTTCTCGAAGAGGACCACCTGGAGCTGTTTTGGCGAGTTGATGTTGAATTGCTCTCCCGCCAGGCGGTAGATCTTCTCCTCGGAGATCTCCATCAGCTGCCCCAACTGCCCCGACATCTCCTCAAGGAGCTTCAGATCGAGGAGAACTCCTCGCTTCTCCATCGCGGCGAGGACCCCGACGAGAGGCATCTCAACGTCGTCGAACAGTTTCTTGAGTCCGGCCTCCTCCATCCGCCCGGCAAGGAGGGGGGCGAGTCGGAAGATGAAGTCCGCACGCCGGGAGGCGTACGGGGCGGCATGATCGACGGACACGGTGTCGAAGGGAATCGCCTTCGCGCCGCTCCCCGTCAGGTCCGTGCGGGAGGAGATAGTCCGGCCGTACTGCTCCTGGACCAGGTCGGGCAGATCGTACCCGCGCCGCGAGGGATCGAGGATATACGCGGCCAGCATGATATCAGATACCTCCCCCTTCAACGCGATCCCCCTGCGCGCGAGGGCGAGAGCCGCCGTCTTGGTATCGTGCCCGAACTTCTTCAGCGTCCCGTCGGAGAGAACCTTCCCCAGGGCCGTCAGCGTTCGGTCCGCGTCAAGTTGTTCGTGCGCCCCTCCGCCCGTGTGTGCCAGGGGAATGTAGCAGGCCTTCGCCGCGCCGCAGCAGAGGGCTACCCCCACGATCCCGGCCCGCACCGCCTCACCCGCCGTCAGTTGCAGGTCGAAGGAAAAGGTGCCGGCGGCGCGCAGTTCGTCGAAAAGGTGGGCAAGTTCCTCCTCATCCGTGATCAGGCGGTAGTCCGTCTCCTCCTCTTCCTCCTTCCGCCCTTCCTCTCCCAGCCGTGTGATGAGGCCGGGAAACTCGAACTCGCGGAAGATTCCCTTCAGGGTCTCGGCGTCGGGTTCCCTGAAACGGAGGTCCTCCAGATCGAAGTCCACCGGGACATCCGTTCGGATGGTGACCAGGTCCCTGCTCATCCGCGCCTGATCGGCGAAGGCCTGCAGCTTTTCACTCAGCCCCTTCCCCGCGACCTTTCCGGCATTTTCCAGGACCTCCTCGAGGGAGCCGAACTGACTGACCAGCTTGAGGGCCGTCTTTTCACCCACACCGGGGATCCCGGGGACATTGTCCGACGTATCCCCCGCGAGCCCCAGGATGTCGATCACCCGTTCGGGTCCGACACCGAAGCGCTTCTTCACCCCCTCGATGTCATAGGAGATATCCTTCATCGTGTCCACCATCAGGACCGTCTCCGAGACAAGCTGCATCAGGTCCTTGTCGCCCGAGGCGATGATTACCCGCATCCCTGCCCCCTCACACCGCTTTGCCAGGGTGCCGATGATGTCGTCCGCCTCGATCCCCTGTTTTTCGATGACCCTGATGGAAAAACCGCGGACGATATCCTTGATGGGGTCGATCTGGGGGCGGAGTTCGTCGGGCATCGCGCTGCGGTTCGCCTTGTACTGATCGTACGCCTCGTGCCTGAATGTGGGGCCCTTCGCGTCGAAGGCGACGGCGATGTAGTCCGGCGCCCAGTCACGGCACAGCTTCATCAGCATGTTGGTGAACCCGTAGATCGCGTTGGTGGGAAATCCCCGGGAGGTGGCAAGCCCGCGGATCGCGTAGAATGCGCGATAGATATAGTTCGTCCCGTCTATGAGAAATACCGAGGGTTGTGATGCCTGTTCAGCCATGATCCCGATCTTCGGTTCTCGTATTAATATCCGTCAGGGTTGGCGGACTGCCAGCGCCACGCGTCGGCGCACATCTCGTCGATCCCCCTCCTGGCCTCCCACCCCATCTCCCTCTTCGCCTTCGAGGCATCGGCGTAGCAGGTCGCGATGTCGCCCGGGCGGCGTCCCACGATCTCATAGGGTATCTCGCGCCCGGAGGCCTTTCCGAATTCCTTAACGGCTTCCAGGACGCTGTACCCCCGTCCGGTGCCCAGGTTGTAGATGACGGTCCCGGGGCCCGACGCCAGTATCTCCAAAGCCTTCAGATGCCCGTCCGCCAGGTCCATGATATGGATATAATCCCTGACGCCCGTTCCGTCCGGCGTGGGATAGTCGTTGCCGAAGACCGAGAGCTTCTCCCGTTTGCCGACCGCGACCTGCGCGATGTAGGGGAAGAGGTTGTTCGGTATGCCGTTCGGGTCCTCGCCGATCAGGCCGCTGGGATGGGCCCCCACCGGGTTGAAATACCGCAGGAGGGCGATGTCCCACTCCTCCCCGGAAGAGGGTATGTCACAGAGGATCTCTTCGATCATGCGCTTTGAACGCCCGTAGGGGTTGGCCGGTCCCAGGGGAAAATCCTCCTTTATGGGAACCGTGTGGGGGTCTCCGTAAACCGTCGCCGACGAGCTGAAAACGATCCTGCTGACGCCGTGGCGACGCATCGCCTCGCACAGGCAGATCGACCCCGTGACGTTGTTGTGATAGTAGCGAAGCGGGACCTCAACGGATTCTCCGACCGCCTTCAGGCCCGCGAAGTGGATCACGGCATCGACCGGGGCGCCCGCAAAGACCCTGTCCAGGGCGGCGGTGTCCAGCAGGTCCACCCGGTGGAACTCCAGTGTCCTTCCCGCGATCTGTTGTACCCTTCGGAGTGATTCTTCCTTGCTGTTGACGAGATTGTCGAGGACGACCACGTCGTACCCCGCCTCGAGCAGCGCCAGGCAGGTGTGGCTCCCGATGTATCCCGCCCCTCCCGTTACCAGTATTCGTGTGTCACGCATTTCCCGGCCTCCCGGGCGGACAGTAGCACATTTTTGAGGGATAAGGCAACGATGCAAAGGGGATCCTCTCCCTTTCCGGTTGACACCCGGAAGAGACTGACGTACACCTTTCCTTAAACAAGGACACACCAACCAAGGAGGAACGAATCGCCATGAAACGTTTTTTCTCGCTGGTTACAATGGCCGGGGCGGCACTGTCGGTCTTGACACTTTTATTCTCCTGCGCCCCCGTTACCCTGTACACCATCAATATGGACTACCTGCCGCCGGAGACATCCGCTCCCGCGAGCGGCAGGGCCGGGAACATCCCCATTACCGTCGCCGCATTTATCGATACGAGAGCTATCGACGACACGATGCGTATCGGCACGGTCGAACTCTCCGACGGCAAGACGGTACCGGTCCTCCCGAAACAGCTCCGTCCGGCGGACACGGTGACCAACGGGGTCCGGAAATGCCTGTCCGAAGAGGGGTATTCCCTCTCCCCGCAGAGACCCGCGTGGGATCTGAAAGCCGGCTCGATCGACCAGGGTTTGGGTCCGGTCCTCCTGATCGGCGGCTCAATCGACCGGCTCGAGGTCGTCTGCCTCAAAGGGGGCATCAAGAAGACCTATCGGACGGATGTCAAACTCACGATCGTCTTCGCGGATGCCAAAGGCGCCAGGATACTCCGCACGACGGAGGCAGCGGCAACGTCCTCGCTGGTCCATGTCACCTTTTCCGAAGAGATCCTGGAGGAGCAGATAAGTACGGCCCTCTCGAAGGCCATCAGGCAGGTCTGTTCGGACGGGAAAACGATCCCGCAGGTCCTTGAACAGATGGCGCAGGAACAGAGATAAGACGGGCGGGAAATCAACACCGGACCCGAAAAAAGGGCTTGACTTGCCTTAAAAATGCTATATAGTGTTAGACAGTGTGTCAAAAAAGTATCCTCACTTACAGATAGGGGGGGGGGTCCGTAAAGTTAGGATTGAGACATTTCAAAGTACGAATTTAGACATCTGGATTTTCAGGCTTCTGTGTTCTTCTTACATGCAGGCGATCCTACTTTAGAAATTCTACGAAAGGAGGATTGCCATAGTGTCTGAAGGTACCGTGAAGTGGTTTAACTCCAGCAAGGGTTTCGGCTTCATCGAGAACGATGAAGGTGGCGATGTGTTCGTTCATTACAGCGCTATCCAGAGTGAAGGCTTCAGGACTTTGGAAGAGAATCAGCGTGTGTCGTTTGACATCGAGCAGGGCGCCAAAGGTCCGGCAGCTACCAACGTCAAAATTATATAAATAACCGATAAACTGAACAAAAAAGGGCACCGTGGGATGATTTCCGGGGTGCCTTTTTTATGCCTCTCCGTGTGCCCCTCCCCGCAAAGACAGGGCCGCCTGGGTCGTTTTCCCTTGACGCCGCGAGCGGATGGGCAGTATGTGTGTGGACGGCAGCTGAAAGTGGGGGGAGAGTGATATGTCCAGGGTCATTATCAGAGAAGCCACGTACGACTACGAGATCCTGCGCCCCCTGGTCTATGAATCCCTCGACACCTTCTGCGGGGATCGCATCACGCCATCCAGCCGTGTCATTATCAAACCGAACCTCCTCCGGGCGGCAGCGCCGGAGAGCGCCATCCTCACCCACCCCCTGATCGTCCGAGCGGCCGCGCAGTACGTCATCGACAAGGGGGCACGGCCGCAGATATCGGACAGCCAGGCCATCGGATCATTCGGCAGCATCCTCGCAAAGAGCGGGATCAGGGACGCCCTCGACGGGCTCGAGGTGGATATCCGCGAGTTCGACCGGTCCGTCAAGGCCGATATCGGTCCCCCCTTCGGGGCAATCGATCTCGCCGGGGACGCGGTCGAGGCGGATCTCCTGATCAACCTGGCCAAGTTGAAGACCCACGGCCAGATGCTCCTGACCTGCGGGGTGAAAAATCTCTTCGGCTGTGTTGTGGGCTTCAGAAAACCCGAATGGCACATGCGGGCGGGCGTCGATCGGGACACGTTCGCCCGCCTGATCGTCGGCATCTACCACACCCTCAGGCCGACCGTCACGATCGTCGACGGCATCCTGGCCCTGGAGGGGGACGGCCCGGGCAAGAGCGGAACCCCGCGGCAGGTGGGATACCTCCTCGCGGGGAGGGACGCGGTGGCGGTCGATCGCGTCATCTGCGCCATGCTCGGAATCGATCCCGGGGACCTGCCGACCGACCGGGCGGCCGCGGAACTGGGGATCGGGGGGGAGGCTATCGACATCGACGGGACGGTCCCGCGGATAGAGGGGTTCCGGCTGCCTGAGCACACCCCGCTGACATACGGCCCCCGGGGACTGCAGTCCGCGGTCCGGCGCTGGTTTCTGGAGCGCCCCGTCGTCGACGAGGCGCAGTGCAGGATGTGCGGCGAGTGCTGGGAATTCTGTCCGGCCAAGGCGATAGACGGCACGGGGACAAAGATCGTATTCGATTACGATGCGTGCATCCGATGTTACTGCTGCATGGAGATCTGCCCCCACGGGGCGCTGCACCCGAAAACCACCCTCCCGGGGAGGCTCCTGGAGCGGGTCCTGCACCGGAAATAGCGGGAGTCACCCCTATTTCAGTCTGAACAGCCGCTTGATCGCCGCGACGTACGGGTCGGCACCGCCGTTCTGGCTCTCCTTCTTCAAACCGACGACGGGGTCGTGGAGGATCTTGTTGACGACGGAGTTGACGAGTATCTCGATATTCCCCCGCTCTTCCTCGCCCATATTCTTCATCCACGAATGGGACTTCTCGATCTCCCCCTTGACGATCTCTTCGGCCTTCCCCTTGAGGTCCACGATCGTGGGGACGACATCAAGCGTGGCGTACCACCCGGAGAATTTTACCACCTCCTCGTCGATGATGGCCTGCGCCCGGTGGGCCTCCTTGAGGCGGCCCTGTGTGTTCTGGTCGACGACCCCCTGGAGGTCATCGATATTGTACAGATACACGTTATCGATCTGTTCCGCGGTGGGATCGATGTCCCGCGGCACCGCCACGTCGATCAGGAAGAGCAGCCGGTTCTTGCGCCTGCGCAGGGCGGACTCGACCATATCGGCGGATATGATGCAGTCCGGCGACCCGGTGGAACTGATCACGATATCGACCTCCCCCAGCTTCTCTCCCAACAGCTCGAACTCGACCGGGATCCCCTGAAAGTCATTCGCCAGTCTGACCGCGTTCTCGTACGTGCGGTTGGTGAAAAGCATCCGGTCGACGCCGCCATCCACGAGATGCCGCGCCGCGAGCTCCGCCATCTCGCCCGCGCCGACGAGGAGCGCCCTCTTCCCGGCAAGCGAACCGAAGATCTTCTTTGCAAGCTCGACCGCGGCAAAGCTGACGGAGACGGCGTTGTTCGCTATGGCGGTCTCGGTCCGCACCCGTTTGGCCACCCGGAAGGCGTGGTGGAGCAGCTTGTTCAGGATGACCCCGGAGGCCTTCTCCTTCACGCAGAGGCGGTAGGCATCCTTGACCTGCCCCAGGATCTGCGGCTCCCCCATCACCATCGAGTCGAGGCTGGAGGCAACCCGGAAGAGGTGGCGCACCGCCTCCTCGTCGCGATACACATAGAGGCATTTCTCCATCTCACCGGGGGAGAGGTTCCCGTGCGCGGTGATGAAGGCCTTCAATCCCTCCACCCCCGCGTCCGCCCCTTGCATATTTGCCAGGACCTCGACCCGGTTGCAGGTGGACAGGTACAGGACCTCGCCGACCCGGGGGATCTTCTTCAGCTCCTCGAAGGGGCTCCCCTCCTCCCCGCACGATATGGAGAGACGTTCCCTGATACTCAGGGGGGCGCTTCGGTGATTTATTCCCAGGAGGGCTATACTCATATGCTCTACATCCGGCACCGATCAGAAACGGTGCATCGTCACAAAAAAGGCGTTCACGCCGACAAAGGCGAAGAGAAGCCCCGCGAAGGCGATAATCGAGAGGAGCGCCGCCTTCCTCCCCTTCCACCCGATGGCGATCCTCTGGTGGACCAGCACGGCATACAGGCCCCAGGAGACCGCCGTAAAGACCTGCTTCGGGTCCCAGTGCCAATCGCTTCCCCAGACCGTCCGAGCCCATATCGATCCCGCGATGATCCCGAAGGTCAGGAGGGGAAACCCCCAGATGGTGCACAGGTGGTTGATCCGGTCGAGATCCCCCAGGGGCGGAAGGAG
>Ga0272443_10001744_pt1 | contig 30213 bp, 55 predicted proteins | sample SSMAcet12_FD_193581 | JGI IMG/M metagenome (GOLD analysis project Ga0272443, IMG submission 193581) | Marine sediment archaeal communities from Little Sippewissett salt marsh, Falmouth, MA, United States - SSM-Acet-12 | ecosystem: Environmental > Aquatic > Marine > Wetlands > Sediment ... | reverse complement strand
ATACTTCAAAAGTTACCCAACCACCATTACAAGTGTCTTCTGTTGGGCAATCTGGAGTCCAACTCCATTGAGTAGGAAAGTAATATCTATCAAACTTTCCTGAGTGAGTGTAATGAGCAATGTAATCAGGTTGAGTAGAATACCAGAAGGTTAAACTAACTGATTCATTTTCAATAAAATCTCTTTTACTATCTACATGATAAATTCTTTTTTTATTCTTATCCAATTCATATTTATCAATATAAACTATTGGGTCTGTTTGTTTTAAATCTTTAAAAAATACTCCTTCTTCTTTTACTATATAACTTTCGTCAAGTTTATCTGTTATTTCAACTTGTTTAGGTTCTAATGTAATTAAATCTGGTTTGTCTTTTATATCTTGTATTTCATTTAAAGATAAATCTTTTGCTATTATTGGAGTTATAACTAATAAAAATACTAATCCTAATATTAAGTAATTTTTATTTTCCATGATTTCCATTTCCTGATTTATCATAAACTGTTGTTCCTGTTCCTTCATCAAAACTATACCATAAAACTAATCCATCCGAAGGTAATGAGGAATTTGCTATTCTTCCACTTGCATTAAACATAAACATTTGAGTTTGAGATAAAGATATATTATAAACTCTTATTTCATCCAACCCTCCTTTAAAACATCTTAAATTATCATCTTTTCCAACTCTAAAAAAATTATTAGAAGGAATATTTACATCATCAGCAGTTTTATTAACAACAAATTCCCCATTTAAATACATACTCATATTTAAATTACTTCTATTGAAATTTACAACGACATTATTCCACCTATTCCAAATAGGTTCAATGTCATCAACATTATAAAATATTGAATTCAAATTAAAACCATCTGTTAGATTTGATATAGAAAATTTAATTCTAATCCTATTAGTATCTCCTGTTCTTTCAATTCTTAAAACAGGTGCATCATCTTGAAACCAAACAAATGTAGAAACATTTAAAATAGAATTCCATTCATTATCAGTTTTATTTAACATCTTGAACCAAATTGATATAGTTAATGAAGTATCATTTAAATCATTATTAAAACCATTTTTTTCAACATTATCATTAACCCCATCAAATTCAAGCCATGAATTGTTGTGGGCTGTTGCTGAGTCTATTGAAGTTATACCTTCCTCTACTGGGGAAAGCGTTGTATTACTTTGGACTATTGAAGAATCACTTGAATTATACGAAACAAATTCTCCTGATGCAGACATATCTGCACTATAACTTGCAACGAACATTCCTAAAATAACTATTATAAAAATACTAATTAAGAAAGTTAATTTGTTTAGTTCTGCTTTTTTATTCATATTAAACCTTTTCCATGATTTCTTAGTATGTTACCACTATGAAGTAATTTTTTATTTGATTTATGAATGTTATTTTGATTAGCAAACATATTACTTCTACCACTGAATTGATTTTTTTCTTTAAGAACTTCCCAATCTACATCCTTAGTTATGTTTTTTACATTAATTGGATTATGGTTAAACTTAATATCATGGTCTCTTTGTTTTCTCATTGTTTCAAGTGCTACTTTTATTTGTGCTTCTTCTTGTTCTTTGATGTAACCTTCCAGCTCTCTTTGATTAGAACTCTTTTGTCTGTCTTCAACAATCTTTTGAAATCTTATTTGATCATCCATTTGTTTGATGATTTCCTTTCTATGATTATTCTTTTCACCAATTTTCTGTATGATTTCTTTAAAGCCCATTTTGTATATAAGTTATTTCCATTTTTAAAACTGACCTAATTTACTAACCTCCCTATTCCTTTGAACGAAATTAATCCTATTAAGAAAATTACTAAGATGTATATTGTTTCTCCTAGATAACCTGCAACCATTACAGAACCTATTGCTAAAATTGTTAAGAATAATCTATTTGACATTTGGTATTTTGCACATACATAAGATGTTAATATTAAAAAAGCAAATATAAAATATTCAGTAGTTCCTAAGAAAAGGTCTACAAAAATTGTTTTCAAATCAAATGGTTCAATATATCCTACTGCCATTAATCCCTACCCTCCCAAAATTCTACTAATGCTATCGCATATCCAGCAATCAATGGTAACATTACTGTTCCTATTACCCAGAATACCCAAGTTCCTTGAACTTTATTTAATATCCATACAAAATCTAATGCAAGTAAAACTAATGTTGGCATTATTATTGTTGATTTTAATATATATTGTGGACTAACATTTGTGAATGAACCAATTATTGCTGTTCCAACTCCAACTGCTCCAAATAAAGATCCAACTATTATCCAGAAAGAACTGCTTTGATAATTTTGTGGATTTAATAAATCTAATTTGCTTACCATAAAACTACTTGTTGTATCAAATCCTGCTATGTGAAAAAAAATCATTAATACTGCTGCTAATATTGTATAGTAATATATTTTCATCTTAGTTCCTCCCTTATCAATGTTCCTAATAATATTGCTCCAGCTATTATTGTTACAAGATTTTCTTTAGGAGTTATCCCAAATATTGTTGGAGTCGGTATTAATCCTATTCCTATATCTAAAAATAATACTACTCCAAATAATATTCCCATTACTGCTGCTTCTGATTGTATTCCATATCTATATGAAATTCCTCCAGCTACAAAGATTAAAATTGCTAAACATAGTATTGCTTTTCCAAAATCATCTATCCCAAATAAACCAGCATCCATATATAAATTTAAATCTTCAAAGAAATGAAATAAACTAAAATCTCTACCAGTTGTTGAATCAATTATCCAATAAGAAGTTCCATTTATTATTGTGCTATTTATCACATAATTATAATACATATAAATTGAAGTTGAATTATAAGTATTAATATTGGTTAAACTAATTGTGCTTCCAGCACTTTCACTTCCACTTGCAGTTCCTATTAAAGAATTATTTGAATAGTATAAATCAAATTCATAACTATCTAAAGACCAATAGCTTGAAGATATTGTAAAATTAAAATCATAATCTGTTCCGTTATCTAAATATCTTGATATTGGAGCACTTGATAATGAAATTCCTCTACGATAATCTGTTTCTGTTGTAGTTCCCCCACCTAAAGTAATTGTGTATGTTGATTGTGTTGGAGTTCCTGAATAAGTGTAAATATCATATCCAGTTTTCAAAAATGAGAATGTGTGTTCAAAATCTGGGTTTAACCAGAATGTAACTGAACCACTTGCACCAGTTGTTCCATCTCCTACTACCACATTTTCACTTCCAATTACTCTTGTTGCATTTACACTAACTCCACTAATTGGTTGTTGTGCTGCATTTAATACTTGGAATGTTACATATAGACCATCAACAGTATTCAACAAGTAAAGTGTTTTATTTGTAGTTATATTTGTTAATGTTTGAACTCCTGGATCATAAGTTCTTTGTGGATAGCTTGTTGTGTTTTTATATTGAACTACCATGTCTACATTTAAACTTTTATCTGAAGGTATTGAACAAAATACATAACTTGGATTTGCTGTATTGTTTATATAAGTTAAAGTTTTATTTACACTTCCATCTCCTAACCAATAATTGAATGTGCTTGTTGGAATACTTGCCACTATACTTGAATCGTCTGCTTCATCTTTGAATGTAAAATTAATAAATTTAGATGTTAAACTAGCATTACATAATCCAAATAATGTGTTACTTATAACTTGGTGACTTGCATTTGTTACATAAGTTGAACCAGAAGTAATAGACCAATTTATTTCTTTTGTTCCATAAATATTTAATGGTTGAGTTAAACTTTTTGTCCATAATTCTCCACTATTAGTTGTTTCATAACTTGTTCCGTTGAATAAAAGATTAACTGATGTGATTGTTGAATCTGTAGATAAATTTATTGTATAGCTTTCTGTTGCTGTTTCATAACTTGTTGTGTTGAATGTTCTACTATTTTCAAAGGCATTGTATGTCCAAGTTGAAGAACTATTTGCTTGGTTTCCAACTGAATCATTTACATAAAAGTTTATTGTTTTATTATTAAAATCATTTACTAAGAAACTTAAATTTAAATCTGCACAAGTTACAGTTGTATTTACTCCTTGATATTCATACCAACAAGTTCCCAATGTTCCTGCATCAGATACTGTCCAGTTCAATGAAAGATTGTCTCCATTTTTATGATAGATTACAGCACCAAATGGATAGGTTATATTTACTTCTGGGTCTGTTGAATCCACACTTATAGTTCTATTTGTTGTTGCAAACCCACAATCTCCGTCTGAATCACAAGCTGAACAAGTCCAAAGTGTTGGGTCTGTTATTGTTGTTGTGAAAACACTTTCGTTAGAAGTTCCTGTTCTTACTAATGTTTGATTCCTCTCCCAAGTTCCTGTTCCATTGTGCCATAAACTTATGTTTGTTAATGTTACTCCTCCAACTACTGTTGCTGAACAATTAAAATCTACTGAATTAGTTGTTGAAGTATAATCATCTTCTGGAGAATTTAATGTAATATCTCCTTCTAAAAAACTTGAATAACTTACACCACTTCCTGAATTATATAATAAATCAACATCACTTTGTTGTAGGGGTCTATTCCAAATACCTACCTCATCCATACTTCCTCTAAATCCAACCCCTCCAAATCCAACCCCTTGCCCTAATTTAAATATTCTCATGTCAAATGTAGGCTCTCCAATATTTCCAGTTGAAATTAAAGAACCATCTGTATAAACTGTAATAGTTCCATTTGTATTATAACTTATTACTAGGTGCATCCAAGTTGATGCTGTTTGAACCCACTCTGCTGGTGTTACAAAATGATCACTCCCAGTATAAGATATATAATAATTATTTGTGCTTTCTTTACTCATTCCTAATTGAATTGCATTAGATATATCTGAAAATGTAAAATAATTATTATTATTATTTTCTCCAGTTGTAATATACATCCATAATGAAAGAGAAACATTATGATTAACATCTCCACTTGGAAATCCTGCAATACTATTATTATTTACTAAAATGTCTGTAGTTGCACCTCCAAATGTCCATGAATCCCCATTAACTCCATCTCCTTTCCAACTTCCTGTTCCACTTTTCCACATACTATTATTCAAGGTGTGATTATCTGCCATGTTATCTCCAGTTCCATCATCAAGTGGAATCCATGCAATTAAATCAGTTGCTAAATCACTTGAACCCCAAACTGCCCATTCATCAATCAATTTTCCTTGAGAAGTAATTTGCCAATCTACTGTTCTTGAAGGTTTCTTCTCTCCTTCTAATTTAATTTCATAAGTCCCTATTTCTACTTCATCACCTAAATTATATTCTTCCCATAACTTTCTATTCTCCTTGTGAGTTCCTACCTTAACATTTTCACAATCATATTTCTCTGTAACTGTTGTTTCATTTTCTTGAATATAAACTTCTCTTTCTTTACATTGATATTCATAATCGTCTACATCATATTCTTCTTCATTTGTCTTAATATAAAATTGATAACTTCTAATTGATTGTTCTTTCCAATCTTCTCCCATTAAAGTCATAAATCTTACATCATCTATTAAACTCCCTCGCTGATACATAACTATTTCTGTTTCTGCACTACAACTTGTTCCACAAGTATCTGTATTCTTTTTAAGTTCTAATTGAGTTAACTTCTGTAATCCAAACCAATCTTTAATTTCAACTTTACCATAATCCCCAACATCTTTATCAAATGATTTTATGTTATCAAAACTAGCACTGCTAACTAAATTAATACAAAACATTCCTAAGATTAAAAATAATAATATCTTTTTCATTTTACCAAAGCTCCTCACATGCCCAAAATCTTGCTGTTTCTTTATTTAATTCTTCATCACATTTATGTCTTGCTCTAAAAGATTTTCTTCTTTCTTTATCTTTATGTTGAGTAAAATCTTCGTATCTATTATCTCCAAAATGAATATTTTTTATTTTTCCTTCTTTTGTTTTTACACATACTTGTAATTTTTTATTTTTTCTATTTGATTTAAATGGTTGATTCAATTCTTTTCCTTCACAATTTTTTTGTTTCATTGTCTACCTCCCAAATATCCAGCACCAACAGATACAAAGAACCATATAAAATATGGGATAACTATATCTATTCCAAGACATTGTAATTTAGTTCCATCTGAAATAGAGGAGTTTGAACAATTTAAACTTGTTCTTGTTGTTGTAATATCATCTGTAATAAAAGGCATAAATAAAACTCCAAATACAAATATGAAAAGAAAAACTACTACCCCTAGAAAGATGTTTCCTCTTTTATTCATCTTACTGCCACTCCTGTTAAAATTACTCCAGCCAACCCAAATATAACTCCAACAAATAATTTGTGCATTTCCATAGAAGTGCATACTGCTTTTGTTTGATCATCAGTTGTTGTTGAACAATTTAAATCTGATGTGCTTCCATCTACTGTTTGAGTTAATGCTGGTGCAAGTGCTATTCCAAGTATAAAGAATACTACTCCAATCATTAATATAAAGAATATTGTTGCTTGTCCTTTCTTGTTCATTTATTAAAATCCTCCTTTTTTTCTTCTGAAGAATTGTATTTCCCTTGTTTCTGGTTTTCTACTTAATCTTCTTTCTTTTAATTGAACAACCTTAAAAGGATCAATCTTACTTTTTCTAAATCCTCCACCTAAATTAATCTTTATCTTTTCTCCCTTAGTTTTAATGAATCCACCTGCCCTTAATGTTTCTGACAATGTTGTTTTCAATGCTTTCTTTGCTTCTCCTAGTGTTCCAAATGTTTCTAGTTCAACATCTTTTCCTGCTTTAGTTACGAATACTTTGAATCCATCCAATACTTTTTCTGCTTCCTTTATTACTTTTATTTTTGAATCTTCAGTAAGTTTTGGTATTTTTATTGTTGGAGTTTTAATTGGTCTTTCTTTTGGTTTAGTTATTTGTCTTTGTAATTTCACAACATCTAACATAGTTTTTAGTTTTTGTTTTGTTTTTAACTTCATCTTTAATTGAGTATCTATCTTAGAATCTATTTTGGTATCTGCTCTTGAATCTATTTTAGTATCTGGTTTAATATCAATTATCATCTTTTGACTTGTTTTTAATTTAGGTTCTTGAATTATTTTAATATCTGTTTTTTGTGCAGTATCTAATTTTATATCAGAAATAATATTTAATTGTGGTTCTTGTAATTGTGGTTGTGTTCCTAAATTAATTGAAAGTGGTGCTGCATTTGTTTGAGTTAATTCATATTGTCCAGTTCCTTGATATGGAATTGTTTTTAATCCTGCTCCACCAACCATTGAAGGAGTTTCTATTCTAGTATCTTTTACTATTGTTTCTGTTATTTGTGTAGATGGTTTAGTTGGTTTAACTTTTGGTGCTGGTAATTGTGGTTGTTCTTGATATAATTTTTGTAAGAACTCTGGTGAACTTTTCTTTCTTCCTCCTTTAAAACTTGTTCCAACTTTTGATTCTTCTGGTTTAATTAATTCTAATATTGTTGATGATTCTTCACTTACTTTACCATAAGATTTTCCTTTCCTAATTTCTCTTGCAGATGTTTCACTTAAATAAACTTGTCTTGTTTCACTAAGTTGTGGTAATTTTTTAACTCTTGTTGTTAATATATCTATTGTTGGTTTTGCATCTACATTCCTTACTGCTTTTACATCAAATTCTATTTGTGTCTTTGGTGTTTTTACTGAAGGTAATTGATATGTTTCTCTAAATTGTTGTTCTTTGTATAATTCACTAGGTCTCCTTACTTTTTTAATGCTAAATTTTTCTTTTGGTGTTGATTTTACTACTGATATTATATCTGTTATAGCTCCTTCTGTTTTCATTCCTAATAATTTTGGTTCAACTAAAGATGTTTTTATTACTGGTTGAAATTTTGTATCTCTTAATAATAATCTTATTTTTTCTTCCGATAATATTTCTGTTGGTGCTTTACTAACTTTCTTTGTTAATAATGTATATGTTTTTCCAACCTTTGTTACTTCTTCTGGTGTTTCTACTTTTATTTGCCCATATTTTTTGGTAGATTTTATTTCTCCCTTTCCAAATAAATCTTGTATTGCACTTGAAGTTTTATATTTTTCTGGAGTTGTTTGTGTTACTCTTGAAAATATATTTTTTCCTTCTTGTGAATATTTTTGAACTCTAAATATTTTTGTTTCAGCATCTTTAATTTTAATTGTTCTTTGTGCTGTTAATCCTTTGTATGCTTTGAATGCTCCAACTCCCAATAATAATCCTGCCCCAATTCCTATCTCTGTTTTTTCTCTTTCAATTAACTGTTTTTTTTGTATTTCTGGTAAATCAGTTCTTTCTTTTAATCTCTTTATTTCTTCTGATGATTTTGCAATATCTCCTGTAACTAATGGAACAAATGCTGGAGTAAAATATGAAACAAATTCTACTGCCTTAGATGTTGCTTGTGACTTTGGAGTTGTCTTTGGAATATTAAAAACTGTTACTGGTTTTCTTTCTTGTTCAGTTGTTTCTCTTACTACTCCTGCATCTAAATCATAAACTACATCTGGTCTTTTCTTTGGAATAAATATACTCCCAAATTCTTGTAAACTTTGTTTTCCTGCTAAAACTTTTCCTCCTTCTTTTCCAAAAAATATTACATTCTCTGTTCCAACTCTTACTGTTGATGAAAATAAATTCCTACCACTTTCTCCTAATTCTCCTAATGTTTGTGGTGTAGTTTTTCCAGTTACTTTTTCTATTACTTTTTGTTCTGTCTTTGATGGAGTTAAAATATTTAATGATAATGGAATGCTACTAACTGCTCCAGCAATTATTGTTGATCCTTCTTTAATATCTTCCCAATTTGCTTTTACTCCACTAACTATATATTGAACTGGTTTTGATTCGTATTCTTTTACTACTTCTTTTTTAATATCTAATTTTTTTGGTCTAACATCTTCATATCTTAAATCTGTTCTTGTGCTTCTTGTTGGTTTAGTAAATTGAGATTCATAACTTGGAAGAACTATATTTTTTTTATCATCTTTTATTTCTTTTTCTTGTTTTACTTCTTTAGCATAACTTGATCCAGTTCTTCCACCACCAATTCCATAAGTATCTATTCTTTCTGTCCCAGAAGTATAATCTTTCTTAATAACTATCTTTTCCCCAGCCCTTCCTCTTATTGTTTCTTCAGTTCTTTTAATCTCTCCAGTTTTAGTATCTCTAGTTACTGCACTTCCAGTATTTATTCCACCAGCAACTATATCTTTTCTTCCACCAGTTATTCTTTCTCTATCTGATTGATATTTTTTTAATCTATCTGTTCTTCCAGAAACTCCCTCAATATTTCTTAGGTCTTGATTATATTGTCTTGATAAATCTGCTAACGCTTGTCTTGTTTGTTGTTCTTGTGCTTTTCTTTCAGCCTCAGCTTTTGCCTTATTTATATATTCTTGCAAAGCTTCTTTTGATACTCTTGATTGCCCTCCACCACCTCCACTTCTATATATTGGTTTTGCTCCTGGTTTAAATGCACCACTAACATCTTTTGTTGAATAACCCCCTTCACCAGTTAATTTATTTGGAGGAACTTCATAACCAATTGGTTTTTCTGCCATCTAATCCCACCCACCATAAGTTCTTATTTTTCTTAACTTAGGTTTTTTTAATATATCTATATCTTCAAAATCATTATCAATATATTTATTGTTTGATTCTTTATTTAATTTATCTATTTCACAAATTTTTATTCTTCCTTGCATTCCTTTATTAAGCATTTGTCTTTTTATTTTCATATTTAATCAAACCTCCTTTCAAATTTTTTTATTTTTTTATTAATATTAATATTCAATAAATCATCAATATTTATACCACACTCTTTTAATTTTGTCTTTTTTACATTTAAGAAGTTTTGTTTAGTTGTGCTATTTTCTGCTAAGGTTACAAAATCTTTTAGTTTCATTACTAGTAAATAGGTAATTTCCATTTATAAAACTGACCTAAATTATAGATTGAACTCTTTATCTAAAAATTCTTGTTCTCTTTTAACTTGTTCTTTAAAATTAACAGAATCTTCATGTTTTATTTCTGGAGTAAAATCTAATCCATACTTTGTTTTTATTATTCTTGTTATATTTGATAGTTCTTTTGGATTATTACTTCTAAAAAAATCTAATCTTCTTCCATCTCCTTCTTTTATAGCTATCTCTATAATTTTACCTTCCCTAGAGAAAGTCATCCAGTTATGTTTCTTGAATGCCATTATGCTGATCCTCCCATGAAGTAATTAATTGCAAATAGAACTGCTGCTCCAATTACTAACCATAAAATAATACTTCCACCTTTAGATTTTACTTTAATAACATCTGCTAACATTCTTGCTTTAATGTATGTTTGAGATTTTGTATTATTTTCTTCAGTAAGTTCAGTTGTTCCTAATCTAATTGGACTTCTTCTCCAAGAAGGTTGTAGTATTATTGGAAATTTACCATCAAACCAAAATATATCTTTTCCATCTGCTGTGTGATATAATCCATTCTTCTCATTAAAACAACTACCTTCTATTTTTACTTTCTCTCCATGTATATTTTTATTCTCATCAATTATTAAAGCACCTACCCATCCTTTTCTTAATTTTCTTTTTTTAACTCTTGCTTTTCTAGGTAGTTTTACTTTTTTTGTTTTTGAATCTTCTAAAGCTTTATGTATCTCACTAACCATATCTTTCATAGATTTTTCTGGTATGTTTTCTTCTATATTTGTTTCTATTATTTTTGCTTCTTCCATATTATCAGCCTCCTTTCAACATTATTCACTTTGACTATCTCCTTTTTTAAACCAACCTTTATTTTTCTTTTTTGCTGGAGTAACATCTGCTAATTCTTTTTTGTTTGTTACTGAAAGTTTAATAAGAGTTCCATCTTTAGAAAGACTTGTGCTTGTTTGAACTTCTGCCATATCTTTAAAATATTCTTTAAATCCATCTTCGTCACCAACATGTTTACAGAATACTTCTAATTCTTTATAAGTTCTTACTGGTAATTTTGGTTGTCCTAATTCATCTTCACTTAGATTACCAACTCTAGTAGTATCATCTGCTTTAATTATGTCAGTAAAAAAACTATGAACATTTTGCTTACCAGCAGAAAACTGCCTCATAATTTCCTGGGCTTGTGCCTCACTCATCTCATCACTCATATGTTATCATTGCCTCCGTTGTATCTTCTGCCGTATCTGAAAATGCTTCTCTTATTCCAGCTAATAATTCTGGTATTGTTTGTCTGCTTACCTTTGCCCATATTGTTAATATTAATCCTCCAATTATTGCTAATGATATTGCCCAATCCCATCCTCCACTCATTTTTCATCCTCAAATTTTTTAGGTCTGAATCCAGCTCTTTGTTTGAACATTGGTTCATATCCATGTTTAATTAATTCATCTTTAACATAATTTAATTTATGTTCTTCTATTTTTATTGTTTTCAAATGTTCTTTTAATCTTTCTACTGCTTTTTCTTTCCATTCCTTATCATCTTTTAGATCAGGAAATTCTATTAATACTCCAGCTTTACTAAATTTTAATCCCTCAATAGTAGTTGTCATTTGGGAGGAAGTATCATAAAATAATAATTGATTTCCGTCTACTACAACTTCCACTACTTCCCCCCCTATTTTAAAAGTTCCTTTCCACATTTTATCCTAGTGTGCCTTTTTTAATCTCATCAACATCATTTGCAATCTTAACTAAAAGTTGTGCTTCACTTATTAAATTTCCTTCTGGTGTTTGAATTGCTATTTGATGTTCTGTTGGAACTTGGACAACTAAATATTCTTTTGCTCCTTCTTTTTTTGTTTCTTTTTCTTCAGACATTTTTTTACCTCCCTATATTATATCGAAATTTTCTAACAAAGCCCAGAACGCTAAAATCACCCCCAAGCCGATTGTTAAATATGAAAAATAATTTGTTAATGTATCTCTATAAATTATTAAACCAGATTGAACTATATATATTCCTAAGAACATCATTGCCATTCCTCCCAAAATTGTTATTGGAATATTTTTACCAAAGAATCCTATAAAAGTAATTCCATAGATCATAATTATTATGAATAAGAAGAAAATTATATTCTCTGTTCCACTTTGTCCTGATGGAGTTATATCAAAACAACTTGTAAAACTATTATCTATTCCATCTAAATCTCCTTTACCCCTAACATCATAACTTCCTAAATTTGTTGTATTGCAAAAATTATATATCCATTCTCCATTTCCAAAATATGTCATAGCTATATTTGATTCAATACTTTCATTTGAAGTTTGTAATGTTATTGAACTTATATTTACATAAGAACAAGTTGCACAAGGTTGAGAGATTCTTACACATTCATTTTGTTTTTTACTTCCTAAATTTCCTTCTCCATCTTGACATATCGCACTTGCGAAACTTATTAAGAATATACTCATTAATAAGATAGACAGTATTTTATTATTCATTGTGTTATTAAGTTTATTATCATTTATATATTTGAGGTTCTTCATTTTATTTTATCTTCTCCTTTGGATTTACATCTAACATACAATTTCTATAATCAGAATATTTTTCGTGTAAATACATACAAGTCATATGGTCTGAGAAAGCACCTTCTAAATCTACAATTCTATCTTCAACATTTAAAACATCAATATTTCCTTCTGGTAATTCAATAACTTCTTTATTTTTATGAGTATCCTTGCTGTCTAATAAAGTTGGATTTAAAAACTTCAAAGCATAATTTGTTAATAAATTAATTACTTTTGATTGTGTATAAATATTCTCTGCCATTATTCCTGTATCAAATTCAGTTAAGTTTTCATAGTGTTTTATATTTCTTTCAGAATATTCATATGCTTTTTGAATCATTACACTTTTACAACCTGTATTAATACCATTAATTTTTTTATGTGGATAATATGTTTCTTCAACTTCTTCTAAAGAACAAACTTCTTTAATATTTTCCATAACTCCTTCTTGAGTAATTTCTCCGCCATCATATAAATCTTTTAATTCATTTTCTGTATAACCATTAATTGCAACATATTTACAAAACTCTCTATTTACATTTTTTACTTCTGTTTTTGATAAATCTGTTCCATTATAAGCACATTCACCCCAAGCAGAATAGTTTCCATCATTTCCACCATTTTCTTCTGCATATTTTACTAATTTGTATGCTTCTTCATTAGATAATTCAGTTATATAGGTATGTTCTACGAAAGTTCCTGCTTCTGCAGTTCCCCATCCAGTTCCATTAAATATTTTTGTCGCACCACTATTTGAATTATTTATAATAACATCATCTCCAAGACCGTATACTCTTGAACCATCATAACCTCCAAATAAAATATCAGTTGTTCCTTCTAAAACTATTCCATAATTGTTTTCTGCATTAGTTGGTTCTTCAAGATACATGTGAGTAAAATTTTGTATATCTCCAATTTCTGCATCTGAAAAATAAGCAGAAGTTATCTCTGTTACATTTGAACCAGTTGAAAAAACATTTGAAATTGGTTTAAGTAATAAAACCTTTAAATCATCTGCTTTAATAGTTCCAAGCAAACTTTGAACTCCAGTAATTCTTGTTCCAATAACACTTAAATTTTTATTTCCATTATTTCTAAATGAAAAAGCACCTGCAAAATCTAAACCTATTGTTTTAGCAGAATCTCCAAAATTAGTTCCAATAATTATTGGATAACCAAAAATACCAGTAAATTCTTCATTAAATGGAGTTGTTGTTGTATCAACTGAAACAGTATTATAAAATCCATATCCACTATTAGAATTATTTGAATGAGTTTGTCGTAAATCTATTTTTGCACTTTTAACTAAACCTAAATTAGACAAAGATATAGTTCCTTCTTCACTTCTTAAAGTATCTCCGAATGTTATGTTTCCTGTAACATTAAAATTTCCACTTAATTTTCTTGAACCATTTGCTAATAAATATTGAGTATGGTCGTCATCTAACAAACCCCCTAAGTTTCCATGGTCTGTTGCTTGTGCAGGTGTAAATTGTGTTGTAAAAGAAGATTGAACTTCAATAGGAACATCTACTCCTTTTTTGAATAATATTCTTCCAACCAACATTCCATGTTCATACCAACTACTTGGAAAATTTGGAACTTCTTCTGCTTCTGCATTTGCTACATTTGAGTATTCGTTCTGTGGATAGATTAACATAAGTTGTCCATTATCTACTGTTCCAAATTGAATAAAAACCCAAATATTTGCATAATAATTATTGTTTATTTCTTGTAGTGTTCCACTTCCATCATCATAATATGTATTATTCCATTGAGTATATGGTCCTTCTCTATCGTAACTTCCACCAACATCTCTATAAAAAGCATAAAAACTATCTCCTCCAGAACAATCTTTTGTTGTTATTGGATATTCTTCTCCAATATATAAAATATTACTTTGTGTTAATGTAGGATTTCTTGTTCCAGTATATCCTAAAATTAATCCTCCAACTCTATTATCTCTTATTGGTCCTGCACTTTCTAACCACTCTAAAATATTTGTAGTTGAATCTCCTGTTTGCCAAGGTAAACTAAGAGGATATAAATTATCTTCTAAATTAATAACACTTCCTAAAGGAAATTCAGTATCATAATTCCATGTGTTTGAATCCTTTGATAATATTCTTGGAGTTCCAGAATTATATTCTACTCCTATGTATCTTATTGAATCTGTTGGAATACTAACAGAAGTATTTGCATCCCACTTCATAAATTTAATTTGAGAAATATCATCATCTGCAATTCTAAATGTTCCATTACCACTTGCAACTGTAACTGTTTGGTCTAAATTATCTGTAATTTCTCCACCTTGAATTTGTCCTGCAGAAGTATATAAATTCCAAGCATCATTCAAACTTGAATAACCATTGTTTCCTTTCATATCATTTATAAAAATATCACTTACATTTATTATACTATTATCTCCCATATCAATATTTCCTGTCATTGTGCAACCTGTTAGTTTGCAATAAACAGAATCAAATAATCCTTGTATCCAATCTTTTAAAGTTGTTGGAGTGTATCCTTGTAGATATTCTGAGTTGTTTACATTAACTTCTGTATAATTAATATAAGTATTTGTATTTAGATTTTCACCTGGTTCTAAATAATTATACCCAAATTTTTCTGAAGAAATAAAATTTAAATTAAAAAAAATAAAGAAAATGAAAAGTGCCGATAAACTAAGTGCCTTTAAGGTCTCACCATTTATCCTTCTTTTCATTTTATTTTTTATCATTATTCTTTAACCTCTAATTACATAAGACCTGAATTTCTCAAACCTTGTGCAGCGATACCAATTGCAGTTGAAGCGATTGATAAGTTATAGAATAAAGTTGTAAGTCCTAAGATAGTTGAACTTGCTCCAGTGATGTTTGTGTTTGCTTGTGCTCCAGCAACTTCATTAGCTACAGTTGGTGCAAGAGTTACTCCTACTAAGATTACAATAAATCCTCCGATAATATTTCCTAACATTTCCTATCACCACCTGAACCAATTTGTAAAGTATTAAATGTTTTTAATAATTTCATAATATCTATAATATTTTTCCATTTATAAAACTGACCTAAAATTATTACTAGTAAGTTACAATTAAAAAAAGGGTCTATTTTATAAATGAATTAAAACTAATTATATTAAGGGAGTTAAGAATGGAAGAAAATCAAAATCAAGATCAAAAAATTTCTAAGTATAGTTCAGGTGTAAATATTTTAAAAAGATTGGATTATCTTTGGAGAAAAACTCATTTATATATAGAAAATGGAATTTATCTACGATGGAATACTGTTTTAGATGTAATTTGGTTGGAATTAGCTAGAGATATTAAGAAAATTAAAGAAGATAAAGATGAAAATAAATTTGAAGCAATTGAAACTAAATTTAATGAGTTTGAAGAAAAATTAGAAACCTTTATGCCATTTAGTGATGACAAACCTAGTGGATTTAAAGACCCTTCTCCAGAAGATATTAAAAAAAGGAATGAAGTTTATAAATTATTGAAACAAAAACAATTATTTTTAGCAAGACTTGAAAATACTCTTGGAAAGGGAACAACTTATGACGAGGAGGATGATGACGATTTTGATTAAACATGGAAAATAAAAAAAAAGTATCCAATGTTGTTAGTATTCCAGTTCCAAATGGTTATGAACCTATTTCTTATTATATGAATTCTCGTTTGAGAAGAAATTTAGACACAAAAGTTATTCCTTCTCTACAAAAAAAAGATAAAGATTGTTTTTTAGTTATTGATGGTGCTGAAGGTGGAGGTAAATCTACTCTTGCTATGCAGATTGGGAAGTATGTTGATCCAACTTTAGACTTAAGTCGTGTTGTTTTTGATGGAGAAGCATATAGACAAGCAATTTTTAAAGCAAAGAAAGGACAATGTGTTATTTTTGATGAAGCATTCACTGGTTTAAGTTCAAGATCATCACTTTCTGCGATTAATAGAACTTTAGTTAGTCTTATGATGCAAGTTAGACAAAAAAATTTATTTATTATCATTGTTTTGCCAACAATTTTTCTTTTAGATAAGTATGTTGCAGTGTTTAGGTCAAAAGCATTGATACATGTTTATGAAAGTGGTGGTAATCGTGGATATTTTAGACTTTACAATAAGAAAAAGAAAAAATATCTTTATTTATCTGGTGGAAAGACATATTCCTATAATCATAAGAGTGCATTCACAAGATTCAAGGGTCGTTTCTATGGTGTTTTTGCTCTGGGTAATGATGAATGTGAAGAAAAGTATCGTGCCATGAAGATGAAGGCGTTAGAAGATACTGAAAAAAGCCCAATGAGTGCTGGACAAGTCAAATATAAGGAACAAAGGGATTTAATATTATATTTATTTAGGAAATTTACCAAATTAAAGTATCAGGAGATATCAAATCTACTATTAGACTATGATATAGAGATTAGTTTAGCCCAAATAGGTAATATATGTTCTAAATTTGGTGATAAAAGTAAAGAACAGGACAAAACTGACCTAAAACAAGAAGAAATTGATAATTCTGAATAAAAATAGATCAATATTAGCCATATATGGCGATATAACCCAAAATAAGCCTATTTAAACTCTAAAATGCTCTTTTTTGATGTTTTTTCTCAAATTCTTATGGAAAATCTTATTAAAACGAGGCAAATCAAGGCATTTACACGGAAAAACACGGAAAAAGTGGCTTTTTTTCTTATTCTTATTTCTTATATTATATTAAATATAGTTTAAATGGTCAATTAATGGGGGCAAATCCATAAAGAGAAGAAAAAAAAGGGACATCTCTAGGCATTATGCTCCATTTACCTCACCTTTTGCATCATTTACATACAAAAAGTGCTATTACTATAGGGATTTTCATGCAACTAGGCATCTCGCATGATTATTTTGTTTAAAACTATAGGCATTGGGCATACTTTTCAAGGCATCAGTGATCCCCCAGATATTTTTGTGCTATTATCTAGGCATTTGATTATTTTTGAAACACTTTCTAGGCGTTTGTTATTTTTTGATATTCAAACAAGTGTTATATGGTGTTATAATGTGTTGTTTTATATGCTCTTTTTTTGGCTTTATTTTTTTGTTTTAGCTGTCTATTATTAACTAATTAAAAAACATTAACATCTATTGCGAACAATCTTAAACAATATTAAACAATTTTACACGGAGATATTAAACTGCTGTTCACAATTGAAACAAAAAACGAACTGCTATTTTATTCTGTTTTGTTGTCATTATAAAATTAAACACTCCCCATTTACAAAATCGAAACATATATAAACCCTACTTACTACTTACTTATATGGAAACATACATTAAACAAAACAAGATACAAAGAGAAGTTATGAACATCATAAACATCTTCAAAGTTGATTGGAATAGGATAAGGTCTTTAGAAGAAAGAGGGATAGAATGTTTTAACATTGGTGCTTCAAGAAAAGAAAAGACAGGTTGTGGATTAATATTATTCTCTGCAGTTTGTCCTTTTACTCTTGCTCCAGTTAGCATTCCATTAATATATAAATTATTTTTAGGAGGAAGAAGATGAATACTCTTATCTTATGTAGATATTGGAATGATGGTTTTAAGTATAAATGGAAGTGGCTAAGCTTGAAACATAATACTCTTTATAGAGGCGATAAATTTATGTTAGAAGGGAGAGGGTTTTAATCCCCTCCCACTAACACATAGGGAGTAGGTGCACCCTAATATATATTGTATTCTTTTATTTATAGATTAGAGGTATTGGGTCAGTTTTATAAATGCTATATATCTTATTGTATTATGAAACTATTTAATTTTGAAGATGAGAAAAATAAAGAATATGATGCTATAGGTTTTGAGAATCAAAGAAAGAGTATAACAAGATTACCTCAAGTTGGTAATACAAATTTTAAAAGAGATGCTGTAAGAAAAGCATTGTCTCCTGGTAAAAGAATATCTAAGTATGGAAAAACTTATTGGGAAACTAGAAAAAACAGATCAGATTCTCCTGGAAAAAAAATTTAATCATTCTTTAACCCAACCACCATTTCTCCAAATCCTTTTATTGTATTCTTCTTGTTCAGTTCTTCTTTGATCTACTTCTGGAGTAGGTAAACATTCTCCTAATTCATTTTGTATATATCTTCTTGATCTTGTAATCGTCTCAAAACTTGGCATTTCTTCTAAGTCCTCATAATCAATCCATACCTTAAAGCCCATTTGTCTTATTGTTTGTAATATTAACCACTTATCATTGTTTCTTGCTTTGCTATCTTTCTTTAGAATATTATGCACAACATCTTTTATTTTTTCTTCATTCATTTTATAACTTTCCTTTTTCTCCCCACATTCTTTTATCTAAAAAATTTTCTATTTTAATTCCCATACTGCTCATTCCTTTTTTTTCTTTTCCTTCAATTATTGCATTTATTATTTTATCTGTCATCATCTCTTTTATATGCCATCTTAATGCTATTTCAGCTAATTTTCTATTTTGTTTACAATATTCACATTTGCATTTTTCTCGTGCCTCACTTACTAAACATTTATTATTCATCTTTAACCTCATCTAATTTATTGTTTGCATTTTCTAAACCTTCAAGAATACCATCTAATTCTAAATAAGCTCCTTGTAAATGTTCAAATGTTGTATCAAGATCAACTCTTATCTTCTCTCTTAGTTCTCTTAATTTAATTGCTGCTTCTTTTGTCATTCTCCTTTTACAAATCCCTCAATTTTATCTATGATACTTACTGTTGCATCTTCTACCTCATCAATTGTTTCACCTGCTTCTTGTATTATATCTTTCATTCTATCTCACATCCACATTCTGGACACATCTTATTTTCTTCTAAATAATCATCCACTGTTTGTTCATAAGGAATAACTAACCAAACTATCTTCTGGCAATTCTTACATAAAATATCATGCTTGTATGATTTCATTCTGTTCGCAATTGGCTGATTAAATGTCGCTTTTTTTTTATTTACCATGTTTTCCTTTGTTAAATTTATTTTTATTATGCACAATAGATGTAAAATTCTTAATTGCCTTACTTTGTTTTTTCATTTTTTAACTCCTCTATTCTTGAAATAATTCCTAATAACAAAATCCTAACACTAACAATTCCTTCTGATTTGCTATAAATCTCCTTCAATTCCTCTTTCAAAATATCTAATTTCTTTTCCACATTCACATTTCTCTTCTTATGTGAATTAGAATTCATTTTGTGCCCTCTCTATTGCTTGTTGTGGATTTGCATGAAGATAAATTCCTGTTGTGTCTAATCTACTATGCCCCATTAACATTTGAATTTCATGTAATGGAACTCCTCTTCCTGCAAGATGTGATCCAAAGCCATGTCTTAAAGTATGGAATGTTATATGCTTATTCAAAACTTCTTTTCCAAGTTTAGTAATATATTTTTGTAAAGCTCTCCTTCCAATTTTAATTGGTAGAACTGAAATTGCTTTTTCATTAACTCTTTTTGGTTTTGGAACTATTCTATCTTTTTTTCCTTTTGCTTCCACTATTCTAATTTGTGGACCTTCAATTTGTTCTTTAGTTAAAGTTTGGATTGTAGTTCCATCTTTTCTTTTGTATCCAACAATTTCAGAAATTCTCATACCAGCTTCAAAACCTAATAACATTGCTAATCTAAATTCCATTAAAGTTTTCTTTTTCTTTCCCTTAGCTGTTGCAACTTGTTTAGTATTTGCTTTGAATAGTTTTTCAAACTCTTCTGCTGTTAATATCTTTGGAAGTTTTTTATTTACCATCTTTTGTGTATTTTTTTATACGATTATTACGAACTTCTCCTTTATATACTTTTCGGTTTATTCGTTTTATAGGGGAATTGTGAACATTATAACCCCCACTCCGAAGAGTGAGGGGAGTTATATTTTACATCGAACTCACTGATGTTGGGCAGTGAAATTATAACAGATGTTGTTTAAACTATCTAAGCCCAAATGCCCCCGACAGGATTCGAACCTGCATTATATTTATCCCTACTCGAGTAGCAAGGGGCTTAAAATAAAAAGTTATTTACTTTTTATATTTTTATCTAATTTATTTTTAGACATTATTGTAGGGAATTGTGAACAATTTAAAATATGTAATCCTAACTTTTCTTCTATAGCATTATTAATTAATGTTCTTTTATCTCCTTTATAATTATGAAAACTATTTATTATTATTCCTTTTTGTTTCATCTTAACTTCACAAGTTTGTCCAACATCATTTCTTACTTTTATTCTCTTTCCATTAAAATCCAATATTTTAAAATTTGCCCAGAAAAAATGTTTTGATATTTCTTGTGGTTTAATTAATGGTTGATAATAACTTCTCACATTTTCTATTATCCATTTTCCTTTAAACCAATGTGTTAAAAAGATTATTTCCTCATACAAAGTCATATCTGGATATTTTCTTTTTCTACTTTCATCAAAACTAAAACAAATTCTACTATGTGTTGGACATGGTGGCGAACTCCATATAAAATCAAATTCTTTATAATGTTCTAAAAGATATTGATGTGCATCTGCAACAATTACTTTATCTTTTGGAAAGAAATCTTGATATATTTTAGCAATCTCTGGATTAATTTCAACAGCAGTTACTTCATGTTCATCTCCCCAGAGTTTTCTATTTCCTCCAATTCCTGCATATAAGTTTAGTATTTTCATTTTCTAAGTGAATTGTGATTCTATCCATTTAATATTTATAATCTGAATTATGCAAAAAGCAATTCCAATGATTAATAATTCATTTATCCCCATCTTTCCCTCCATTCACTATTGGTGTCTTTTGTTTTTGTTTCATTTTCTATTCTCTTGTCTCCTCTGTTGAATATAAATCCATACCTAAAAAGAAAGCATGATTATTATATTTAATTTTATAACTACTTACATCATAACCAAACATATCTGCAAAATCCAATTCCTTCTGAAACCTTTTCAATGCTTTTTTATCTGTTCCACAATTTTCTTTCCAAGTCTTCTTATAAGATTTATCTAATAAATTGCTTAGTGTTTTTGGTAGTTTTTTCATTTCCTATTCTCCAATATTTTAATTGCTTGTTTTAATTCTTCTATTTGTTTTTTAATAAATTTCATTTGCCCCTCATTGTATTCTTTTTTAGGTTTGTCTAATAAATTTCTATTCCATATCTCTTCCCATTTCTTCAACTCATTTTCAAATGCAATCTTTAGTTCTTTAATTGCTTTTTTGCAAGATGGACAATGTCCACATCCATTCATTAATTTATTTGCTTGTTCTGTTGGTTTCATATTAATTCCTCTCCTACAATTTTATCTCCTACATAGTATTTCCAATTTAATTCATTTAAATCATTTACATATCTTTGTGCGGCTAAACTTACAGCATCACAATACTTTTTAGTTAGTTCTTCAACTTTTTTTCTGTATTCTTTTTGTTTCATTTTAATATAAATCCAGGAAGAAGGTGGAAACCAAACTTCCTGGAATGTGGTATTAATTTAACTTAATCTAACCAAAAGAAAATCCTTTTCCACCAAGGTTTTTTATGATTTTCAATTATTATTTCTACTTTTTCTCCTTCTCCTAAGAGAACATTAAATTCATCTTCTGATTCATTTGTTTCTTGTTTAACTTCGCATGGAGTTGTTGGTTTTGGTTTTAATCCAATTCCATTATCATTTAAAACTATGCAATATTTTCCTGGAATAATTTTACTCCAATACTTTTCTGCTACTGCACAATTTTCTGCATTATAATTTGTAATACACTCTTGAATTCTTTTAGGATGCATCCAATCTTCTTTAATCCATTCTCCATTTTCACAAATCCATTTAGTTATACAAGCACTTCCATCTGGTTTCTTTTTAGTTTCTTGTTTAACTTCATCTTCAAAATATTCTGTGTAATACATTGAACTTTTTATTTCTGAACAAATTGTATCTTTATTTAAAAAATCATCTTTAACATATCCACATGGATTTGACCACCAAGCACCATTCCAAGTTCCATTTATCCAAACATTGTTTTCAATTATTGAATTATCAAACAAACCATCAATTATTGACATGTTTGGCATTTGTCTTGAACCTGCTGATGCAAAGCTAAGTAAAAATAAACCTAACATTAAACTTAACATTATTTTTTTCATTCTACTTTAAACCTCCTTTCATTTGTATTTTCTCTTTTAACATTTTTATCAATCCTGTGTTTTTCTATATTAACTGAGTTGTGACATTTTGGACAACAAGCGTATAATTTTTGATCTCCCTTATAATCCCAAATATAATGATTGCATCTTTTACCAGGACATCTTAATTTAATTCCTTTGTTTTTATTTTTCATATTATACTTACTACTTACTTCTTTATATATCTTTCTTTTCATTCATCAGTGACATAAAAACCAAGCTTTTCATAATAATCATTTAGATTATCTTCTTTGAAAATTGGCTTAGTTAATATAGCATTGAATCTTCCTACCCTTGTTATTAATCCTAACATCTCTAACTCTTTTAGTATTAGGGGTCTTATCTTTCTTGGAATTTTCCATTGAAACATTCCTTCCTTTAGTTGTTTCAAACTAACCTCTTTTGAGGGCATACCATCGTATAATTTTGAATGTAAATAAATATAAAAAATACATGGTATTACCTCTTTGGATTTATTCTCCATTTTAATTAATCATAGTTTCTAAGCATATCTTGATACATGGATTATTTCTTAATGTTTCTATATAATTGAAATTCATCCAGAATTGAAATAAAACCATTCCTACAATTAATATTAATGCTATTAAAATCTTTAAGTTTCTTTTTCCTCCAACTAATAGATTAACTAGATTCCAACTATTATCTTCATTCACAGGTAAATGAATTTGTTGCCAATCTCCTCCAATTAAAGGTAACTTTGATTTCTTCAAATAAACAATCTCGCCTTTCATCTCTGACTTAACAGCATTTCTTTCAATCTTTTCAAGCATACTTCTTTTTAAGTTCTCAAACATTTTTTTTACCTCCTTTCATTTGTTTTTTAAATAGATCATCTAACCATCTAGATTTGTTCAAATTACAATTATCACAAATATTACATCCATTTGAACTTGCTCTAAAAAACTCATTACATCTCTTACATACTCTCAAATATGAATCAAATTTCTTTCCCATTATGAGTTCTCCATTCCTTTTCCTAATAAATATCCAGCTATGAAAGTTCCTATGTAAGTTGCTCCACCCCAGAATACTGCTTCCATTGATCCCATGTGTATTAAGAAAGGATTTAACATTTGTTTTCTAAAAACATAAACTACTCCAGTTCCAATTATTCCAAAAGCTAAACCAACAAAAGATATATCTCCAATATCTTCAAATGCAGAACTAATTAATTCCCATAAATCTGACCACCATTCAAATCCAATTATGTATTCAAATGTTTCTGAAATGAACTCTCTGCTATCTTCAAATAAGAAAGCTATTACTATTGCTACTGCTATCCCACCAAATACTAAAAGATTATTCATTTTATATTATTCCCAACTACTTCCCCAAATGTTTCAATTGGAAGATGTCCTGAAGGATATTGTTCTATTAATTTATGTAATAAATTTATGTTAGTAAAATGATTAAACATGGTGTAAATTAAAAGTAAAAATACTATTCCTATTACTATTGGGTGTGCTGATTTTGCTACAATATATATTAAACTCCAAATTATTACTGCTCCAACTATACTTCCAAAAACTAATCCAAGCTGATTCCATAAGAAAACTAGTAGAGGATTATTCTCAATTAAATTAAATGGTTTATCTGGTTGCCACTTTTTATATTTTGATACATAATAGAATGTTAGACATAAATCTAATATTGATAATACTAATAAAATTATTATAATATATATTCTCCAGTTCATTTATCTATTCCCCTTATTTTCCATAATCTTGCATAAGCTAAACCAAAGCCCCAACCAACTAATAATAAACCTATTGACGAATACCATGTTGATCTTAAATATTCTTTTGGGATAAAAAATGTAGAACTAAATATTGAAAATACTATTGTTCCAATGATTATTGGTGTCCAAATAAGTAACTTCCATTTTATTCTTGATACTTCAATGCTATGTAATTGGCTCATTTAATTCTTACCTTCCAATTTAAATATAACATTTTTATCCATAGATAGAATATACTTATTGAGCTTATAAAAGTTAATCCCAATAAGAATCCAATTAAAATTCCATCACTAAAAGTTCCTTGACTTGTATTTATCAATTTATTTGCATAATAAAATGTTGTTGAACTTAATCCTATTAAGGTAAATATTATTATTTGATTTTTTCCTAATTTCATTCTTTTTTCTCTCCATTTAATTTATCCATTACGCTTTGAATATGCTTTTGTGATTTATATTTTTGCCAGTTAGATAAGAATTGAACTGATGTCAAAGGAAGTGATCCACATAATATTAAACACATCCAGTAAGTCTTTCCTAAAAATGTTACAACGATTCCCCAGATTATTCCAGCAAATAAAGGTAAGAAAGCCCACAAAGCTATTCTTGTTTGTTGCATGGGTGTTGCGCCTTCAATTCCATTCTTCCATCTTTTAAAGAAATCTTTTAATTTTACTCCATTTCCATGTTTATCTTTCCAGAAGAAACCTCTCTTTTTTACTCTTGCTCTTATTCCAATTAGTGTTAAGAACATTACTATTATAATTATCCATCCTATCATTCTAACTCCTCCATTTCAAAGCAGTAAGGACATTGAAGCCAGTGTTGATGTTTATTTTCTTTCAACCATTTTTCCCAATCTTTAATTATTATATTATTGCAATAAACGCATCTTTTTTCTATCATATTAACTCCCCATGTTTTTTTGAACTTTTAACTCGTCTCCCTCATAACAATTACAAATTTCTAAACTATCATCATATCCATAGTAATCATATCCTTCGCAAACATTTATTGCACATTCTTTTTCATTTTCTAAAGATTGCATACCTAAACTTATAATATAACAAATGAATAAAAACTCTACTATTGCTAATATAATAAAGATTATTGCTGTTATTTTCCAACTTGTTTCACTCATATTAAATATTCCTCAAGCCATTTATTTATTTCACTAATATTATCTGGACATTTATTTAGATCAACTATTACTAAGTCCACTGTTTTAATATAAGGAATTGTATAATCTTTGTAAGCATTTACTATTTTATCTTTCCATTCATTTGTTATTTTCTTTTGTATTTCATATATTATTACTTCCTTTGTTTTCATATTTTCAAAGTAAACATCACAAATTAATCCATTATCCATATCAAATTCTGTATAGATTCTTATTGTGTTTTTGTTTCTTGAATACTTTTTTAATAGTTTCATTACTAAAAGTAATTTTACAACCTCGTGATTTTGAAAACTATCGTCGCTGTTTGCTATTTTAATTTTATAAAGGTTTTCCCAGTTGATCATATCCAATATCTCCGTTCACCTTTTTTATTTGAAAATACAATGTTGTATCTAGTTAAGAACTCTAAACATTTTTCTATCTTTTTAATTGGAGTTAAGCATCTTCCTGCTAATTCTTCTACTGTTAATTTTTCATTATTTTTTAACATTAACATTATTCTTTTCATTATTTTAATTTCTGATTCTTTGCTTTCTTTAATTGATGGTTCACCCTTTGTTGAATCTATTTTAAATTGTAGATCAAATACTTTACTTTTTAATTTTTCATTCTGTTCTAATAATTTTTCGTTTTCTTTTGTTAAATGTTTTATTTCTTTTTTACATTCCTTAAATTCAATTTGTGATCCAATCAAATAATCTATTTCTTCTTTAATTTCTTTATCGTCAAATCCTTCTAATTTTCTTTGTTTCCTTAATCCTTGTAATTCATCTCCCCTCATATTTAGTAAGTAGTATTTAACCTTTATAAATACTTTTTTTCATTTTAAAGTGACATAAAAAGTAAGTAGGGGAAGGATTGATTACCTTTCCCCCAGAATTAAAAGAGGTTGTTAAGTTATTAATTAGACCCAAAACTAGTATAAAAGGTTTGGGTAATAGAAGTATTTATTTTAAATTAAACAATTCAAATATCTTATTTAAGTAATCTTCATACATTTCTTTTGATATATCTGCTCCTATGTTCTTAAATGATGTAAATTCTTTATTTAGCCCTTCAATTTTGGCTTTTATTGGTTTTAATGCCAAATATCTTAATACTAACTCTTTATGATAACAGTATGCGTTTTCTGTTGAAAATTTGCTATGATTTGTGCAAGAACAGAGTAATATTCTTCTTCCCTTTCTTGTTTGTATCTTTACAGAGTAATTTAACACTTCAAATAGTGTTTCACTTATTTCATTTACTACTGGTTCTTTCATTTTTTAACTCTCTAACTTCTTTATTTAATTTCTTTAATTCTTTACTTAGATTTTTAATTACTTGTGCTAATAGTTCTGTTGTCTTTGCGTTTGCTTCAGCAGAGTTTCCTAATCTTTTAATTGAATCTACATGGCTTTCAAAGTTTTGATTAAACATTAATTGATTTTGTGTTACATTTCCAACCATTTGAGTTATCTCTGATGGTAAATAAGATTCTTTCATTAATATGTCCTTTGTTACTTTCTCTAGTTTCTCTTGACCCTGTGGATAATTAGCTTCTTTTCCAAAAGGCTCTGAATAATCTACCCATACTTTTCTATTTTTATCTAATTCTACTAGAAATCTACTATTATCTTTCTTGCAATGCTCTGCCAGGTGATCTTGCATCCTATTGAAATCATTGTTACGAATAAATGCTTGAGGAACTCCATTCAAGAAGAACTTAAATCTCATTCTTTCTTCAAACCATTCCCATAGATCATAAAAATCATTCATTGCTTCTATGATTACATCATAAGGTTGATTAGAATAATATCTTTTCCTTGCGATAATTATAACTGATTCTGGATAACATTGGACTACCCAATTCTCATTTATTAATTGTTGATATGGATTTGATCCTCCCTTTCCGAAGTTTACATTCTTGAACTCCCATCCTTTTACTTTCATTAAATAGTTTTTTCTTTTGCTCCACCAATCAGGAGTTCTTACAAGTTTTACAACATAGCTTAAATTATGTAATTCAAAGATGTTCTTACTCTTTATGAGTGTTGAACAAAAATCTACCTGACCATTAACTAATTTCCAAATTGGATATGTTGTTTCAATCAATCCTTTATCTTTTAATAAGTTTAATCTTTTATATACGGTTCTTTGTTTTATACCAGTTAATTTGATTAAAGTTTTAACTCTTAGACCTTCTCTGTTTGCGTATAAGTTTGTGATTAATTTTTTATCGTTTTCATTAACATTGCACACCTTTTTCATTGCACAATAAATTGTCAATTCTTTATATATTCTTTTTTTCACACAAAAATGACAAAACTATAGAAAACGATAGTTTTTTAAATATGTAACTACTTACTAATTACATAAAATAGGAGTAGTGAAAGACCCGAACTCCACTGAGAACAAGGGAATCTTTCCAACTACTCCTATTAGCTTTTTAACATTACTTTCTTTTCTTTCTACTTTTCTTTTTTTTAGGCATTTGTAAATCCTCCAGTTTAATTAATATGAAAAGAAGTATCCACTAATAAAAATTAAGCGTGGACTAAATTAAAGCAAGTTTATATCCAATCATACTTGATTGCACCAGCAACTACAACGAACAATGCTAATACTGCTAATAGACCTATTATTCTAGCTATTCCTCTTGAACTACCTTCAGTATTATATCCATCAGCACACCATACATAATCTACAAGAGAATTATTTGTAGCTGCATTACTTGTATTTACTACTGCTGTATTATTCAAATACACTACTCCAGTTGATGATGTAAATCTATAATCAGTTGTCAATGTGAAGTCTGTTGAACTATTACCTATTACAAAACTTTCAATAGGACATTCAGTTGATTTCCAACCAGTAGGTGCATTAGTTAATGTCAATGGATAAGTTTCATTTATTGCTCCTCCATCTAATACTGCTCCAGAGATGTCTAATACTTCATTAGTAGCTGTTCTCTTAGTAGTTAAATCAGTTTGTGTATTAAAAATTGGGACTAATAATGCTATTGCAACTATGATTGTTACGAACATCATAATAATTGTTCCCATTCCAATTTCACCTTTCTTATTCATTTTATTCATTCAATATCACCACCTGTATCATATTGAATATTCTCCTAACCATTTTTGTTCTTTTGAATATTCTTCATTAAAGAATCCTTCTTTTCCTTTGCTTACTAGTGCAGCATCATTTGGTATTCCTTTTGATATTGCTTTAACTGGATCAAAACTTTGTATTTTTACTTTTGGTGTTGAAAGTATTTTCTTTACTTTTTTAGATACTTTTACCATTTTAGAATCCCTCTATTTCGTTTGCTGTTAATTTAGTTAATTCAATTCCTATAATATTTTTTACTCCAGTTCCAATGAAGTCTTTAGAAGTCTTATTTTTCTTATTTAATAATTTAATATTCTCCCCAGCTATTGTTTCACTTTGCATTATAGGAATTAATTGTAATATTGCTTTTGCGCTCATTGTTTAATTAAGATAAATCCATTTATAAAACTGACCTAAATTAATTCCTCCTTTTTAATCCATAAAACAAATATTAATATTATCCCTAAACCTATAAATAAAGGTATTAAGTTTAAGAATGTTTGATCTCTGGCACTTGTGTAACCTTCGTAATTTTTATATGTCCAAGCAGTATTTATTAAACTATAATCAAATCTATCATTTAAAATTGTAAATAATCCTGTTGCTGTATTTATACTATAATCTGCCCCATCAACTAATGTTTGGTCATTTGATATTACTTCTGAGAAACTCACATTCGTATTTGTTCCATGATTTCCTGAACCTGAGTTATCTGCCACAGAATAGTCATCAAAATTTATGTCCAAAACAAGTCCATTGGTGCTTGGTGTTCCTGTTCTTTGTGGTCCTGTTGAAAGGAGTGTGTAATTGTTGTATAGGGAAGTTATTTCTGCTTGTGATAGACTTCTGTTATAAACTAATACTTCGTCTATTGAACCATTAAATAAACTTGAAGTTCCTGATGCACCTGAACCTATTTTAAATAAAGTATCTGTTGAATTAAAAGTGAATGTTCCATTTATATTTCCTGTTGAATTTTCTAAAATTCCATTAATATAAATACTTGCATTAGGTTCTCCAACATCCAAGATTATATTAATCCAATCCTCAGTTAAAAATGATGAAGATGAAACCAATTCAATTAATGTTTGAGGAGGAGAAGTTCCTCTTAAAAGTGTTGAAACTTTATTATCTATCCTTCCAAAAGCCAAACCCAAAGTTGTTGTGCCTTCCTGAAAAGAAGAAATTAATCTTTGGTCAGAAGTAAAATCATTAGGATTAATCCACAAACTAATTGTAGCATTTTTTAATGTATTCTCTAAAGTAATATTACTTGCACTTGAAGAAATATAACTACTCTCCCCATCAAACTCCCCTGCAAATTGTCCATCATACGCGAAAACAGGACCGCTTATTCCTATTGGGAAAGTTGAAGAACCCACTCCTTCTTCAATTCCGAATACTTCAAAAGTTACCCAACCACCATTACAAGTGTCTTCTGTTGGGCAATCTGGAGTCCAACTCCATTGAGTAGGAAAGT
>Ga0272443_10001743_pt1 | contig 30214 bp, 33 predicted proteins | sample SSMAcet12_FD_193581 | JGI IMG/M metagenome (GOLD analysis project Ga0272443, IMG submission 193581) | Marine sediment archaeal communities from Little Sippewissett salt marsh, Falmouth, MA, United States - SSM-Acet-12 | ecosystem: Environmental > Aquatic > Marine > Wetlands > Sediment ... | reverse complement strand
AATTTGCTATGATAACGATTACTTTGAACGGCCAACAACGTGAAATACAGGAAGGCTCCAGTGTTGAAGATATACTCAGCATCATTGGCGCCGAAAAGCAACGAGTCGCTGTCGTTGTCAATGAAAATATCGTCTATCCGGAGAAACGAGGCAGCGTCCTGTTACGAGAAAAAGATCAGGTTGAAGTACTCTCTTTTGTTGCCGGAGGCTGACCGTCATCGCGATTAATTATTTTATTTATGAATCTATTACAGATAGGCTCTTATACATTTTCTTCCCGTCTTATTCTCGGAACCGGAAAATTCGGCAACATAGCGTCTATGGTTGACGCTGTGCGAGCTTCCGGAACTCAGCTGGTCACCGTAGCACTTCGCAGGTTTAACAGGGAGCAGGCTGATCATGATCTCTTCACAACGCTTGCCGACCTCGACGGAATCACCCTGATGCCGAACACCTCCGGGGCATCGAACGCAAAAGAGGCCGTCAAAGCGGCACATATCTCCCGTGAACTATCCGGCAGTCCGTTCATTAAAGTTGAAATTCATCCCAACCCTCAACATTTGATGCCGGACCCGATCGAAACCTATGAGGCCTGCAAAGTTCTTGCTGGTGAAGGATTTCTTGTCATGCCCTACATTCCTGCCGACCCTGTATTGGCAAAACGCCTGGAGGACGTTGGTTGCGCTTCTGTCATGCCGCTCGGCTCCGCAATAGGCAGCGGACAGGGACTGGCGACAGCCGGGATGATCCGCTTGATCATCCGTGAAAGCACCATTCCTGTGATTGTGGATGCCGGACTTCGATCTCCTTCCGAGGCATGTGCGGCAATGGAGATGGGTTGTGCTGCCGTACTGGTCAACAGCGCTATTGCTGTTGCTCAAAATCCTCCGGAAATGGCAACTGCTTTCGCTGAAGGAGTACAAGCCGGATACCGGGCAAAATCTGCCGGAATCATGCACAAATCAGGCTCAGCAGTAGCCACCAGTCCGTTAACCTCTTTTCTCGATACAACATCATGAACGGCCTCCCGACCTGGCTGACAAACAAAAAGGCCTCTGATGACATCGCTCCTCTGCTGCAAAATGATTCCCCGGTCTCACTCGAATCTCTGGCAGCTGAGGCCCGCGCTATCACGTTAAGCCGTTTCGGCCGGACCATGTCTCTCTACGCTCCTCTCTATCTCTCGAATTTCTGCTCCAGCGGCTGCGCCTATTGCGGTTACGCTTCTGACCGGACAACACGACGGCGTCGTCTTGAATCTGAAGAGGTCAGACATGAACTTGAAAGCATGAAAAAGATGGGCATACACGATGTCCTTCTCCTGACAGGTGAACGAACTTCCGCTGCAGGATTTGACTATCTGAGGAGGTGTGTCGAGATTGCCTCGGGCATCATGGCCAGAGTTTCGATCGAGGCTTTTCCGATGGATGTCAATGAATATAGAGCTCTTGCAGACAGCGGCTGTACCGGAGTCACCATCTATCAGGAGACCTATGATCCGGAACAATACCGTCGCCTGCATCGCTGGGGGCCGAAACAGAACTTCCTTGAACGGCTGGAAGTGCCTGAGCGCGTGCTTCAGGCAGGTATAAAAACAGTCGGTATCGGAGCTCTTCTCGGTCTTTCCGAGCCGGTCGAGGAGGCCTTGAGAGTAGTGCGACATGTCAGACACCTCAGCCGCACCTACTGGAGAGCCGGCCTGTCCGTATCATTCCCGCGCATACGACCACAGACTGGAGGGTTTCAACCTGATTTCACCGTGTCCGATCACTTTCTTGCAAGAATGATCTTCTCGTTCCGTATAGGCTTACCGGATGTCGAACTGGTGCTTTCAACCCGTGAAAGTCCTGCGTTCCGCGACGGCATGGCCGGTCTTGGAATCACTCGAATGAGTATCGCCAGCAGAACAACTGTTGGCGGCTACCTTGAACCTGACGGAAATGAAAAAGGCCAGTTTGAAGTCAATGATGACCGGGATACGAAAACGTTCTGCAAGGCCCTGGAGGCAAAAAACATTGAACCCGTCTTTAAAAACTGGGAACCGGTATACAATGGACCAAGCTCTGAGTCAGAACAAACCGGATAAACTATGCTGCCCATACATTGCTTCTACTGTCACTCCGTCAGTCATCATCCCCTTTTCCACCGCAACATGGGCATCATGAAACCTCCATCATAAAACCTCGGTCATGAAGCGTTGCCCGGTTCAGTCTCTCAAGGGTTTCCGTCTTGAAACGGAACCGGAAAAATCTCAAGCGGGACTTCCGGAAAGCGACTCTGAATCCCATAAAAATATTCATCCCCATTGTAACAGTCCGGATTTTCTCTCTCTGTACAAGGAGTTTCAACGACTGTCCAGCCCCCTTTCTCATACTTCAGAAGTGCAGATATGTCCTCATAATGCTGCCGACCATCCGGAGATTCAGGTAGTGTCTGTACCCATGCCCAGTTGTCCTTCACGCCCATATACTCCACAACAAACCTCACTTCCAGACCATGAACGCGAACCACCTCTTCACGCAGCGCGTCAAGTACCGCCTTGCGAAGAACACTACCGGGAGGAGGTGTAAACGCAGGTTTTTGAGGCTGTACACCTGCTCCGGCGAAGAAAAAGCAGAACACAACAATCACAAAACCTGGAATTCGACTGCGCAAACCTGTCCGGATCATAATAAATCAGAGCACCCTATTTAAAACTGAAATTCTTTGTTTCAGCCTGATCTCGCAGGCTCTTGACAATCGAGGAACCAAGGCTTGCTTCATCTCCCTCCCCCTTTTTGTTCAGGATATAGTGGTCCCGTTTTCGACTTACATCGTTAATCTGCTGTTTCACCGCATTCCGTTCTTTCTTTTTCTTCTGAACATAACTGCTCAGCTCCTGTGTGGTCATCTTCTTGAGCTCATCCGGCAGGTATTCTTTTTCAAGCTCATCCACCGTTACCAGTGTATCTTCAAGAGCGTCAACCAGATCCCAGTCTGATGCTTTATAGAGTTTCGATCCTTTTGTCGCAGCTCTTCCCGCATAAATCGATTTTGAAAGCTCTGAAGCGTTTGCGTCCTGTTCAGATTGACGTGCCAAACTCTCCTTTCCACGCTTTCCATACGGTACATAGGTTCTGTTCATCCTGCTGTTGAGCATAATAAGATCATCATCATAGGGGGTTTCAATGACTCTTGTCAATCTGTCACTGTCTATCGCGAAATAGTTTCCTCTTCCAATGGTTGCCCCCGTCTTCCACAACGTATTGACGCCTGTCTGGTAGTCACCGCAATAAATGGTATTGACAAAAATATCTCTCTCAGCCGCCCAGCCGCAACTCACCCTGAAATTCACCGAACCCTGATCAAACGGTTCATTGCCGGCGATAAAAATCATTTTCAGCCCCTCATCAGACCTGTTCCATTGTAACCTGTTGAGGCTGCTCCCGATAACATGTCCGCAATATTCGGAGCCTCCGTTTGTTTCAAGCAAAAACAGCGCCTCGGACAGCAGGTCAAGGTTTTCCGTAAAGGGGGTAACCTGCCTGATATATCCTGAAGAGAGTGAAAGATTATCGTTTCCGTATTCATACAATGCAACCTGAAGACGAATGTCCTTACCGTCTTTATGTGCCCCGGATAGTTCATTCACTATTTTCCATAGCTGGCTCTTGGCCTGAAGGATTAAACCATCCATACTGTTGCTTGTATCGAGCAGCAAACAGAGCTGCACCAGCTGATAATCGTCAGGAAATCGTTCTTCAATCGGCCTGAGATTTGCGTATTGCCTGGCATACGCATCCATAGCTTTCCGGATATCTGTTTCCGCCTGATCCCTGACACCCTTTTGTCCATAGTCCTTTGTGACCACTGCCTGCAGGGAAGAGCCGCTGAATATCGCGGTTACCAAAAACAACATCAGTATTCTTCTGTTCATTTTCATATCCTTACAGCGTAGTGCGTGACGTTATGAAATACGCGATCATTTGATTCTTCCTATACTACTGTTGACGTTTATTCACCCCTGTTCTTGCAGCCTGAAAGTGATCGAATGCGCGCCGGAGAATGTCAAGCGCTTCATTTGAGCATAGCGTTGGTCAACCCTACACATCCAGACCGACAAGTCCGCCAGCTGCGAAGAAGTGAATCCAGCAGCTTTCTACCGGTTTACCGGTAACCATTTCCAGAGCCTGCTTGTATGCAAAAAGCTGCCCGCTGTATTCAATGGCTTTTTGTTCCCACTGACACCGTTCAAGCGTCGTGATTTTATGATCAATAATCACCCAGCCCCGCTGCGTCTCCAGTAGCAGGTCGATCTGTCCTTTGAGAACCTGTTCCACGGGCAGCTTCTGCTCAACAGGAGCTTCGATATGAAACATGCATTCCGGCCAGCGCTCCGAAAGCATCCGGCGAAATTCTCCAAGCTGGCGGACAAGGGATTCAGGTTCGCACAAAGCAGCAGCGCCGTATCCTTCGAGCAGCGTTGCTACCGAAGCTGCATCGCAGACATCCGGCTCCTGCGTCAAAGCGAAGGCAAGAATATCATGAACAACAGTACCTTTTTCAGTTGCTTCCATGTTGCCATGCAGATTGATCGTGCCGCTGTATACAATTGATTCGACTGCCATGGCTTCCGTTTCCGCTCTCAGCAGCGACGGAACCACCTGTTCCGGCAGGCGTTCTGACGGAGGCTCCACCGGAGCGTACCAGTAGAGCGGCATCCGCTTTTTTCCGGCTGGGTTCAAGAGCGTGTACTCATTGAGATTTTCCCAGCGTTTACAAGGCAGCCGGCTTCCGTCGGGCAGCACAATACCGTCGTCTTCTTCGGTGACGAAGCATGCAGCACCAGCCTGTTCCAACCAGGGAAATGATGTGCTTTTCGATGACGTTCCCAGCACAAGGCAATCCCTCGCGCGGGTCATGGCCACGTAAAGCAGCCTTGCCGACTCATCCCTCGACAGTTCCGCAGCCTGTCGCACTTCCCTGCTCTGCATGACAGATTCAAGACCGGGAAACGGTTCGCTCTTAACGAAAGGCGATGGCCAGAAACGGATAAACCGGTCTTTCAGGGGAGCACCGGCGTCAACATCCTGAGGGCTGTCGATCACAGGAGAACAGAGGTCTGCATTGCCCGGCTTATCAAGATCGAGCAGCACGACAACCGGCCATTCGAGCCCCTTGGATGTATGATAGGTCAGCACCCTGACAGCATTGACAGGTGGCTCGGAAAAGAGATCGTTTTCCTCTGCCGCAAGCTGCTCAAACCAGTAAACCAGCCCCTGCAATGTCGCTGTAACACCCTTTGTATCGCACTCTTCCTCATATTCTCCGGCAAGTTGCAGAAGCGATTGCATGTTCGACAGACGCATTCTCGCCATGTCCACATCACGACACCATGCAAGCAGGTAACGTGCCGCACCGGTGGCGCTGACCAGCGCCTTTACCACATCGGACGGCGAAAACACGAGAGAACGATCCCGCAGCAGGGCAATCTCCCGCAAGACGGGATGAGCATTCTTCCCCTCTTCAAGCCACCGGTCGGGGTCGTTGCCTGACTCCAGATCGTCCAGCCTGTTCTGCAACCATACTTCGGGCTCGCTGCAGGTCGCCAGTGAATAGAGTTCAGCAGTGGCCAGCGTATCAGCAGGATCGATCAGACGGCGAAGCCCTGCTGTAACGAACAGGCCTTCCGGCGAGCCAAGCAAACCAGGCTGTGCGGTAGCCGCCGGTATGCCGTTCTGCTTCAGGATTCCAGCTATCTTCTGTACACGCGCATTGGTTCGGGAAAGTATGGCAACATCACCGAAACGCACCTTGCGCCATACTTCTTTCTTTTTCTCGAACACCTCGAACCCCTCATCGAGCAGCCGCTGAACTCCTGCTGCAAGAGCCTCGTACTGCTGCTCCAGCCTACCGGATCCAAGGTCCCACCGAAAGCAGGAATCCTGTGAAGGATGTTCCCGACGTTCAGGCATGAGCTCAATATTCTCTCTTGCGAGAGTCTCCCCGAAAGAACGACAGAAAACAGCATTGACCGCGCCAACAAGTGACGGTACCGACCGCCATGAGCGGCCAAGAACTTCCTTGCTGCCTTCCGGCAGAAAATCCAGCACTGCTTGCATAAGCCGTGCGTCTCCCCCGCGAAAACCGTATATCGCCTGTTTGATGTCACCCACCCAGTATGTCTTCCGTGCAAGACTTGAGAGCTTGAGAAAGAGCGCAAGCTGAATCGGGCTGGTATCCTGAAACTCATCTACCAGCAACAGATGCAGTTTGTCTTCAAGATGGCTCCTGACCAATGGGTTATCGAGACCTTCCAGCAACCGGAACTCCTGGTCGGCGAAGTCAACAAGCCCCATCTCCTGCTTCTGCTGCTGATAGATCCCCAGTGTCTGGGATGCCACGGAAAAAATCTTCGATAGATAGTCACGAATATCCCTGTGCAGCCCGGGATGGGAAACCACGTTCCTGCAAAGCATGTCCAGCCGTTCAGTCTCTTCGTGCAGATCCTTTCGTGGTTTTTCCTTTGCCATTTTCAGCCACTCTTTCCATGCAAATGTTCCGACTTCAAGGGAGTGCTCGAAATGAAGAAGAGCATCGAGATAGCGCCGGGTGTTTTTAAGCGGCTTAATTGCCAGATCTTCCTGAACCTTTTTTTTCAATGAGGTTATTTCCGAAAGCACCTTCTCTTCAAACGTGTCACCAACTGCTTCAGGAAAAAGGGCAAGCAGTTTATCCGCATTCTTTCGGGCAAACTCATCGAATCTTTCTGTATCGATGGTGTTGTAGCGGGCAAGATCGATAACCGCTTTCACATGATCCTTCCATAACAGGTTTCCCGTCCTTGCATCGACAAACCCCAGCCGTTGTGCAAGGGCCGTGATCTCTTCACGTTCAGCAAGGCAAACCGCTCCGTCAAGCGCCCTTGAGAGCCGCTCCATTGCCGTATGCTCGTCAATCACTTTTTGCTCCATAGTCAACCCGAGTTCAAAAGCAAACCGCTTCAAAAGCCCCCCACAAACGCTGTTTACCGTCCCGATCTGCGCTTCGACAATCGAAACGGCAAGATCCTGACGGTTCTTTTCAAGAAGCATGCTGCGCACCCGTTCCTTGAGTTCAGCCGCTGCCTTGTTGGTAAACGTTGTGGCAATGATCCCGTCCGGTTCGGCCTCTCTGCCAAGCAGCTTCTCTCCCAGGATCTCAGTCAGCCGGGTGGTTTTTCCCGAACCTGCCCCGGCGCTGATAAAGGTAATTGTCTTCGCGTTCATTGGCTGGACTCCCATCCTTCAAGAAAACAGTATGGATTGTACGGCACATCAATAGCGGCCAATGCCTCGAGGCCGGGAGGCGGAGCACATTCAGGAGCTTCATCGGTCCCGGCAAGGGGAAGAATACCCTCTTTGATCTGATCCATCCTCCATGAAAAGCTCTCGAGCACACGCTGCCATATCGCCTGTGAGGATGCCGCCCCTTCTCCCCTTACTGCTTCTCCAAAAGAAAAAACACCCTCTTTCGTCGCAAAGAGGCGGCTTTCCTTCATGATATAGTAGGCAAGAACCGGCCAGAGTCCGGTTTTCTGTTCGACCATAGCCGCATAGGCAAGAAGCTGAACATGGGTTCCACGCTCCAGACTTTTTCGGCGAAGTTCACCGCCTCCCCATTTCATGTCGATAACAGAGGCATCTCCCCCGCGGCTGAAGAGAAGAAGGTCGGCACGGCCCCGCATCCTGCCGCCAGCAAACGAACCTTCCAATCGATGTTCGGCATACATTGTAGAGGAACCCTGTTCTCTCATTACCGGAAACAACCGGCTGACAGCGAAACGGAGACGCTGACGCAGGTTTTCCAGTTCAGCGCCTCGGCCGGGCATCTTCAGAACAGCGCCTTCTGTTTGGATCAGCTCATCGAAAACAGCGTCGAACCATGAATTCAATACCGGCATTTCATCCGATGTTGACTGCAGCCGGTCAACGAGTGCCTGTATAAGCCTGTGAGCAAGCGATCCGTAAAGTCTTACCCCGTCGTTCAGTTCCAGACGTTCCGACGGTCTGACCTGCGCAACATGATAGAGGAACCAGCTTGCAGGTGCGGCGATAAGCATTTCGAGCGATGTAGGAGAAAGAGGGCTGTCAGGTAACGGTATCCCTTTCGCAATCTTCCAGAACGGCCGTTTTTCCGGAAGATCGTGTCCGGAAATGAGAGAACTGTTGATCCCGCCCGGCACACTGAACGGCTCTTCAATCTGCAGCACAGGAATCGAGGGAATAAGAGATGCTATTTTCAGCCAGAGCGGATGGCGTTCGTCCCCTTCCGGAGGGAGTACCAGCATACAACTTTCTCTGGCGGCCAGTAGCGGACGCAACCAGTCTGATGCCTGCCATGCAAGCACCTTCTCCAGTGAGGGAAAGAGTACCCCCTCACCTTTGAGAAACAAGCGCTCAGACGCTGACCAGGGCGCCACCTGCTCCATAACAGGAGATTCAGCCCACCACCAGATGACATGAGAAGCATGTTCACAGACAGCTCCCGGATGGGAGGTGTCGGGAACGCTCCCTGCTTCACGCTGAAAACCATGCCTGATCCCGCTTGCTGCAAACGCGAGCAACTGATCTATCTGGTAGCTGCAAATAAAATTTTCCCCCTGTGAGAACAGATCCTCTACCGCACCGAGAAATACTGAAACCTGTTCATAAGCACCGGAAAAAAGAGGATGAAAATCCTTTTGTTCATCCTCGTCTTTTTTCCGACTGTAGAACTCTTTGACCATTCCTGCACATGCAATCAGCTCTTCTAGCAGCATGGGCTGATCATAACCGACATAATTTCCCTCAAGCCAGCGTTTGAGTTCATCGATAGCCTCAGGAGCCGTATCCACCGCTTGCTGACTGAACTGTCGCAATGCCGCCTGCCATTGCGCCCCCCCCATACCGGGAAATCGGGAAACCACTTGCGCAAGCAGTTCGGACAGCGACTGATTGAGAGGATTGAACGCTTCCGGCAGTGTCAGGAAAGCATGAAGCGCTTCGACATCGAGAGGATACCGGCGAAGGCGCAAGAGAAGCGGGAGGAGCTGCAGAGACGACAGAGCGGCCTGCCTGCGCTGAAACGCCTGACGCGGATAGCCTTGCGCTTCGAGCACCTCATCGAGTATCTCACCCTCACCACCGTCAACAAGCAACGCATCATCACGTTTTGCGCTGAGCTTTTCAGCAACATGATATGCTGCGGTCAATGCTGTATCAGCAGTAACCACTGACAGAGAGGGGTCCTGTTCGACGTCCGAAGGCTCAATCACGGATTCTTCAAAAAGCAGACGATGCTGCAGAAAATACAGAGCAGAACCTTCAGGAGCAACAGGTTCGGTAAACGGTCCTCGATAGCTGTTCGGAAGCTGCCGGACGACCTGCTGCCATCGTAACGGGTGGCGTTCGAACGGTTCGAGCAGTTCAAGCGAAGTAATCGGAGTCCGTAATGATTGCAGCGCCTCGGCGACAGCAAGCAGCCTCTCGCCGTTTCCGGATGCAAAATTTTCCTGTCTGAGAAAAGATTCCACTTCGGCAAAATCGGCAAGTTTTCCTGACAGAGGTTTTTCGAGAAACCTGCCGTTCCAGCCGTTCAGATAGAGCTCATCTCTCCATTCGAGCAGCCGGGATGCCACGCCAAGATCATCAACCCGCATCGATCGGCTATAAAAACGCGTACCGTCATCCAGCAGCTTCAGGATCTTCCTGAAATGGATGACCCGCTGCAGCTTCGCCGGACGTTTTGCAGACAACCCCAGGTAGAGCTCAAGCTGCGAAAGCAAGCCTGAAGGACCAATCACAATCCGGTTCAGGGCATTTCGCTTCTTCCAGCTTCGTTTGCCGTCAAGATGTAACCCGAAAATTACCTGCATACGTGTTCTGTGAATAGTGAACCCTTGCATCTACCGTTCATCTTCAGTTTCGCGATTCTCTGGAATCCATGCAAATCACTCTACGTTGTTCAAACAGCATGAACCAGGCAGAATCAACAAAATATGAACCTAAACTGAGCGTTTCAACAAATGCTCCATAAGAATAAGCGTAGTAAAAATGTTATACCATGTTTGTATAGAGATTATCCCTCACCTGTCGGGTGAACGAGAAACTGATACAGAGCCGCATTGTATGAAACCCTTCGGGATTGCTGATCATACCGGATCTGCTTCGTTACCGGGAACTTGCGGTAGATCACTACAGCGGCATTCCCTGTGCCTCGCATCTCCGGCATGCTCGACAATCGCTCAATTTAGGATGAAACAACTTGATGACAAAGCTGTAACGGCGTCCATTTATTCTCCAAAATGGCTAATCAGTCGAGCATTCTGCTGAAAAGGCACGTATCGAAGTTGGGATACCAGCTTTGAGTGAACAGCTAACGGAGTTCCGTTTAAAAAAACAGAACTGTTTACAAACATGCAACGTAGCCGGGGGAGGCTTTTCACGCGATAATAATTATCTTATTATCACGCCATCAAAGATAAAAAGCAGTACTTATTTTTAGACCCTTATCACAGAACAATCAGAAGATACTATTTGCACAAAAATATTTAAATCCATATAATATATTCGCTTAACAAAACTCTTTACCCTGTAGACACCGGAGATTAACAAACTACTTTCCACATATTGTGTCCAAAGAACTCATGAACCCTAAAAGCATGCAGGAACAAACCCGAAATGATTGCTCGACCGTAGTCATTGGCCCAGACGAGTGGATGGATTCAAATTTACAGGAAAGCTGTTACAGAAACGGTGATCCAATCCGGCAGGTCAACGATTTCAATGCATGGAGAAACACTACTGAGGGAGCGATGTGCTGGTATGAAGGAGAAGGGTCGAACGAACCGAAATACGGCTGTCTGTATAACTGGCACGCTGTCAATGATCCGAGAGGCCTGGCACCGGTAGGATGGAGAATACCTGAAGACAAGGATTGGGCCCGTCTGGTAGAGGTACTTGGAGGAGAGCTTTCAGCAGGGGGTGCGATGAAAGAGCGAGGAACCGGGTTCTGGAAAAAACCTAACGACGGAGCATCAAACAACAGCGGTTTTTCCGCATTGCCCGGAGGCTTCAGAACGCTCTACGGAGACTACCGTCATCTTGGGTTATACAGTTATTTCTGGTCATCGACTTCCTATAACAACAATTGCGCCTGGATTAGAATTTTAGGATACTTCGACCCGAAGGTTATCCATACCGGGAGTTCTTTTGAAAACGGTTATTCCGTTCGGTGCATAAAAGATGTCGAATACAAATGACGTATATTACAAAGAAATGAAACTTTTTTTCTACGGCACAGTTCTGTTACTGCTGTTAACCGCCATACCGGTATTTATTATACAACAGCTCCGGCCTGAAAGAAAACCCGCTTATAAAAAAATAGGTCGGGAAGTCCATTCAACATAAACCCGAATGCAAAAACACTATACACTGGTTTCATCCGGGCTTTTCGGAATGGCTGCACTGTTACACCTTGTTCAAATTTTCATAAAACGGGAAGTCGCTATATTCTATGGCAAGTATACACAAGGTAATCCCACGATCACTCTCTTTGGGCAGACTTCAGAGAGGAGACGATCTTCTCGAAGCAATAGGCTCTATCTGCAGAGATAAAAATATAGTGCTCGGAAGAGTCGAAGCAATAGGCGCAGTTGAAAAAGCCACACTCGGTTTTTATGACCAGAAACAAAAGCAGTATGAGTTTTTTTCTTTCGACTCGCCCCATGAAATAACGTCACTTATCGGCAATGTGTCACTGCGCGACGGCGTGCCGATGGTGCATGCGCACATCACGCTCTCCGATGAGAAAGGCACTGTTCATGGAGGCCATCTTGCACCCGGAACCATAGTCTTTGCCTGCGAGATACTCATCGAGGCATTTGACGGACCCGCATTCAACCGGGGAATCGATGAAAACACCGGACTTCCTCTATGGCAGACATAGGACATATTACTCATATCGGTGACGTCGTCTGTGCGATTATTGAAAAAAGCGGACGGTTTCTTATCGCACAACGTTCAGGTGGAGATCATGCAACGTCTGAAGCCATGTTTTCATGCATACAGTGACTTTTCCCTGAGGCTTGTCCCATACCGATGCGCCCTCAAAAAAGGAGAACCCGAAGCACTTGAACACCAGGCACTGCGCTGGATAACTCCAGACGAAATCTCTCTCTATGATTTTCCCGAAGCGGATCTACCTGTGCTCAGGGAGTATATGGCGCTCAAAGCTGACAGCGAATAGTCCGGCCTGAAACAGGCTATGGGTTCTCCGTGGCGTATCAAGCCACTAAAAATCAAACATCTGTTTCTCCCCTGTGTACTGTTCGTTCTTCGTACACAGGAGGGAGAACTTCCTTATGGCTGATCTTTCACGCAACGGACGGAAAATCCGCACTTTTTGTTGAAACTGAAACGGTAAACACCCTTTTCGGTGGTAGTCATGCCCCGGAACCAGACTCGTCCGTTTTCAGCCTCGGTAACGGTCCAGAACGCACCGTACCTGCCAAAGAAATTAAACGGGCCGTCGTTATCCCGATACCCCCCCGCAAGAGCTGTAAACCCGGTTTCGTTTGTTGCTCCGGTGTTTGGTGCCTTCCAGTGTTCAGTTCCGTTTTCCTTGAGCTTGCTGCCGACATGCTGTTCATTACCCCGAAACTCTATTTCTCCGACATCCTCCGGTTTCATCCCGAGATGCTCTTCAAGCTCTCGCCAGTCCTCTTCTGTCGGAATCCGCCACCCTTCAGGAGCAAGACCGCGCGGATCAGCGACAGCATACCAGTTGTATAGCTTGCCGTATACCTTGCCCTTTTCAGCGTCGTTGTCATATTCAGACCAGGCACCGGTTTCAAGCACAACCCATTCGCCCTCTTCAGCCACACCCGGAACGGGGTCGCCGTTACGATATCTCGTTACGGTAAGATTTTCAGCCATCCATATCTGGTCCCCGATCTGCACAGTCTTATATGCTTTTCCATCAATATCGGTTACCGGCTGAGCCGCTTTCTTCATGACAGCCTGTTCTTTGGAGCATCCGGATGCTGCCATAACAAAAAAGATGAGAAACATCGGGAACAGCGAACGGCATAAAAAACACTTCATCGTAAGTACTGGTTAAAATTGACGATAAAAAGAGGTACTCATACATTAATAAAATACAAAAAAGAGGGGTTACAGGGCACTAATTCAAAATGTTCGCAGTTACATCAAATTGAATCCATACAATCGAATGTACACGACTGTTTCTCGAACAAAGCCGAAACATCACCATGGAAGCAAAAGATATCGTTCTGGAAGTAATGAGCAAAGAAGACAAACCGCTGAGCGCCGGACAGATAGCGGAGATCAGCGGCCTGGATCGTAAACAGGTAGACAAGGCAATGAAAGCCCTGAAAAATGAGGATCTGATAGTCTCTCCCAGGCGCTGCTACTGGGAACAAAAAAAATAAACCTGAGTTACTCCAGGCCCTTGGTATCGAAGAAATAGCCGATGATGTATTGGCCGGCCTCCTGAATAGCTTTATCTATTGCTGATTCATCGGAACAATCTTCCAGTAATTCCACGTCTTCTGCCAGACAAACATCTTTTGGTTCCTCCTCTTCAGTCGAGCAGCTGTCGGGATTGTTAAAAGGATTATCGGTAACCGTTTTCGATACCAGACCTTTGAGCCTCGGATAGACAACTCTTTCAAACACAAATCTGTCGCCGTCCTTATATATCTTGAAGTCGTTTTTCATGTTGGATTTCATTTTTTTAAAAAAACAGGTTTAAGTTAGGCTAATTATCCGAAAAGTCAAGCCCCCTTTGCTCATCACTCATTGCTCATCACTCATTGCTCATTGCTCATTGCTCATTGCTCATTGCTCATTGCTCATTGCTCATTGCTCATTGCTCATTGCTCATTGCTCATTGCTCATTGCTCATTGCTCATTGCTCATTGCTCATTGCTCATCACTCATCACTCATTGCTCATTGCTCATCCCCGTCTCATCATCAGACAAGCCCAGCATCGAACGGGATCCGGACGGTTGGAATCAAGATGACCCGAGGCAAGTGAGAGGATCTCAAAAAACGGCTCCACCGCTGTCGCTATCTGACAGACCGAAAGTCTGGGCGGTCCGGGATCACGTTGAGGGGCGTCGGCACTGGCAATAAGACTGAACCAGAGCCCGCCTTTTTCAAGATGAAAAGCAACGTTTTCAGCAAACGCTCTGTGCTCCTCTCCGGAATTGAGAGAATGAAAACAGCCCCGGTCAAAAACAAAGCCGAATGGACGATTATCAATCAGGCTCACCAGAAAATCTGCTTCAAGAAAAGCGCAATCGATCGTGCCTTTATGCGCTTTTTCACGGGCATTTTCTATTGCGAGCCCTGAAAGATCAACCCCGGTTACCTGAAAATTTTTTCTTGCGAGCCAGAGGGAACTGTCTCCGGTCCCGCATCCTATATCCAGAGCACGGCAGGCGACAACAGACCTTTTTTCAACCAGTTCCACAAGGTTTCTGTCAGCCCGGCCTATATCCCAGGGAATTTGACCTTTTGCGTACCGCTCTTCAAAGCGTTCATTTTTTGCCATAGCCCTCCCCCTGCGCGCTCTTCATGTGGCTGATAATCAAATCTGAGGCAGTTCCCGGAAGTTCTAATGTAATGAGATGTCCGCATTTCGGAACACAGACATAGGAGCCGTTTTTTGCGTATCCGAAAAGTTTACGGGTGTTATGACTGCTCATGATAGTATCTCCCGCACCAGCAACGAAAAGAACAGGTAAATCGATACTGCTGACAATGTCAGGCAATGAACGGGTCACTTCGCGGGAAGTGATTTGCCTGGTTGTTTTTTGAACGACTTCAGGACAGCACAATTCAAGGCTTTTCAGACCAACCATGATGTCGTGGAACGAAACAGGATTTCTCGCCAATACAACTCTTGCATAAACATAGAGCAGTCGCCACCAGTGAATTTTACGCAGTACGGTATTGAACGTCAGAGTCAGCACTGCAGGAGCCAACCGCTCCAGAAATGCATTATTTGGCAGATATCCGAAATTATACACCACAATCGATTTGACACTATCCGTTGTTTTCTGCGCATAATCAAGTACCACGAAAGGCCCGAATGAAAAAGCCGCGATATGAAATCCCTTCAATCCCAGCTGCCGTACCATTTCCTCAAGATCATGTGAAAACGAGCTGATAGAATAGTCCTGTTCCGGATCGTGATCAGACCAGCCGTGCCCTTTTAAATCATAGGCTATGGTTCTTACTCCCTGCTCGTTCAGTTCCCTGATCACATGATGCCACCACATCCACCAGCAGTCCCATCCATGAACCAGTAACACCGTCTCTGTTGCATCCTGAGGCCCTGATACATGATAATGATGCACGACCCCGTTTATGTTGACAAACCTGCTCTGCCCCATCAACTCCAGCTCGTAACGCGCCATATCTGCTCTGTCAGTATTACCTGAAAGCTCCATTTCTTTCAGTTCAGCCTGATATTCCCTGAACTTTTTTGTCGGCCCACACTCTTTAACAACCATAACTATGTGTGTGATAATGTTGTGCAATTGCTGATCATATCCTGAAATAGACGCTCAATTGATGAAGATTCAATACCGAAAATTATCGAATGTTTTTAAATTACAGCATTCCTTTTCTGCAGGAAGGCATAGTATTTCACTCCTTCCGCAAGAGATAATCGTATCAGGACATTTCACAAAAAAAAAAGTCCCTTGACAAAACATTGCTTTTTTACATAACAAACACAGAAGGAAACACCGAAGCATGGCAAGAAATTTCAATTTCAGTGCGGGCCCGGCAATGCTGCCGACAGCGGTCATAGAGCGTGCCCGCGAAGAGATGCTGGACTGGAACAGTTCAGGTATGTCTGTAATGGAAATGAGCCACAGAGGCAAAGAGTTTGTCTCTATCGCGGAAAAAGCTGAAGCGGATCTGCGGGAGATACTCTCCATCCCTGAAAACTACAAGGTTCTTTTCCTGCAGGGCGGCGCTTCCAGCCAGTTTGCGATGATTCCGCTCAACCTGCTGAGAGGAAAAACAAATGCAGACTATATCAATACCGGGATGTGGTCGAAAAAAGCAATTGCAGAAGCAAAGCGTTTCTGCGACGTACATCTTGCAGGTGACACATCCGACAATAATTTCACATCGGTTCCTGATGAGGACGCTCTCAAGCTTATTGCTGAAGCTGCATATGTTCACTATACGCCCAATGAAACCATTGGCGGGGTGGAGTTCGGTTACATTCCGGAAACCGGTGACGTTCCTCTTGTTGCGGATATGTCGTCCACCATCCTCTCCAGACCGGTAGAGGTCTCCAGATTCGGTCTGATCTACGCAGGCGCACAGAAAAATATCGGTCCTTCAGGATTAACCATCGTCATTCTCAGAGAAGATCTTATCGGAAATCCAGCTGACGGCATACCGACCATGTTTGATTATGCAACTCATGCAAAAGCCGATTCGATGTACAATACCCCCCCTACCTACAACTGGTATATCGCAGGTCTGGTCTTTGAATGGATCAAAGACCAAGGCGGTCTTTCGTCAATTGCGGAAGTCAACCAGCGCAAAGCGGCCAAACTCTATACCGTAATCGACAATTCCGGCTTTTATGCCAACCCTGTTGCCGAGAATTCCCGTTCATGGATGAATATTCCGTTCACGCTTGCCGACCCTGCTCTTGACGCTGAATTCCTCTCGGGTGCCGCGAAACGCGGACTGCTGACGCTTAAAGGACACCGTTCTGTCGGTGGAATGCGTGCAAGCATTTATAACGCCATGCCGGAGGAAGGCGTCGACACACTGATCTCTTACATGCAGGAATTCGAAAAACAACACGGTTAACCTCATTACGTCATGTTCAAGATTTTAACGTTAAACAACATCTCTGTCACCGGTCTGGACCGGTTGCCCCGGGACAACTACGAAATCGCATCAGAGGTAGAACATCCTGACGCCATTCTCCTCCGTTCATTCAAAATGCACGATATGGAGATTCCGGATACCCTGAAAGCTGTTGGCAGGGCAGGAGCAGGAGTGAACAACATCCCTGTCGAGAAAATGACCGCGATGGGAATACCGGTATTCAACACCCCCGGCGCGAACGCAAATGCCGTAAAGGAGCTGGTCATAGCCGCTTTGCTGATGGCAAGCCGCAATCTGACCCCGGCCTGGGATTACGCCCGTAATCTTGAGGGAGACGACGCCGCCATAGCAAAAGCTGTTGAGGCTGGAAAGAAAAAATACGTCGGAACAGAACTGCCGGGAAAAACACTTGGGGTCATAGGACTCGGGGCAATCGGCGGCCAGATTGCCAATGCGGTTATTGCACTTGGAATGAACGTAATCGGCTACGACCCTACCGTTACGATTCAACACGCATGGAAGCTCTCTGCCGAAGTCGAACGGGCGCTCAGTTTTGAAGAACTCCTTTCTGAAGCTGACTACATCACCTTCCATGTCCCCCTCATCGACGCAACCAGAAACATGCTGAATGCCGAAAGCATAAAGCATATGAAAAAAAACGCCATCGTTCTTAACTTTGCGCGCGGCGGTATTGTCGATGATGCCGCGACTATCAAGGCTCTCGATGAAGAGTACCTGTACGCTTACATTAATGACTTCCCGACAAACGAGAATAAAAACCACCCTCGTGTTGTTTCCCTTCCTCATCTCGGAGCGTCAACACTTGAGGCTGAAGACAATTGCGCCGTCATGGTTGCCGACCAGGTTCGTGACTACCTTGAAAACGGCAACATCACCAACTCGGTCAATTTCCCTGAAATGAAGATGCCCCGGGCCGGCGCGTCAAGAATTGCTATCTCCAATTCGAATGTCCCCAAAATGGTTGGCCAGATCACCTCGGTACTTGCAGACTCCGGAATCAATATTGTCGATATGCTCAACAAGTCACGCGGGGATATCGCCTATAACCTGCTCGATCTCGGGACCGAAGTGGGTAAAGATATTGCAGATAAAATCAAAAAAATCGAAGGGGTTCTGGCTGTACGCATCATGTAAGCAAGATTGATTGTTGATTTGTTTATTCGTTGAGTTGTTGAATTGTTACCATTGCCGGATAGCTCGTTAGCTTGTCAGCCGAATGGCAGGAACGCAAGACAGGAAACACAGGAAATCAGGAAAGAACTGTCTATGACGAATACCCATATTCCTATGCAGGAGATTACGCATATCCTGCTTGACATGGACGGTACCTTGCTTGACCTGTATTTTGATGACTATTTCTGGGGCCAACATGTACCTGAAAAATATGCCGAAAAACATAACGTTTCGCTGGGCGGAGCCAGAGAAACGTTATTCGCCAAGTACAAATCCCACGAAAAAACACTCAACTGGTGTGATATAGACTTCTGGTCCAGGGAACTCCATCTTGATATTCCTGCCCTCAAAGAGCAGATACGTCACCTTATCGATGTGCACCCCCACGTCATTGAATTTCTCGAACTGATGCGCAAACAGGACAAAAAGATCTTTCTTCTCACCAACGCGCATTTCAAAACGGTCGATATAAAATTCAGGAAAACGCAGATAGGCGAACATTTCGATGAGGTGCTAAGCTCCTTTCACGTGGGACATCCTAAAGAGGATATAGAATTCTGGCACAAGGCGGAGAAAGCTCTCGGGTTTGACAAGGAGCATTCACTCTTTATCGATGATACAGAGGATGTACTGAAAACAGCACGGGAATTCGGCATACAACACCTGCTATTCAAAGCAAAAGCCAGCTCAAAAAGCGACCCGAAAAAGACCGAACACTTCCCTGTTATCCACGATTTCAGGGAGTTGATGGAAGAAAATAATTGTTGAACTGTTGAATCGTTCTGAAAGATAACCTTAATAATTCACCAAGAAAACTAAGGGCGTACAAGGACGTGAAACATTCCCTTCTCTGTCATTCCCGAGCCTGACCCGTGACATCTGAGCATCTATTTCACAGGTCATACACAGGAATCCATCGTTGGCACCGGAGTCTGCATGGATGCCGGATCACCCCGTGTAATACTATTACACAGGGCGGCATGACTCCTCTCCACTCCCTGTCATTCCCGTGCTTGACACGGGAATCCATTCTTGTCCTGAAAACCCCATGGATGCCGGATCACCCCGTGTAATAACATGAATAGTACACAGGGCGGCATGACTGTATGCGGTTTTGAGCTTTTTTACCAGTTTTCACGAGGGAATCCGCGTACATAATCGGCTCACACTGTATATCTCTACAATTCGGGTTTTCGAAATCTCATGAATTATTCATGATTAATGCCTGCAAGCATTAGAGGACAAATCGACAGCTGACAGTTTTACCTCCGTAACTGCCATCTTTTGGGGTGCCTGCTGCAATGCATTATTGCGATGACTGTCACCATTCACTGATCGCTATTAACGATTCACGATCCCCCCTACAACACCTTGACGACAAAGTAGACCCCCGTCAAAATCATGATAAGGCTGGCTAATTTGTAGAGTTTCTCGCGGGCTTTTTCACCAATGAAATTGATCACCCTGCCGACAAGCAGGAGTGCAGGTGCAGTGCCGAGACCGAAGAAAAGCATTATGACAGCTCCCTGAAGCATTCCTGCCAGATGGTTTTCTGCTTCCATGGAAGCCCTTCCTGCTGCAAGAAGAGCCGTGTATGTCAATCCGCAGGGAAGAAACCCGAGCACTATACCCATGGGATAGTATGTCCCGACCGTACGAGGGCCTTTGAACAGCTCCATGGTTTTCTGAATGATCGAGGAGAGCCAGGTACTGTTTCCGATTGTTTTCCTGAGCGGCACCCAGCCCCCGATGGCGATACCCATGATGATAATCGAAATCCCTGCCACGACCATGATGATTGCCTGTATTTTTTCGATCGACGCCGTAAGCACCAGAAACGAACCGGTCAGCCCGACAACCGCGCCCATAAACATGTAAGTAGTGATTCTACCGAGGTTATAAAGAATATGGTGCAGATAACGCAGTTTCTGCTCTCCGAGAGAGTAAGCCGCGACTACCGGACCGCACATGCCAATGCAGTGACCGAAGCCTCCGGCAAGGCCTGTCAGTAACATGACAATCAAGACACTTTCCATCAATGGTTTTGCTTTTTGTTCTTATTACGAGAGCGTGAATCTATGCTTTTCTCATCATCATCATCAAGCATACGGTATTTCGGAGCTTCGGGGTCTTCGAACTGCCCGCTTTTCACGGCCCAGACAAACAGGAGCCACGCAGCAAAACCCAGAAAAAACACGATAAAAATCAGGAAGTAGGTGCTGTACATAAAGAAAAGTCAAAATTCAAAAGGTAAAAGGCCGGATGGGCTGAAAGGGTGTTGAATTGTTGAGAAAAACGTCTCTTGTCACTCGTCTCTCACCTCTCGTCACTCTTCACTCGTCTCTTGTTTCTCGTTTCTTGTTTCTCGTTTCTTGTTTCTCGTTTCTTGTTTCTTGTTTCTCGTCTCTCTTCCTAAAACTTCCTCAACCGCAATGCATTACCCACCACAACCAGCGAACTGCAAGCCATCAGCAGAGCTGAAAGTATCGGATGCAGAAAACCGCCAACCGCTAACGGCAAAGCAATAAGGTTATAGGAAAACGCCCAGAACAGGTTCTGCCGGATAATGGCGAAACACCGCTTTGAACCTTTGACAAGCAACGCGATACGGTGAAGATTGTCCTGCATGATAACAACTCCTGCGCTTTCCATGGCAATATCACTGGCATGGCCGAATGAAACCCCTGTATCGGCTTCGGTAAGAGCAGGCGCGTCATTGATACCGTCCCCAACCATCATAACAACCCTGCCATCCGACTTCAGCGACTTGATGACCTCCGCCTTCTCAACAGGATTCAACCCGGCGTCCAGATTTTCTATACCGCATGTATCAGCGACATATGCGGCCACATTTTGGACATCACCCGTAAGCATTCTTGTCCTGATTCCGGCCCTGTTCAGTGCACCGATCATTCCGACAGCATCTTTACGAACATCGTCGATCAGACCGATAACTCCGGATAGCTTCTGATCAATGGCCAGAAACACAGTGGTTTTTCCACTCCGGGTTAGTTTTCCATAGATCTCTTTAACACGGGAAGAAAGCAGGACGTTGTTTTCCAGCATAAACTGTCGATTCCCTGCGACACAGCTTTTCCCCCCGATCTGTCCACCGACCCCCCTGCCGGGAAACACCTTGAAGCCTTCGACAGCCAAAAGAGAACCGCTGGAGGCCTCAACAATAGCCTTGCCCGCCGGATGTTCTGAATATCTTTCAAGGGATGCCGCACAGAGAAGAATATCTTCTGCATCGTTCACGGCGACAACATCGGTGACCGCAGGCTCTCCTCTTGTTATCGTCCCTGTTTTGTCGAGAACAACGCAGTCTGTCCTGGAAATGGTTTCAAAAATATCGCCGCCCTTGACAAGGATGCCTTCTTTTGCTGCCGAGCTCGTACCAAGAAGAATAGCCAGAGGGGTCGCAAGACCAAGAGCACAGGGACAGGCGACAACAAGGACGGAAACTGCATTCATAAGAGCAGTTGATGTTTCCTCCGAGTCGAATGACCAGTAAAAAAAAGTCACGGCAGCAAAAAAGATGACAACAGGGACAAAGTAACCTGCCGCCCTGTCAGCCACAGCCTGTATCGGAGCTTTTCTGGCCTGCGCGTCCTCAACGGTCCGTATGATTTTAGAAAGCATGCTGTCTTTTTCCATACAGGTCACCCGAACGGCAAGTCTTCCGTTGAGGGGTATAGTTCCCGAATACACCTCGCTGCCGGCAGATTTGAATGCAGGGCTTGATTCACCGGTCAACATGGACTCATTGATCTCGGCTTGTCCTTCAAGAATGGCACCGTCAAGCGGAATCTTGTCACCTGCCAGCACCTCGATGATATCTCCGGGCTCAATGTCACGAAGCGAGACAACCTCGGGCTCTTTCGAATCACGAATCAGGCGCGCTTCTTTTGGCTGCATTTCGATGAGCGTCATAAGGGTGTTGCCCGCGTTGACCCTGGAGCCGGCTTCAAGAAAACGCCCAAGAAGAATGAAGGTAACAATCATGGCGGATGTATCGAAATAGACCTCTCCGCCCCTGAAAATCATTGCAATACTATAGGCATAAGCTGAAAATGATCCGAGAGCGATCAGAACGTCCATGTTAAGCGAGAAGTTACGCACCGATCGAATCGCATTTTTCAGAAACGGGTAACCGGAATAGAACAGAACAGGTGTAGCAAGCACCCATGAAATCAGTTGAAAAGTCAGCCTGTACTGTTCTTCTATCCCCTGAAAAAAACCCGCATAGAGCGCGGTAATGAAGAGCATCAGCTGCATGGAAAAAAACGCCGCCGTTCCGAACCTGAGCAGAAGATCATTCTTTTCACGTTTGAGGCTCTCATTGAATGCCGTCTGATGATAGGGATGAGGCGTATAACCTATCGAATGAACGCCTTCGAGTATTTCCCGCAATGACGTTATTTTCTCGTCCCACTGCAGCACGAGACGGTGGGTCGCATAGTTAACCCTTGCAGAAATAACCCCATCCATCCTCAAGAGAAACTTCTCTACGAGCCAGACACATGAAGCGCACCGAATGCCGGAGAGTACCATCTCCACTGTCAGAGTGTCTCCGGAATTCCTGATAGAATCACTGAATGCTCCAGGATTGATTTTTGACTTTTCAGGAGCACCCGGAGTCCAACCGCAACGGCTGTTGTAGAACGCATCGAGAGACTCCCTGTGGATCAGTTCATACACGCCAAGGCAGCCATGACAACAAAAATACCTGGTTTCGCCATTGAACTCCGCGGTTACGGCTGATTCAGGCTTCATCTCCAGTTGACAGTGGTCGCACCGTATACTGTCTGCTTTTCGACCTTCAGTCCCGGACATTAAAGGTAAATGAAGGATTGAGGGTTTCGGAAATCAACAGCGTCGCCCGCCACAGTACTCTGCCGCTCGGACACTTGACGATAATGCCTGTGCCGCTATAGTGACCTTCGCCTGTTTTGTTCAGCTCCACCTGATTTTTTCCCATGTCCATACCGGGCATGGAAAGATCAAGCCGAATAGTATCAGGCAGCGCAGCGGCAGGATCTCCGGCAATCGAAACATCGAACGTCAACTCCTTCATGTGCTGCACAGGTTTCGGATTGATATCCAGCGTAATCGTATACGCTCCGGCCTGTTTCGTGCAGGAACCGGTATGAGGATCACAATCTGTCTCTGGTTCCGTTCCTGAGCTACAACTGAACAAACACAGGAGAAGCATTACTGAAAAACATGAGACCATCCCCGGGATCAGTCTATTTCCGTAAACCATTTTCTGTTAGTTTTGATTGTTTCAGTTGCAACGTCAACATTTATAAGCCATGTACCGGAAAAAGGGATCGGCACTTCGGCCCGATAGAAACCCGGCAAATGCTCGACCATTTCATGAGTCACATCATATTTTTCACTCGATACCAGTCCGGCAAAAAGGCTGACGGTCGCCTGCTCAAGCGGCTCTCCGTTGACAGAAACAGCGACGTCCACCGTGTTGAGCCCTTTGCCCAGAAACTCCGGAAGAACTATTTTCAGGCCCAATGAATCTTCGAGGGCTTTGGTCGCAAAATAACCGGACGCCTTTTCATAGTAGTTGCTGTCAACAAGACCGTCATAACTGCTGAACGCGGCATAAAACCCCGTTCCCATGGCAAACAGGAATACCGCGTAGAGACAGTAGAGAAATATTTTCATGTACCGAATGATTGTGTGAGATCAGGCTGAACACCTGCTTTTTGAACATCCTCGTTTCACTCCTCTTGCTCGCTTCCATACTTCAGATGCTCTTCTTTCACCTTAAGTGTTTTGCTGAGACGTTTAGCCATGGCATCAGAATATTTCCGTCGACCATGTTCGTAATCGCTGACCATATTCTGACGAATGTCCAGCTTTTTGGCGAGCTGGACCTGAGTCATTCCCGCCTTCAGGCGAGCTCCCGCGAGCAGATTTCCGATACGGTTCTTCTCCATCTCCTGCCAGTAATCGGTACTCTGAATGGAGACAAATTCATCTTCAGGCTCATCGGCCAGAATGACAACATCATACTTCTTTTGGATCCAGGCGAGCAATTCATCGGTATGCTCGCCATGAATCGATATCTCAATATGGGGCTTTTTCACGAGAGCCAACATAATACACCTCAATTATTATTTCGTTTTTGCTGCACGTCCAGCAAGCTACGTATCTGTAGTTCAAATGACAATGGTATTGACCCTTCTCAAGAGACGAGAAATTTCGCCAGCTCTTTTGAATCGGACCATCTGCCTGAAGATCAGCGACTAATAAGAAGAAAAGCTTTTGAACATCCGCAGGCAGTTTCTTGAGACCGCGTGCAACCTTTTTCTTAACCTGGACCTTATATTTCATAAAGGATATAATATAACCTGAACCGACAAACCAGAAAAGTTATACCCGGAAAGATGACCGAACTAAACAGCAAGATTTCAAGGAATTTGTTCAGGCCATTTTCACGGGGCTGACACGGGAATAACTGAGAAATTGGTTCAACCGCACGCCGATTCAACACATCAACACTCTTCACAGAAATCCCGCTTTTTTCTCTATAGACACCCCATCATCCTCAATCCTGAAAACAACCTCGTCTTTCCCTCCCCGGGATCGCACAAGCACCTTTCCTTTTTTAAACGAATACGGCTCCAGCAATAGTACTGTTTCACCAATAATAGAAAACTCGCCTTCCGCTGAAAGTTCCAACTCACGAGGAGCACCTGTGTTATTGTACATTGACCATGAGTAACGGTTGATTCCCTGAGGAAGCTGCTCAGAGTCCCTGGTAATTAAAAAAGTAACTTCGGGCCTCGAATACACCATGACAGCAAGAAGTATCCCGACGAGCACTGTTACTCCTCCCAGCCAGAAAGTCTTTGGACGCAACAGGTTTCCTTTGTAGCCGGGAAACGGTTTGATATTTCTTGTTTCTGTCACCGCCGCACAGGCATCGATGCATTCGGCACAGGCAATACAGTCCGTCTGCAATCCTTCTTTTATATCAATTCCAACCGGACACGCTTTGACACAATCGTGGCACTTCATGCACTCATCATCTCTGGACCTTTCATACTCGATGACAAGCGTCTCTTTATCAAACAAAGCATTCTGCATCATCGAGTAGGGACAAATTGTCGTACAGTACTTACGACCGAGAAAGGCGAGTTCAGCATAAATAACTGCCCATTGTACCAGAAAAAAGCCGGTAACCGGAACAGATGAAAAAAGGGACTGCATGGTTTGTAAAGGGGGAACGAAGTACCAGATCAGGGTCAACGAGACAAGAGCGGAGAAAGGAATCAAAAGAACGCGCGTGAGTGTTTTACGCCGCGATTCACCAAAGCGTTTTGCAATGCTATCCGTCAGATCGAGCAGAACGGTTTGCGGACAGAGCCATCCGCACCAGACACGGCCGAAAACAGCGGTTATAAACACGATAAGGACTAAAAAAAAGAGAAGCGCCGCGAGAATGAGATAAAACTCCTTTATCCAGATAACCGAACCGAAAAAATAAAGCTTTAACTCAGACAGGTCGAACCTCAGAGCGCTTTGCCCTTTGAAGGAAATAAATGGCAGTCCGGTAAGAAGGATTGCCTGGAGAACTTCTGCCGCTCTTCGGTAGTTGCGCCACAAAACCCATCTCCATCAGAGTGTTTCCAGAAAAGCGATCACTTTACGAATTTTCATCCGGCTCAACTGCTGTTTGAATGGCGGCATTCCCCCTTCTCTTCCATTCGCAATTGACTCATAAAGAACTTCCTGTGTTGATCCGTATTTTAATTCAGCGGTAAGATCGCTCCCGATACCTCCGGTTCCATCCGCCTTGTGGCAGACAGCGCAACTCGACGCATAAATTTTCGCGCCCTCGGCAATGGCTGCCTCGTCGCCGCTGTATGAATCTTTTAGTTCGGTTCCTTCAACAGAAGCTTGAGCCTCTGCCTCAGCCATTTGCTCTTCAAAAATCGTATAAAAAGACCATCCGGAAATAGCAGGCGTATAGAGAGCGATATAGCTGAAAAGAAACACAATGACAAAAGCAAAAAAGGCAATCATTCCTTTAGGAATATTGTTATTGCTTTCAGACGGATTATCATGTTCATTCATGAGCACCTCCTTTTCTTTTGCTATCAGGCATCACCTCGTCATCTTCAAGCATTCTCTGTTTCGGAGCCTCAATTTCTTTTTTACGGCGAGGGTTATAGTAATAGACGATGATGCACACAAACACAACCACCAGAGAAAATGTAAACAGGAAGTATGACCATGCCGCAGAACTCATCTTTCGGCCTCCAGGTTTTTTACATCCCTGCCCAGCTTCTGCATATAGGCGATTATCGCATCCATTTCCGTAAGTTCACCTCTCAGCTCTTCCGGGGTCACCTCATCTCTTGACTGTTTTGATTCATATGCCGTAGCTGTAACCTTCGCCTTGTATGCCTCGATCTGAGCTGATACTTCATCGGGGCTGTATCCATATCCGAGAATCGAAATTTTTTTGCGTGAATACCGGGTATCGAGCCGCGCTTCAGCCAACCATCCGTATGGCGGCATATTCGATTTTTCAAACATACCCTGCGGGCTCTGCATATGCTTGTAGTGCCAGGAATCCGGATATTTACCTCCAATCCTGTTCAGGTCCGGGCCTGTCCGGCGTGAACCCCAGAGAAATGGCCGGTCATAGGCGAACTCTTCCGGCTTGGAGTACTCTCCATACCGCAATACTTCGGTTCTCAGAGGCCGGACTGTCTGCGTATGGCAGTTGTTGCAACCTTCACGGATGTAGATATCCCTCCCTTCAAGCTCAACAGCCGTATAGGGCTTGACATAGTCACTTACCGGCTGTGTCGATGGCATAAGCATCGGGATAAATACGGTAACAACAGTCCCTACGAGAATGACAGCAGCCGACAGTACAGCAAATAACACCGGTTTTGAATACAAGCCCATGTTCAGACCTCCTTGTTTCCGTTCAGAGGTTGACTTTTTGCATTTCTTATTGTCATGATAATGTTCCAGACAAAAAGAACGATCCCTGCGAAGTACACGACTCCTCCCGCGAACCTCAGTTTATAGTAGGGATAAAGCGACGCGAGAGCGTCAAGGAAATTATAGGTCAATGAACCGTCCGGCTCAGTGGCTTTCCACATGGCCCCCTGCTGAATACCGCCGATCCACATGGTAACCGTCCAGATAAGCTGTCCGACAAGAATCAGCCAGAAGTGAACATTTGCAATCCTGATACTGTGCAATGGAGTGTTGCTGATTTTAGGAATCATGTAGTAAAAGGATGCTGAAATGGTCAGGGTCACCCAGCCCATCGTCCCCATATGCACATGACCGACAACCCAGTCAGTAAAATGGAAAAACGAGTTGAGCGTTCTCAACCCCTGTGTCGGGCCCTGAAAGGTCTGCAAACCGTAGAAGGTAATCCCGAGAATAAAAAATTTAACCAGATAATTTGAACGCATCTGCTCCCAGTTTCCCTGAAGCGTGTAGTAGCCATTGACCACCGAACCCCAGGAGGGAGCTATCAGAAAAATACTGAACGCGATAGCGACCGTCTGTATCCACTCCGGAACCGGAGAAAGCATAAGATGATGCGCGCCTGTCCAGAGGTAGGCAAAGATCAACGACCAGAATGAAATGATCGACAAACGGTGGCTGAAAAGGGGAAGACCGGTGGAGACCGGGAGAAAGTAGTAGAACATCGCCAATATGGGAATGGTAAAAATGAAGCCGACAATATTGTGACCGTACCACCATTCTACATTTGCATCGTTTACACCCGCATAAATGGAGTAGGACTTGAATAGATTGACGGGGACCTCGAGGTTATTGACAATGTATAAAACAGCTATGGTGACGGTCATGGCTATGATATACCAGAGAGATACATACAGCTGCTTTTCCTGACGCTTGATAAGGGTCGCAAATACGTTGACTGCAAACATAACCCACATAACAACCACGGCGATATCCAGAGGCCACTCAAGTTCGGCATACTCTCTGGAGGTATTCATTCCGGCCATGAGAGTCAGCGCAGCCACAACAATGATCGCATTGAAAAGATAGAGATGAGCCCTTGCAAGACGGGGAAAAACAAGGGAAGTCCTGGTGAGTTTTTGAAGGATGTAGTAGGAGGCGGCAAAAATCCCGGAAAGCCCGAATCCCAAACCCAGGCCATTGGTATGAACCACCCGCAGACGGCCAAAACTCAGCCATGGGGTCAGGTTAAGTGCCGGATTAAACATTTCAAATGCAATCCATAGACCGACTATCAGACCGACTATCAGCCAGAACAAGGCTGAAAAAGTGAAGCCGCGGACAACCTGATAATCGTAAACGCTTTCTTTCATGCCTTTCTCCCAAAGGTCTTGTTAGATAGAAAAACACAGGATTGCTTTAAGCTTTTTTTAAGGCCATGCAATTTAACGTATTTGCTGTAAAAAGCTGAAATAATAATCTTCCTGCCGGGAAAATATATTCCTGAAGTCTGAGTCACGTCCCCTGACCTACCCGGTTTTCGGCTCATCAACAGACAATCCTCAGGAACGCATCCCGATAATTCGCTGAACCCGGCAGAGGAAAATGCGGACATTTGAAAAGAGGCCGAAACTTATTGACTGAGGCATAAGTTGTTTTCTCAATGAATCATGGTTCTTTTCCGCTTCAAGCGTAAACATCAGATCTGTAAACCCACTTGTCCTGACATCTCATGAATGATGTTCTGAAAAAGCCCCGCAAGGTATACGTTACACGTACTGTAGAGTTTAACGCCGCTCATCGCCTATACAACCCTGATTTATCCGAAGATGAAAACCTGAAAATATATGGCAAATGCAGCAATGCGCGAGGCCATGGTCATAATTACGAACTGGAAATTACCGTCAGTGGTATTATAGATCAAGCCACAGGATTTCTTCTTGATATGAAAGAGCTGAAAAAGATCCTTGAGGAGGAAATCATGGTACGGTTCGACCACAAACACCTTAATTTCGATGTGGATGAACTGAAAAATTGTGTCCCGAGCACTGAGATACTTACCGTTACCGTCTGGGATATTCTATCCGATGCACTGCGAAAGCACAATCATAACGATATAACCCTTCATGAAATCACTATCCATGAAACAAGAAAAAACTCTGTCAGATATCGTGGCGAATAACAACACATCACACTCCGGATACAGTTCCTGTGCAGATGATGACTGTTGCCACGAAAACTGCGATACCGATCCGGGAATTATCTCAAGTATGTCCGAAGCTGTGTACACTATGCTTGAAGGTATTGGAGAAGACCCTGAACGGGAAGGGCTGATAAAAACGCCGGAACGTGTCGCTCGCTCAATGAGGTTCCTTACAAAAGGGTATCTTGAAGATCCGGAAGAAATGTTGAAAAAAGCTGTCTTTACAGAATCTTACGACGAAATGGTGCTGGTAAAGGATATCGAACTTTTTTCTATGTGCGAACATCACATGCTGCCGTTTTTTGGAAAGGCCCATGTCGCCTACATTCCTGACGGAAAAATCGTGGGTCTTTCGAAGCTCGGAAGAGTTGTCGATGTCTATGCGCGTCGTCTACAGGTCCAGGAACGTTTGACACAGCAGATACGTGATGCGATCCAGCATGTACTGAAACCCAGAGGTGTCGGTGTCGTGATCGAGGCCAAACACATGTGCATGGTGATGAGAGGCGTTGAAAAACAAAATTCCATAACCACAACCTCCGCAATGTCAGGTGAGTTTCTGTCTTCACAATCGACACGAAGCGAATTTTTACGTCTGATAGGACTCTAAACAAGGAAATATCGAGGGGAAGCGCATGAATGAATCGGAGACAAACCAACACATTCTGATTGCAATCATTGCAGCTGGAGCGATATTCTTTGCTTTTCAGGTCAGTTCAGCTCTTTCTCCGCTACTGATCTTCATCATACTCCTTTTCATTGCGCAACCCCTTCGCTCAAACCCTTTGGTTGATCGCCTTTTCTGGGGAATCAACATTCTCTTCGGTATATGGATTTTCTCCGAACTTTCCGGTCTGCTCGCCCCTTTCATTATCGCGTTTGTCCTTGCCTATCTCTTTGAACCGCTGATGAACTTCCTGCTGAAAAATCAAATACCCCGTGTGCTTT
>Ga0272443_10001742_pt1 | contig 30238 bp, 33 predicted proteins | sample SSMAcet12_FD_193581 | JGI IMG/M metagenome (GOLD analysis project Ga0272443, IMG submission 193581) | Marine sediment archaeal communities from Little Sippewissett salt marsh, Falmouth, MA, United States - SSM-Acet-12 | ecosystem: Environmental > Aquatic > Marine > Wetlands > Sediment ... | reverse complement strand
TAAGATCAGCTGGGAAAACAGCCGCCTGCTCGACACCAATAATCCCCTCAGACTCCATACGGATCGCCATCTGGGAACCATAATGCTTCTGCTCAACCCATACAAGGGGATCAGCCACCTCGTTCACAGGGTTACTATTTGGTGGGATGAAGAACCTTGAACCATAGAAACCCATCTGGTGGATATCAAGATAGGCTTGAGGGAACCATTCCTTCAGAATAATCCTATTCATTATCTGAGTCTCAACCTGTGTCAGAGTCAAAGCATCCCGGTTGTTATCATGTCCAACATACTTGTGGTACAGCCAAGGCATACCACCACCCTCAAACTCAGTACCCAGATACTCATTATACCAGTCAACAGTCATAATCTGACCATCAGGATTAGCACAAGGGAACAAAACCAATACAACATTATCCCTGATACGCTGCTCCAATGGCTCTTCAGAAGTCAACAGATTATACGTAAAGTCACTCACCATCTGTGTACCCCCAACCTCACTGGCGTGAATACTCATGGTCATAGCGACCACTGATTTACCTTCCTTGATGATACGCTTAACCTCTGATTCAGTCAAGTCCTCGGGGTGACTAATACTCCAAGTATCCTGCTTAATCTGATCCAGATTCACAAGATTCTCCTTAGAAGAAACATAAGCCACAAGCATAGGGTTACCCATAGTGGTTTTACCCGCCTCAAAGACCTTGATCCGGTCAGAAGCCTTGTCTAGCTTCCAGAAATACTCCACAACCTTGTCCCAACGGACAAGCTTTCTATCTGTACCCGGTTTGAATCCATAGAACTCCTCCGGTGTCACTATTTTAGTCATTAAGCAGAAACTACACAGACATATTATATAAGACCAGACACACGCTTCACAAAACTATCAAAAATACCTAGATTTAATCGATTTTTCCATATTTAAACAGTTTATATACATGAACAAAGAAATACAATAGGAAAGACATGAAATTTGTCCAGTTAAAAACCATACGAGACTTAGTCATGCTTGTCGCAAGCTCGCCTGCAACAAACGTCATTCAGCACCTCGAGAACCATGGGCACATATACTTCGTCATCGGAGGTACATTCAGTGAGGTATTCATGTACCTCGTCAAACATGACGAGCCGCTAGAGGGAAACTTCATCACATACAACAGCTATAGCGGAGAAATAGGCGTCAGCGAAAAGGTATCCACAGAACCCAATATGAACAGCTTCCCAGTAATTGAGATCAAAAAACAAGATTTGATCACCGAGGAGACCCTCGAGGCTCTCAAGAAACTTTAGCTGGACCAATACTCAGGGGGACCTATAATGGACTTTGAAGACGACGTGGAGCTCGACTTCGATGATGAGAAACTCGAACACAACGAGATAGAACAAGACTTGGGCATAAACATCGAAAACGTCGTCGCATCAGCAAGTCTCTATCAAACAATAGACTTACTCTCAATAATGAAAATATTCCGTAACGTAGAATACCGACCAAAACAATTCCCCGGTCTAGTATACAGGCTCAAAAAACCAAAAACAGCCACCCTCATATTTGGCTCAGGAAAAATGGTCTGCACAGGAGCAAAAAGCGAAAAAATGGCGAAAAGAGCCGTCAATAAAGTAGTGCGTGAACTCAAAAACGGTGGAATAATCATATTAGGTAAACCCACGATAACAATACAAAACATAGTAGCCTCAGCAAACCTACACGGAAAGATAGACTTAGAAACCGCCGCTGACATTATGGACAACGTAATGTATGAGCCTGAGCAGTTCCCGGGTCTTATCTACAGGATGGGGAACCCTAAGGTAGTAATGCTACTATTCGCATCGGGAAAACTCGTATGCACCGGTGCAAAATACGAAGAAATAGTCAAGGAAGCAGTTGAAAAACTACATGAGATACTCCAAGACTATGACTTAATCTATTACGATTAGAGGTCTACAAAATGCCTTCAAAAGATACAACAGAACAGAAAGCCCTCAAACTAGTATTTGAGGCAGGAGAAGAAGGACTACTCCAGTCCGATCTATGGAAACTCTTGGAAGTAAGCAGCAGAGAGGGAAGCAGACTCGCCAAGAAATTCGAGGAAAAGGGTAAGGTAGTACGCGAAAAGGTGCTGAACGATGGAAGATGGACCTATAAACTCTTTTTTAAGAAAGAGCCTGTAACCCTAGAATCAGTCGAAGGGTGCCCATGTCTCATATGTCCAGAGGTAGACAAATGCTTCCGTGGAGGAAGCATAGACCCAAACGTATGTCTATTTTTGACCTCTTGGATTGATCCACGACTCGAAACTATACAGGTAGAATCGCGAGACGAAGACCTTGGATGATAACATCAAAGAGATACTCAGATATGGGGTAACATTCGTTGCCTTAATCGCTCTTTTTTACGGAGGATCATACGTCCTAAGCAATACATTAGGCACATCAAAGCCAATGATGGTCGTAATCAGTCAGAGCATGGTGCCTACCCTCGGAGTAGGCGATTTTATCGTCATTGAATCAATAGAGAATTTTGATGATGTAAACATTGGAGACCCTCCATATGGTGACATCTTGGTTTTTCTACGACCCGGATTTAGCGACGAATACATTGTGCATAGGGCGATTGACGGTTATGAGACAGATGATGGTTGGATCTATCAGACCAAAGGAGACCACAACGCTTTTCCAGATGGATTTCAGGTAACTGAAGACCTTGTAGAGGGAAGAGTGATCAACAGAATTCCCATAGTAGGTTACTTCAGTCTCTTCATCAAAACAATGAAAGGCTTCGGACTAGTACTCGGATTAATGGCCGTTTCCTTCTTCTATGACAATATACTACCCAAAAAAGAAAACAGAGAAGAGAACGGACGATTCAACTACCTAGCCATAACCCCTTTCATAGTTGCACCAGCGATAATACTGAAAATATGGGTCCAACCATCAAGCCACCAAATACTAGAACAAATAGCCATAATCACATGGTACCTCGGATGCCTAACACTACCCCTAGCAACAGACGATGACGATATGGGACTAATGTTCTGGCTATACCACCTAGTATTATTGATGTTGCCTATTGCTTGTGATCTTGTCTGGTGGACAACAGGGATCACACCGAGTAATTGGTGGATGATACAAGGAAGCACTGTGCCCATCTCATGGCTACTGATGGAAGAAACCGCTTCATTCCAAAAAGCATTCAGCCACATAATTATCTGGATAGGCCCCGGTATACTCCTATTCCTTGGTTTATTATACGCGAAACGAAGCAATGTTGAACCAGTAAAAAACCTAAGTGATAAAATTAGGGGTATTAACTCATAATTTATTATAAAATAGAAAAGATTGGGTAAGAGGTTAATCTTACTCAAGTGTCATTATGGTACTGTAGACCGCTGGTAGTTGACGCTCGATTGTCAAGACTGCTCCCGCTGATGGTCTTAGCTCGATCCTGAACTCTTCGTATGGGTGAGCATACACATCATCCTGTGATGCTGGAGTTGGGTCAACCATTGTGTCATAGGCTAATTCAGTGAAGTTTACAGATACCTTGAACTTTTCACCTGTCTCACAAAGACTGTCACCGTCGTCGTTGACGCCGAGGATGGTCATGCAAGTGCCGTTGGTGTCATAGATCTCGCCGTGGCATCTTGCGTTTGTGTAAGTGGCTACTAGTTTGCTATCGTCTAGGTCTACTGGCTCGTGACCTTGGCTGAGCTTGATGTAGAAGGTCAGCTGTACTAGGTCAATGTTTGCCTGGTCTCCACCTGTGTCGTTGAATTGTCCGATGACTCCGCTGTCAACAAGTAGCGCACTGCTTGCTTCACTCATTCCAGATGAGATGACTGACTGTGCCTTCTCGGCTGTCAGGAATCCCATGTTAAGAACTACGAACGCGAATGCAGCTGCAGTTATTACGAATGCTACTAGTATAATTGCAGTTTCGAGTCCGGTCATACCGCTTCTTTTGGTTAGTTTCATTTTGTTTTCTCCTCCCCGCTTTGGGGTACGAGCAAAACGTCTCGAATGCGCTATTTAGCGAAATGTCTGCACCAAGCATCTACATACTATAATTAGGCTCTGTTCTCGGTAAAGATTTAAGGCCCCTAAGTGTGCATATTCGTTGAACTAATGTGAAGAATGTCAAAATCGTTTCATATGGTATCGGAGTAATCGGTAAACGGCTCGCTACTTACCTACTAAGTAAGGAAGGTATCGAGATTGTTGGAGCCATCGATATTAACCCAGCTATAGTGGGTAAAGACTTGGGCGAAGTATTGGGCAAGGAAAAGATCGGTGTCATCATCAGCGATGACGTGGATAAGGTTCTCAGTGAGACCAAGCCAGATATCGTCTGCCATACCACTATGAGCTATCTACGCCAGACCTACGACCAGTTCGCAGGCATCCTCAAGCATGGTGTAAACATCATAAGCACATGTGAGGAGCTAGGTTATCCCTATGTCGAGAAGGAAGCCACTGAGTTAGCTAAGAAGCTAGACAAACTAGCAAAGGAGAAAGGCGCAACCATGCTAGGAACAGGCATTAACCCCGGTTTCCTCATGGACACCTTGCCAATATTCCTCTCAGGACCATGTGAGCAAGTAGAATCAATGTATATCGCTCGTCAAATGGACGCAGCTACACGCCGTATCCCCTTCCAGAAGAAGATAGGTGCAGGTATGTCTGTCGCGGAGTACCGTGATGCTATTGATAACCATAAGATCACTGGGCACGTTGGCTTAGAGCAGAGCATGCAGATGATCGCTGATGCACTAGGCTGGACACTTGACGAGATCAAGGTAGATATGCCAGAACCAGTTACCTTTGACCACGAGGTCAAGAGTGATGCTATCAAGGTCCCAGCAGGTTATGCCGCAGGTGGTAAACAGATGGCTTACGGTATCAGCGGAGGCAAGACCCTCATCACCATGGATTTCAAGGCATACATTGGAGCAGATGAAGAGTTTGACAGTGTGAGCATCAAGGGTGTTCCACCAATCAATAACAAGATCACTCCATGTGTCCACGGTGACCACGGCACAATCGCCATGACCACCAACATGATTCCACACGTTATAAACGCTGAGCCAGGCTTGAAGACCATGGCGGAGCTACCTCCACCACACGCTACACCAAGCCACTTCGGTAAATACGTGAAATAAATCCATTATTTATGATCCGCAAGGGTCACTTCTTCTTTCTTAAACTCGATATGTTTTAGCCAGTACTCATCATTTCGTACCGGGTAATCCGTAAGCATGTGTGTTCCTCGGCTTTCAGTGCGGATACTCGCTGCATAGGCTACTAGTCTAGCTACGCATGCTAAGTTTCTAGCTTCAATATTTTGTACAGTAATATTTTCTTCTATTTGTTCTTGTGTTTTGGCATATATTTGGTCGAGTTCTTCTCTCGCATAATGAATGTCCCATATGTTTCTATTTATCCCCACATGCTTCCACATGATATTCTGTAGATTTTTCTTGTAATCATTGGTTTTTTGTCTGGCTGAAATCTTTCCCATCGATATTTTTTCAGGGAAATTACCTCTGTCGTTTATTTTACTTACAGCCATGTCCGAGAAAACCAGACATTCAAGTAATGAGTTGCTTGCCATCCGGTTTGCTCCATGAACTCCTGTACAAGCGGATTCTCCAATGACTAAGAGTCCAGATATGTTTGTTTCACCGTACTCGTTTGTTTTGACCCCGCCGCAGAAGTAATGTGCAGCGGGGGAGACTGGTATCAGGTCTTCATCCATCTTGATTCCTCTTTCAAGACAAGCAGCGTAGATTCCAGCGAAACGTGTGCTTAGAAACTCTTTCCCCTGTCCTCTGATATCGATATAGACTGGACCTTTTTTCTGTTCTTCGACGATGGCTCTTGAGACCACGTCTCTAGGCGCGAGATCGAGCATTGGGTGATATCTTGTCATGAAAGCCTCTTTCTCAGAGTTTACCAGTACTCCACCTTCACCACGTACTGCTTCGCTGATTAGGAAGTATGGGCTTTCTCCATGGTCGAGTATTGAAGGGTGGAATTGAACGAATTCTAGGTCTCGGAGTATTGCACCTGCGCGCCAAGCCATTGCTACTCCGTCGCAAGTAGCTACAAGAGGGTTTGATGTCTTAGAATACAGTTGACCTGAGCCACCGGTAGCGAGAACAACTGTATCCGCGTAGAACTCAATTATCTTAGATGTATTATTATCCAGTGCCCTGATGCCCACGCATTTATCCTCACTTGTAATCAAGTCAATGGCTGTAATTTCCTCGTAGATTTTGATGTTCTCGTTGGTTTTTGCGTTCTCAACGAGTTGTTTTTGCACCTCAAATCCAGTAATATCTCCCGCATGTACTACGCGGCGGCTACTGTGACCGCCCTCACGAGTTAAGTCAAGCATGCCGTTATGTTTTGAGAAATCTACGCCTTGCTCCATAAGCCAGTTTATCTGCTTTGGACCGTGGCGCACAAGAATTTCAACTGTTTTCCGGTCTGAAAGGCCTTGTCCTACCTTCAAAGTATCATTGATGTGCTTCTCATACGTGTCTGGGGGACGCATCACAGCTGCGATTCCTCCCTGTGCTAGACTGCTATTAGAGTCCATCATTTTGCATTTTGTGATCAAAGAAACTCTTGTTTTCTCAGCTGCCCTGAGCGCAAAACTAAGTCCTGCGAGACCTCCACCGACTACTAGAAAGCTACTCGTCTCATTTCACCAGATATAATTTTGTGTGAAAATGTACAGGTATACAATAAATGTTTAGGTAATAAAAATTAGTAGACGGTTTTTCTGAGGGTTACACCAGAGCGATCTCCAGTGAAGACGCCATCAGAGATAGTTACCGAACCATTCACGATCACATAGGGTATACCTGCTGGGAAGCTATGAGGCTCCTTGTAGGTAGCTAGTTCAGCTACGGTCTCTGGGTTGAAAATGGTGATATCAGCCCACATTCCGGGTCTGAGTAATCCTCTATTCAATAATCCAAAGCGTTGAGCTGGGAAACTAGTCATTTTGCGTACCGCTGTCTCCCATGTTATTAGCTGCTCTTCACGGACATATTTTCCTAAGACTTTGGGGTATGTGCCGTAGTGTCTTGGGTGTGGTTTTCCTTTGCAGAATGGACCTTCGACATTACAACATCCAGCATCTGTTCCCACCATGTGGAGTGGGTGTTTCATGATGCGTTTTACGTCGTCCTCGTGACCATAGAAAATAACCATTCCAGGTGCTCCTTCTTCCTCCAATAAAAGTTCATAGAGTGCTGTGAACTCATCTTTGGCGCCACGATGTTTCTTGATCTCCACCATGTTCATACCCTCTACTGGCTTGTTCTCATCAGTGATTACTGAAGTCACGTAGACGTTTTCCCAGCCAAGGCTACCTGCGAAGTTCTCCCATCCTTCGATTCCTTCCTTGATCTCTTTCTCCATACGTGCTCTAAGCTCTGGGTCTCTGAGTCTTTCTAGTGCTTTTTCTCGTCCACCATCGTGTACCCATGGAGGTAGTAGCGTCATGAGGCTGGTTGATCCAGCTTTGTATGGATACTGATCCACTGTAACGTCAAGTCCTTTGCTTCTTGCCTCCATGAACATCTGGAGTGTTTTCTCGCTGCTTCCCCAGAGGTCTTTGATGGCGACTTTGTGGTGACTTATTTGAACTGGGATGTTTGCTTTGAATCCTATCTCGAGTGCTTCTTCAAGTGCCGTAATCAGTGTCGCGCCTTCTCCTCTGATGTGGCTATCATAGATTCCTCCATATTTGGCTGCGACTTTTGCACACTCGATAATCTCATCTGTTTTAGCGTAAATTCCCGGTGGATAGATTAGTCCTGTACTTAGACCAAAAGCACCTGATTGCATCGCCTCTGCAACGTAATCTCTCATCTTATCTAGCTCAGCACTTGTAGGAGCTCTTGCCTCGAATCCCATGGCTGCTGCTCTTATTGCTCCGTGTCCTACCATGTGGGCTACGTTTGCTCCGACGTGTTCTTTTTCCTCTTCTTTGAGGTATTCGTTGAAGCTTGACCAGGTTAGTTTGAGTTCATAGCCTTCTGGTGTATCGTCATCGAAGTTTTTCTGCATATTTGCTCTGCTGAGTTCGCTTAGGGGAGCTGGTGTACTTCCACATTGTCCAGCTACTACAGTGGTTATTCCTTGATGGGTTATGTTCTCCATGTCCCTATATAGCAAAGTATTGTAGTCAGCGTGACTGTGTGCGTCGATGAATCCTGGGGCAACGATATGTCCTGATGCGTCAAATGTTTTCTTGGCGTCTGGGTTACCCAATTTGCCTATTGCAGATATTTTGCCATCTTTTATTGCTACTTCTGCCTTGTACCATGGGTTTCCTGCACCGTCAATGATTTTTCCATTCTTGATTAAAATGTCATATTCCAAAATGGTTCACAGAGAATAGAACTAGCGTAAGAGATTTAATACTAATGATGAATGATTATTTTTTCGCCCAGTTAGACCTAATGTTACTTGATTTTTCAGTAGCAGCCTGAACCGCGTTCATCAAAGCAGTACGAAGCTTACCATCCTCAATCTGGTAAATACCTTCAATAGTTGTTCCTCCGGGTGTCGTCACCATCTCGGCTATCTCACTTGGAGTCAGCACATCGTTCATGATTAGTTTAGCTGCACCTAGTACTGATTGGGCTGATGCTACCTTGCTGAGGTCTCGTGGGAGCCCTACTCTGAGCCCTGCATAGGTTAGTGCTTCTATTACTATTGCAACGAAGGCTGGCCCACTACCACTTAATCCTGTCACTGCATCCATGTATTTTTCCTCGATCTCCATGCATGTACCCATGGTACTCAGTAGGGTTTCTACTGTCGTCTTATCCTCTAGTAAAGTAGTTGAACCCATAGTGTAAGCTGTGAAGGATTCTCCAACCATTGCAGCTATGTTCGGCATGGTTCTAACGTATCTCGCTTTGGGCATGATGGCTTCCAGTGATGCTATTGGAATTACCGCAGCTGTGGATATGACCAGTTTTCCCTCGATCTCTTCCTTGATTTCGTTTAAGACCTCTTCTATATCATTTGGTTTCACACATATGAAGACAACTTCAGCCTCTCTTGCAGCTACTTTGTTATTGTCAGAGATGTTTGCTCCTAGGTCGGCTAACGGTATGAGGGTCTCTAGGTTTCTCCTAGTGGCTATTACGCTCTCTGTTTTCTTTGATTTTATCAGGCATTTTACTATAGCGCCCCCTATGACTCCTGCTCCGATTACTGTTACCGTTCCGACCAAGGTTTTTCACATCTTCAACAGTTTTTGACAGCTTTCGGCTACTTAAATCTTGCATTCATAGGTAAAAAATAGGCAAATTATAGCCCATTTTTAACTAATTTAATATAGTTCTTAGAAAGCTTTTATGCAAGACATAATCTTGTGTGGGTGAGAATTATGGAAGACTTTGATGTCTCCACGTTCATAGAACAGCAGGCAAAGGCTATCCGTGAGTTCCTAGGCGACCAAAAAGCCATGGTAGCTGTAAGCGGAGGTGTGGATAGCACTGTATCAGCTGTAATTGCTCACAAGGCAATAGGAGATAATCTTGTCTGCGTATTTATTGATGATAACTTCATGCGTCTGGGTGAAGCGGAACAAGTGAAAAAGCTTCTAACAGAAGAACCATTGAACCTTCCTTTGAGAATATTGAATGAGAGGCAGAGGTTCATGGAGGCGCTCAATGAACTAAGTGACGCAGAGGAGAAACGCAAAGCTTTCAGAGAGACATTTTACCAGACTCTTCACGATATAGCAGAAGAGGAAGGCTGTAATTATCTTATTCAAGGAACCATCAGGGCGGATATAGAAGAGACATCAGAAGGAATCAAGACACAACATAATATTCTCGAACAAATAGGCATTGATCCCAAAGAAAAATACGGGTTCCAAATAATTGAACCTCTAAAGACCCTCTACAAATATCAAGTAAGAGAAGTAGCAAGAAGCATACAGATACCCCCTGAACTCGCAGAACGTCAACCATTCCCGGGTCCCGGGCTCAGTATCAGAGTAGTTGGTAAACTTACAACCGAGAAACTAGATGAACTCAAAAAAGCTACTTTTATTGTAGAGGAGCAGCTTAACCCCCATAGTCCATCACAGTACTTTGCAGCGATATTCAGCGGTGAAGCCCCTAAAGAGCTTAAGGTTCTTCGTCGTGATGCGGCTGAGATTATCGAGTCTTCAGAAACATATGTTAAAGCTGGAGTTTTAGCGGAGAAGACAACTGGTATACGGAGTGGTAAGAGGGCTTATGGTACGGTTTTAACTATGGCTCTTGTTGATGACTCTGATCGTACTATTGACCCTGATTATGATCAACTGGTTCAGGTACGAAAATATGTCTTTGATAACTATCCTGAAGCCACTCGTTTATTCCTCTTGGTTGATAAACGTGATACCCCCGGGTTCATAGTGTCTATTAGGGCTGTAAAGACAAAGGATTTCTTAACAGCTACAGTGATGAGATTACCATGGACCACTTTACGTGAAGCAGCATCAAAGATATTCGATAGCTGTCCAAATGTGAGTAGAATCTATTATGATATTACTCCAAAGCCGCCAGCTACGATAGAATACGAGTAAAAAGATTGTTTAGGGGTTTATTCCCAGTTCCTTGAACTGGGCGAGTACTCCCTTCTTGGCGTAGATAAGGTCGTTACCTAGGGTCACCAAGTTATACTCCTTCTTCATTCTCTCTGGGATGCTTGATCCAGAAGCCTCATGTATTCCAGCTCCGATTCCAGCAGCTTTTGATGCATCATAGACGATGTCAATGGCTTTCTGAACATCAGGGTGACTCATGTTTCCAAGATGTCCATAGCTAGCGGAAAGATCAGCTGGTCCAATGTATGTTGCATCAATACCATCTACAGAACAGATATCTTCAATGCTTTCAACAGCCTTCTTGGACTCGATCTGAACAACCACCATGATTTCTTCATCGGCGGTCTTCAAGTAATCTGGGTCGAATAATGCTGCTCTTCTTGGTCCACAGCCTCGTAGACCATCAGGAGCGTATCTTGTGGCTTTAACAGCCATCTCTGCTTCCTCTTTGCTGTTTACCCATGGGACCAGTATGCCATGTGCTCCGATGTCAAGTGCTCGTTTGATAGCTACTAGATCGTTCCACCATACTCTGACGATGGGTGTGGTTTTTGTATTTGGCCGCATTGCCTGCATGAGTGTCTGTGCCATGATTGGGTCGAGTGGTGCGTGCTCTGTGTCGATTACGAAGTAGTCGAATCCAAGGCTTGACATCATCTCAGTCATTATTGGGCTTTCTACAGTGATCCATGTACCGTAGAGTTGTTCGTTTGCCTTGAGTCTGCGTTTTAGTTCATTCCTCATTTATTTCACCTAAAGTGACACATAACGGGGGGCTGATATCTATATAGGGTTTCGTAGCTGATCAGATGCTCAAAACAATATTCTGTATGCCTTCAACCCACCTGAGATAACTATTCATTGAAGCCCGTAGTGCCGTCGTATCAGATGCGTAAGTAGTTATAATTAGATGTTCATCTTCGATGCTGATACTTGTCTTTGATCTCTCTGACGAGGGGCTTTCAGACTCAGGCTGTAAAGCTACATCAATAGCCTGCAATAGTTTCACATCAAGCTCAAGTTTGACCACTGAAACCACGTCAGCATCAACTGAATCCATAGTGCTGTAAAGAATAAGTAGGGTTTAAAAAAGGATTAGTTTTCGATACGTATCCGACGTGAGGCTTGACCGACCTTAGTCGATGGGGTGTATGCTCCGCCTGCGAACTTGTGTCCGCATTTTCTGCACTCCCAGAGTCCAACGCTTTCACGTTTTACGCTTGGGCTTGCGCAGCTTGGGCACTTGTGATATGTGTGGAGGCTATTCATGATCCTACCGTATCGTTTACGGAGGGTTGCTCCGCCTCTGCCTCTTAGTCCAACGTTTTTACGCTTGTTCTTTGCCATTATTCACTCGCCACTGATTGTGACCTTATCTCTGCCGCCTTCTCCTCAGCGATATTTATGCATTTCTTTATTTCATCCACTGTGAAGCCGACTGGACCAGCTTTCTGCAGAGTAGTGACGTTGTTATTCTCATCAAGTGTAACCGTTAGCCTTCCATCAGCTACTTCTTCCTCGTCCGCCGTAGCGTCTAGGATGAAGTGTTTACCAATCTTGTAGATTGTGATGGGTATTGGCTCGCAGCGTAGCTCAAGCTTTTGGGTCTTATCTGTCTCGGATACCTCGTTCTTCTTTGATACCTTGAAGACTGGAATCTCTGCTCCCTTCAGGGCAGCAAGTGCTCCTAATCCACAAGCATCAATGAGGTTTCCATCCCAGTTAAGCACATAGAGATCAACGAACACGATGTAGACCTTTTCACCTGATACCAAGCCTAGGTCTTCCATGTTAAGTATCTCAGCTGAACGTAGACCACGGTCAACGACACGTGCTAGTTCGATGGCTCCGTGTGGTGGTGGACCAGGTTCCCATGTCTGGTGAGCGACTGGAGTGTACTCTGCGTTGCACATGAGGACGCCCTCATCTGGGGTGTCATCGAAAGGTGTGCCGAGTCCAGCCTTGACGCCTACTATGACGTGAGTCTTTCCCATCCTTACCTCTGCTGAGCCTTCTGATTTCTCTAGGAAGTTGGTACGTACTTCGATTTCTCTGAAGTCGTTTAGGCCTCTTCCATCCATTCTGGTGCCTGCTTCGAGAACTTCCTCGATCTTCTTCCGCTTGAGTCTGGATACTATGTTATTGCTCATTACTTGTCTTCCTCCTCTGATTCAGCTGGCTCTTCACCTAATTCCTCGGTTTCCTCAGCATCTTCTGCTGCATCCTCTTCGTCCATGCCGTATTTCTTCTTGAGTGCCTCACGCTGAACCTCGTAGACTTGTTTACATCCTTCTATAGCAAGCTCTACTGCTTCTACGGTTTCATCTGTTGTTAGGATTCCATCCATCTGGAGAAGTGTAACCTCTTCAAGCTTTGGCATATAGGCTACTGGAACATCTGCCTGTCCCTTCTTGTCCTCGTAGTCTCCGAGGTCTAGGACAATATGATCTTCCATCTTGCCTGCTGCGCATGATGCAACTAGGTCCTTCATTGGGATACCTGCATCAACGAGCGCTACTGCTGCTGCGTTAACTGATGCACACCGGGTGCCGCCGTCTGCTTGAATTATCTCAACGTAGACATCAATGACGCTCCGTGGATATCTTTCAAGGAATAGAGCTGGCTCAAGGGCATCTGTCATGACCATGCCGATCTCTGTGTCCCTTCTTGATGGCGCTGGTGATCTACGTGGATCAACGCTGAATGGTGCCATGTGGTATCTTACTCTGAGTACACCCCTGTGTGGCTTGCTCAGCCTCTTTGGGTGCATCTCTCTTGGACCATAGACTCCAGCTATGATCTTGTTACGGCCCATCTCGATGTATGCTGATCCATCTGCATTGGGTATTACCCCTGTTTCGATCTTTACTGGGCGTAGTTCATCGGCTTTCCTGCCGTCTACTCGCTCAAATTTTTTCTTCCTGCTTTTCCTCTTTGTCTTGGTTTTTCCTTTTGCTTTTGATTTGCTCATTTTCTCTGCTCCTTAATGTCTTTAAGATATTCTTGGATTCTGTTTGTCAAGCCTGAGGTGTGTGCCTCTGCTTCGATCTTCTTTATAACTTTAACAACGAGTTCCTCGTTTTCCCTGTTTCTGCCGCTAATCAGTATCTTGCCGTTCTGGCCGATGGTTACTTGGCAGCGGGTCTCCTTAAGGATCATGTTAATCATACTTCCCTTCTTTCCAATAAGTCGGGGAATCTTGGACGGCGTTATATCAATAAGGAAGCCGTCTCTTGCCTTGCCCAGATCGCGTCCCATTATCGATAGAATGGGTGTGCGTCTTCTGTCAAGGTCTACTATTTTGGCTACTATTGTGTCGCCGACGTCTAGTATCTTGGTCATGTCTTGATAGGATCTGAATGGTTTACCGATGGCGTCATTCGTTGTAAGTATTGCCTCGTTTTCTGCTCCTATGTCGACTTTCCATTGTCCTAGCTCTATGTCTGTGACCATTCCTATTACTAGGTCTCCTACAAGTGGTATGAAACCTGCTTCTAGGGCAATTACTGATACCCTATCTTTGTTGTAGTTAGCTAGTCCTACCCTTGTCGCGTAGATGTTGCCCTCGTTTCTGTAGGTATTATCTCCTGCTCTGGCTCTCCCCTCAAAGAGGAGGTCGCCGGGGACCACTATGTCCCTTGTTTCAAATTTTGCGCTCATTCTCCCTCACGTCTATTTTACTATCTTCGATTGCACGTTTCCCTGCGTATCCTTGCCTAGCGCTTCCATGAAGTCTACCTGCATTGCTGCTGGTAGCTCTACTACTGTAACCCATGAGCCGTCGTTTTGCCACTCATCCCGTTTGATGGTACCGTAGTCCTTTACGGTGCCGTATGCTTTGCCTGTGTACTCGGCGGGTATCTTGAGGGCGATCTGTATATTTTCGCTGCTCATTGGTAGCACTGAACGTAGTGCTTGTACGACCTCTTGTACCTGTTCGTCTGCCTCCTTGAATGGATCGATGTGATATCGTATATCTTCCATAGCGTTCTCGATCCTTACTACTGGATGTGGCAGCTTGGTTTTAGGGTCTACAAATGTCTTTGAGATGATGTTTACGATTTGTTTTCTCTTCTGCTCTGTCATCTCTTGGCGCTGTTGGGTGTTCAACTGGAACGTGCCTTTTTCGAACATCTCTTTAGCGACTTCTATGGGGTCGCTGGTCCCATAATGTTTTTCGAGATTATCTCCTGAGGCTTTTTCTCCTTTGCTAGCATCGGTGAATATCGTGTCTATCATCAACACGTTTCTGATCTCACCGATCTCGCCTCGTTTATACTTCAGACCCTTGTCTGGGTCTACGAGAATCTCGAATTTTTCTCCTTCTATTTGGTGGCGAACTATTGTGAAATCTTTCGCTTTCGCGTGTTCCTTTCTGATCATTTCCTGAACACTTACCTAATCGAGATAACCTTTGATCTCTTCTGCTTCTAGGCGTTTGAAAACCTTGGACTCAACTGGAACGATTGCTACTTTTACTGTGTCCTCGTTCACATCTGTATCAGAGGCCACCTTTACGGCTTCAATAGCTAGTTTAATGGCATCCTTAAGATTGATGGCATCACTATATTTTTCCTCTAGCAGCTTGTTTGCCTCATCGTTTTTTCGTCCAACGGCAATTGCTTTGAATCCACGGTACGCTCCACTGGGGTCAGTGGTAAGTACTCTTGGACCTGTCGCGTCAACGCCTGCAAGGATCATGGTTACGCCAAAAGGTCTTACACCCGCATGCTGTGTATATGCTTGACTCATGTCTCCTAGTCTACGAGCAAGTATCTCAACGTCTACAGCCTCATCATAGAGGAGCTTGTTACTCTGACAGTATACACGTGCCTGTCCAATGAGTACTCTTGCGTCGCTGCTTAGTCCTGATATTGCGCTGGCTAGGTGGTCGTCAAGCTGATAGATCTTGCGGAAATACTCTGGGTCTTCAAGTTCACTCTCGGGGGTCTCGTTGGCTGCCAGCACTACTCCTTCTGGGCTGGCTACTCCGACTATTGGTGCGCCTCGTTTTACTAGTTCGAGTGCATATTCGACCTGATATAATCGTCCCTCTGGTGAAAATATGGTGATGGCCCGGTCGTAGGCTCTTGGCATAAACATATCCTATTTTTTCTCCTTTGTGCTATCTCTATCTGATTCTACTGGTTATACTTAACACTAAGGTAAAAATGTATAGTGAAAATTTGGCGCCCTGGCCGGGATTCGAACCCGGGATCATCCGGGTGACAGCCGGATATACTGGGCCTGACTATACTACCAGGGCGCGTAGAACCTATGAATCATGTTTTGTATAATAAAGTTTGCGGATAAGTTGTTTGTGAAGAAGAGGTGTTTTGTTACTTGAACTGCTTCGCGATTAGCATTGTAGCTGTTAGGAAGATGTTCGGTAGTGCCCTAAGTGTTTCTGTGATGAAGTTATCGAGTGTCTTCATGTTCTCAGTTTTTACTTTAATAAGAGCGTCATACTCACCGTAGATTACGGCTACTTCTTCGACTTCTTTGTACTCGGCCAGCGCCTCGCAGACCTCGTCTTCTGAACCTGACTTGATGTTCATCATTATGTAAGCTTCAATGCTGCTCATGCTTGATTTTACACCAGACACACCTTTGATTTAATGAGTTTAAAGGTTATGGGTAACCCAAGTTGCCCTTACAAATATAGAAACAGAGTATATCCTAGAGTAATTCAATCAAAAAACCGAATAGATGAGTTTGGTTAGAACCCATTAGCATAGCTCGCCATGATTTTCCCCATCATGGTAAGCCGCACTGGAACACCTTTGTTATCTTTTGTGCCTGCGTTTATGAGGTCAGCCTCACGTAGCCCTCTTAGATTCCAGCGTACTGTGGATTCTGGTATCTCAAGCTCATCGCTCAGCAGTTTTATTAGATTCGTGTAGACCTCGTCATCCTCGTACTGGGTGGTAAGCCAGTTTAGGATGGTTCGCTGCTTCTCAGTAAGCTTTGTACTAGCTGCAGTCATCAATGCCTGTTCCAGCGTGTTTAATTGTCTGCTGTGGAGGTAGATGCTCTGCTCTAGTGCGTCTACTCTTTTGATGAGCCTATGGTAGGCTATCGTGTCTTGTGTGGTTTGGCCGAACTCAGTTACCTCTCGTTTTATGTCTTTGATGTTTTCGAGAATGTTTCTAAATTCGGGAGTCGGATAAGTTTGGCTTTTAGGCCCGGAGAATATATACACCTGTCATTTCTGCACCCCGACGAGCATTTATGCGTGGTTGTTGATTTAAAAGGTTTTCTTAGTTTTCACTGTTTATTGATCGGTTAATGTGTGCTTATTTCCCGGTTAAGGTGACGGTTTTTTACATATATGGAGGCTTGATCTGGGGTGTTCTGGGACTGATTTTAGCAAAAGAAGGATGATTATTGCCCGGATTTGGGTACCCCCCGCCCCCCCCTATGATGTTAGGGTCGTTTTTAGGTCATTTATGAATTGTTCTGGGTTTTCTGATCTGCGTTCCTTGATTAGTTTCCATGTCTGGCTACAGTTCTTGTACTCGACTCCAAGATATTCATGGATTTTTCTGTCTATCTCTTTCTTGTTTTCCTGTGTGATCTCGATATCTATCTGGGCGAATATCTCTTTCATGTGTCTGAAGTAACAAGTCATGGATACTAGTAGAAAATATGGGAATAAAAGAGTAGTTTACCACTTGGCGCGGTTCTGTTTGATGTATTCTCGAAGTCCACCGGCCTCAAGAATCTCCATCATGAATGGTGGAACAGGTACAAACTCAAGCTCTTTTTCACCGTTTACGGTGATCTTACCTGCCTCAATATCCACCTCAACAGTGTCACCTGTCTTAATCTCTTTACTAACATTAGGACACTCCAATGCAGGTAACCCAAGATTAGCTGCATTTCTGTAGAAGATACGTGCAAAGCTTTCTGCGATAACAGCTGATACACCAGAGTACTTCAGGGCGATGGGTGCCTGTTCTCGGCTGCTACCGAGACCAAAGTTTCGTCCACCGACTATTATGTCTCCCTGTTGAACCTTATTTACGAACTCTTTGTCGATTCCTTCCATGGCATGTTTACCGATCTCTTTAGGGTCTGTGAGCTCTAGATAGATTCCCGGTAAGATGAAGTCAGTGTTAATATCATCGCCATAGTTCCATGCTTTTCCCTTCATCTTTATACCTCCCTTGGGTCAGTTATGACCCCATACAATGCGCTAGCTGCCGCAGTAGCAGGACTGCTCAAATAGACGAATGCTTCTGTGCTTCCCTGTCTTCCTCGGAAGTTTCTGTTGCTTGTGCTTAGGCTTACCTCGCCGGGTGCCAATATGCCGTGGTTTCCGCCGAAGCAAACACTACAGCTTGGGTTGCATAATACTGCTCCTGCGTCCATCAATGCGGTGATGATTCCTGCTTTGTTGGCTGCTTTGTATACTTCTGGGCTGGCGGGTGTAGCGATTACTCGTACATCCTTGCTGATTTTCTCGCCTTCCAGTATATCTGCAGCTGCCTGAAGGTCTTCAAGGCGTCCGTTTGTGCATGATCCAATGAATACCTGATTGATCTTTGTACCAGCTACCTCAGTAACCGGTTTAACATTATCAACTGCATGTGGGCAAGCTACCTGCGGCTCTAGATGCATTCCATCAATCTCGACGGTCTGTTTGTATACCGCGTCCTTGTCTGAGTAGACTGCCGTGTACTCTTTTTTGACACGTCCCTCAAGAAACTTGAATGTCTTCTGGTCTGGCATACAGATACCAGCTTTACCGCCCACCTCGATTGCCATGTTACATAGAGTCATTCTTGCTCCGATGCTCATCTCATCTATAGTTGAGCCTCTGAACTCCAATGCACAATAGGTCGCTCCATCGGCTCCAAGCTGCTTAGCTGCATTCAATATAACATCCTTGCTCATGACTCGGCGACTCAGTGAGCCTTCTGCCTGTATCTTGATGGTTTCAGGTACCTTGAACCAGAGCTTTCCTGTACCTATTGCAGCACCCATGTCTGTGCTACCTATTCCCGTTGCGAATGCTCCGAAGGCTCCGTGGGTACATGTGTGGCTGTCTGCTCCAACCATCAGCATACCCGGGTATACGTGACCGTTTTCTGGGATTATCTGGTGACAGACACCGCTGTTGATATCATAAAATGTTTCAAGGTTCTGCTCCTTGGCGATCTCTCTGCACTCCTTGTGAAGTGTCGCGTTTGTGATGTTTGTCGCTGGTGCGATATGGTCCAATAGAATTGTGACCTTTTTTGGGTCAAACACCTTTTTGATGTCCATATCATACATGGCGTGGAAAGCTAAAGCCGCTGTGAGTGCAGGCATGAAAGCGAAATCGATATCTGCCTTTACTATCTCACCGGGGATGGCTTCCTCTAGGCCAGCGTGTTTTGCTAATATTTTTTGTGCGATTGTACTCATTCTGTTTCCTTCTTGTCAAGTAGTCTATTCATGCCTTTCAGGATAGCCTCGACGCTAGCCATAACTGTATCGCCGTGGACGCTGCTTGCTGTGATGGTCTTGTCTCCTTGTCGTACGCCAACTGTAACGTCTGCAACTGCATCTGTACCGCCTGTGATGGCTTTCATCATGAATTTCTCCAGTGAGATGTCTGCGAATCCACCTACGACGTCTCTGATGGCGTTTATGGCTGAGTCGATAGGTCCGTTTCCTACTCCACTACCTGTCATTGGGGTACCGTCAACGATCAACGTGACGCTTGAGGTAGGAGTGATGGTGTTACCTGTGACGACCAATAACTGGTCTAGCTTGACTCTGTCCTCTACCCTTAGATGCATTACATCCTTGGCGATTGCATACAAGTCGCTGTCAGTCAGAACCTTACCCGTGTCACCAATGGATTTGACTCTTTTAGAGATAGTTCTCAACTGTTCCTCGGTGGGCTCGAAACCCATATCCTGAACCATCTTGAATACACCGTGGCGTCCTGCGTGTTTACCAGCCGCGATCCTTGATTTCTTGCCGACAAACTCTGCGTTGATAACCTCATAGTTACCCCTGAATCCAAGTAAGCCATGTACGTGGATGCCTGCTTCATGGGCGAAGGCGTTGTCTCCTACGATTGGACTATTTGGTGGATGGTATACTCCGCTGAGGCGTTCAACTAGGCTGCACGTTTCGGCTATTTTCTTGTAGTTTAACCCAGTGTCTACGCCGTATTGAGCCATCAAAGCGACTCCAACTTGCTCAAGGCTCGTGTTTCCAGCTCTTTCCCCTAGTCCATTTACACATACATGTATCTGTTCTGCACCCGCTTCGACTGCTGCTAGACTTGTAGCTACTGCTTGACCCATATCATTGTGGGCGTGGGCGCTCAATGGGGTATCAACTGTTTCTTTGAGTTCTTTGAAGAACCTGTAAGCGTTTCTCGGAGTTATAACACCAACAGTATCTGGTATATTGAGCATCTCTGCTCCTGCATCAGTTGCTGCGATACATATCTCCTTAAGATAGTCCATATCGGTACGTGTAGCGTCTTGTGGGCTGTACTCGACTCTAACTCCGTGGTCTTTTGCGTACTCGATTCCCTCGATGCTCTGACGCATGACTTCTTCACGGGTGGTGTTCATCATGTGTTTGATGTGGAGATCGCTTGTGCTGATGAAAATGTGAATATACGGCACATCACAGTCTAGAGCACGGTCAATATCCCCCTTCAGTGGACGAGCAAGTGCGCAGACAGTGGCGTCAAGCCCAAGTCCTGCTATTCTTTTGACCGCCTCAGTCTCTCCGGGGCTAGTGATTGGGAACCCTGCCTCTATCTTGGGTACCCGTAGCTCGTCAAGCTGGCGTGCGATCATGATCTTCTCGTCTATCGTGTAGGTAACGCCGGGCATCTGCTCGCCGTCACGTAGGGTTGTATCAAATAACCAGACTTTCTTTGGGAGATTAATCTCGATGTCTGGCTTGTATGTACTCATGTAGAACTCGTTATCACTCAATGTGTGCACCAGTTTTAGAAGACAGACCAACCACCGGTTATAAGCAGTTTGAGCAACACTAATTGCATATATGGGGTAAAAATTAACAGAAAAAAAGCAAAAAGAGGGTTATAGGTTCATGTTCAGCACATCGCGTTGAACCAGCAAATAGATCAAAACCGCGCTGATGATAACCTCTGGGATCATATATGTCGCGTTATAGACCGCGCTGTACACAACAGGGCTAGTACCTTCTGGTGCATACATACCGAAGAAAACGACTCCACTGATAAAGTGGCTGACGTATCTTCCAGCGAGGGCAACAACAACGCCGATGATTGGCTGCTTCTTGAAAAAACCAGCTAAACCTATCATGCCAAAAGCAAGTGGATAATCCAAGAACATTCCAACTGGACTATAGAACCAGCCGTCGAGAATCATCTGAACAAGTCCATAAATCACACCAGTTGTTACGCCAACCTTAACATCTCGTCTAAACGAGATCAAAAGTATTGGTACCATGCTTCCTAAGGTTACAGAGCCTCCATAGGGAAGACCAGTTTTAATCATGCTAAGAACAGTAGCGGCAGCTATCATAATAGCCATCTCCGCTAAAACCTTTGTATCGAAATTTCTTTTACTCATTATTTTCTTCCTCCGCCAGTATTACCTGGATCAGGTTCAAAGGGTCGACGCGTTCGCGTGCCTCTCAGCCGGACTGCTGCCCAGCTCCCCTTCACTGAAGGTGCCCCAGCTACTCGTTATAAACTTTACCAGAAAAACAAGCTATTCTGCCTTAACTATGATTACGCCACTCAGTTTACTAGGCTCAACGAGATTTCCATTTACTTCCTGTTTCATTGGATCAGAGTTCAGTGTACCCTTGGCATCAGATATACTATACCCAACCTCTTCAAGCATCACCGACACATCTTTTAATGAATAGAATCTAGCATGTTGGAAAACTGGATCTCCTTTTGCACCGATATCCCTGTATAGGTCGCCCCAGCTGCTTTCTGTGTTGATAAAGAGAATCGAGAAAATATGGGTTTCTTTGGAGTGTTCTCTGAATTCTTTGAATAGTTTGATTGGTTCATTGAGAAATTCAAGGACCGTAATCATGTACCCAAAATCAATCAAAGCTTTTCTCAGCGGAATGACGTCTCCTACACCCAAAATACATGGTAGTTCTCTTTCCTTTGCTTTCTTAATCATCTCGACTGATGGATCAAGGCAAAGAATCGTTCTTTCCTCTGTTGTTAGACTCTCCGCGAAGACTCCAGTACCTGCCCCGATCTCTACTCCTATCCCCCGTTTTGGGATCATGTGGTTTACGGCGTTTTTCTCTGCGTCAAAAACCTGTTTACCTTGCGGATGCTTATACCAAATATCATAGGACTCGGCAACAACGTTAAACGCTTTTATCTTGTCACTCAAGACTCGTCAACTTCTCAAGTAAATCAACCAAAGCCTCAGGCGAAGAACCAAGAATAGTAGTTGTAGCCTCTACACCATATTCTCCTGGATGCAGATAGGCGTCAACCATTGAATCAGCCTGATTTAGATGGATGGCTACAGGGCATCCCTCGCCCTCTATCTTTGATGGTAAGACCATTACTTTCAAGCCAAGAGATTCAAGCTTTGGCTTGATGTCATCGCCTCCTCTGATATTCACAGCGGCACGTCTACTAGTTTCATGTTTCATGGCTTCGAGCACAACTGATGCGAGATACTTTGAGGCACCATAGGTTACTTCGCCGCAGATCATAGGTTTTCCCATTGCTTTTATGATGCGTCCACTCAAACCTGCTATATCGTTTGGTGAACTTGCATCTTTTTTCGCGTAAACAATATTCATCCCCACCTCCGGGATCAAACCAACAAGATTCCTGATCGCTTGAATTTGTTTGACGACGTCATTCAACTCATCAAGTAAACTATCTTTCTGGGCAAAGCTGCCATAGATCTCATCGAGATTGACGCGCTCCTGCTCAATGATAGACTCACCATCGAATACTAATCCCCGCTCAGAAACTACTGTACCGATAATGCTGGATGGTAACCCAAGCTGACTACATCTCCCCTGAACATCAGCTACAGCATCAGGTTCAGCGATTATAATCAAAGCACCATAAGTAGGAGCCCTCATAATATCCCCTTCAAGAGCCTCAGCGCCTTCATACAATGCAACACCCTCAGAAGAAACGTTCAAACCATAGCTGTTGTTGACGGCTATTTCAAGAAGTGAGCCTTTTACTCCACCTTCTGATACATCATGCATCAGTTTTACCCCGTTTGCACTCTGAAGCGCTAATATAGTTGGTAGGGGGGTGAACCTTTTCCAAATATCTGTTTTCTCGCCACGAGATATTTTATTGAGCCAGACGGCCTCGCCCCCCACTGATCCAGCGACTAGAATCTTATCACCAACATGAACCTCAGCAGGGGCTTTGATCCGTCTCCCAATACACGTTGATGTAAGCAGGGGAATCTCCACACCATAATACGTAGCAGTCTGCCCCGCGGTTATCGTTACACCGAATTTCTTTGCTTCATCACCTAGACTCTTGGCGATAATTCGAAGCTCCTCTTCAGTAGACCTCAAAGGCAGATATATGCCCGAAATAAGATGAGAAGGCTTACCAAACTTGGACGCAACGTTACTCGCTGAGTAATGGAACGCGAAAAAACCTAGGGCTTCTAATGGTACACCGATGCTTGGGCTGTGAGCGATAACTGTCTCGCCTGTGAGGTTGGTTGTTGCTCCGTCGAGTTCTATCTCTTTCTCAACAGGTATGTAGGGTAGTACGCTTCTGTTGAAGACTTCCCGTGTTACCTTGCCGAGACCAAGCACATCAGTCATCATTAATCCCCTTAAATCATTCACATCAACCTATAAATCCCAAGCCTTCAACATATCGCCTTCTCAGCTTGGATTATTCAGCTCTTTCTAGGGATACCCTGTCTGTTATAATAAATAATGCAATTTAGATGCGACAATCACATAAACAGGGTTAGCGCTTATATATCTAAGGCTTAAAGAAGTGAGTGAACTGCATGGCTATCACTTTAACCACTGACATGATTCTGGGAATAGGCGCCCTCATCGTAGCAGCTGTTGCCATCATAATGTTTCTAAGAGCAACAGAGGGAACAAAGAAACCAGCCAATAATGAAGAGGAAAAATCCCCCATAGTCGTAGAGGTGGAGCCACGTAAAGTAAAGATGCCCGATCTACCCACTATCACGGAGCGATCACAAGTAGAGATAGCACGAACCCAGATACGCACCCTTACACTGCAACAAGAAATCCTCAGTATGGTGATGAAGCGTCTCTTTGAAGCCGAGGATAATGGAGAGATAAGCAAGGATGAGCGTGAGCGGCTTGGGAAGAACTATGAAGCTGAGATGCAGCAGGTGGATGAGCAGTTAAAGAAGGCTGAACTCATAGTTAGCCTCAACGAGCTAGAGGACATAAGACAGAATATCATCGAGCAGTTCCAGCAGACATTATCAAGCACCCAGAGCCAGATAGACCTCATAATCAAGGAACTCAATATTCAGCAACCAGAGCCTGAACCGGAACCAGAACCAGAACCACAGCCAAGACCAAGAAGAACAAGACCACGTCCACCACCAGGAGACGATAAGGAAGAAGAGCCAGAGGATGAAGACGATGAAGAGACCGGTGGAAGAGGTAGACGTGATACTGTTGAGGATAGATTAGATAAGCTTAAACAGGACGTTTTGAAGGAGCTAGAGGAGCTAGAGCGCTTGGAGCTGGAACAATGAGCTGGGTACATGAGGCGAAGATTAAGGCAGCCGAGAAGGTTGTTGAACACATCAAAGACGATATGGTTATCGGGATTGGAAGCGGTACAACTGCCGCCGAGGGTATACGGATAATCGGTGAAAAGATACGAAACGGAGAACTTCGTGGAATCAGAGCCGTACCCACAAGCTATCAAGCCATACAAGAAGCAGTAAAAGCCCAAATACCCTTAACAACACTGGACGAGTTCCCGGTACTAGACTTTGGATTTGACGGAGCAGACCAGATCGACCAAGAGCTTAACGCCATAAAAGGCGGCGGAGGCGCACTTCTCAGAGAGAAGATCGTTGCTAGTTGCTGTAAAGAGTATGTACTGGTGGCTGATCAAACCAAGGTCACTGATGTTCTGGGACGGGATCAACCTGTCTATCTTGAGGTTCACCCAATGGCGGTAGCCCCTGTAAGTAGGAAGCTTCGTAATATGGGTGCTAAGCCTGATATTCGTCAAGCTGTTGGTAAACTTGGTCCAGTTGTTACTGATAACGGGAATAACTTGATTGACGCCGATTTTGGACCCATACATAACCCGGGTTACCTGAATGCACGGCTTCACTCTGTGCAGGGCGTCATGGAGACAGGGTTATTCATTGGTTACTGTAAGATCGCATATGTTGGCACTCAAAATGGTGTCAAGACCCTTACCCGGTTCTAGTTATCCAAACTCCTAAAACCAGTTATTGTACACATCATCTATGACACTAATCATACGCAAAGCCAAATTATCTGATGAGAATCAGGTACTCGAGTTATTCAGCAGATTAAATTCAAGACATCGTACCGATGAATACAAAGTGGATCAAACAGTTAGCTCATCAATATATCATCAGATACTGGAGAATCCGATACTAGGCGTAATCTTAGTGGCTGAAATAGATTCAAAGATTCTCGGCGTCATAACACTATCCTATCCTGTTGCGATAAGAAGTGGTGGTCATTATGCTCGAATTGAGGAGTATATCGTGGATGAGGCTTCAAGAGGCATGGGTATAGGCGGAAAACTACTGGATGAAGCCATCAAAGAAGCAAAATCAATGAATTGTTTTGACCTTCAGGTGAATAATCCAAGCGACTTGGGTAAACCTCTCTATACAAGACGAGGCTTCCATGATGGTGGGGAGTACTGGCGTTTTAAGCTCTGAAGAGACAATTTTTAGGCATAAACCGTCATCAGTAAACCATGTCTTTCGCTGATCTAGTTATCCAAAACGGACCAGTCGTCACAATGGACCCTAAACGTGGAACAGTAGACGCTTTGGCGGTCCAAGACGGAAAAATAATCGCAGTTGGTAGTAAACCAGAGGTAAAACGACTCATTGGACCAATGACCGAGGTTATTGACCTTGATGGAAGATGCTGTACCCCGGGTTTGGTGAATACTCATGACCACTTTCTTGAACATGGAGTTTCTTCAGCTTTCATCATCGACATACGATACCCAAAAGCGAAGAGTATCAAAGAAATAGTATCTATGGTTGAGGAACGAATCAAAACCGCACCAAAGGGGCAATGGATAATCGCTCATGTTTGGGATGAGACATTACTTGAGGAGAAAAGATTCCCTACTAAACATAATCTTGATCCAGTGAGCCCAGATAACCCCGTCTACATTAAGCGTGTTTTCCAGATGGGCGTAGCAAACAGTAAGGCATTGGAACTTGCTGGTGTGACTAAGAATACGGTTAGCCCTGAGTTTGGTGTAATTGAAAAGGATGAGAACGGAGAGACAACAGGCTTACTCAGAGGTCAGGCTACTAAACTTGTTCTTGACGTCATCAAGTGGAGTCAAGAAGACAAGTTAAAGGCTATTCAACAGGCGTGTAGGGATTTCCACGCTGTTGGGTTTACCACTGTGATTGAGCCGGGTCTGTTAGCAGAGGATATTGAGGCTTTTATGGAGAGTCATCGAAGAAACGAACTCACCCATAGGGTACAGATACAGATTGGTTTCCTACAGAGTCTCAATGAAACGCAGTGGGCTGTCGAACACTATGTAGTTGGTGGAGATGATATACTCCGAATTACTGGACTTAAGATGGCTGTCGATGGTGGAGTTGGGCCACGAACCGCCCTATTTTATGATGGTTATCAGGACAAGCCTGATGTGCATGGTAACATGATGATCCAGCAAGATGAACTTAACCAGATGGTTGAGCTTGGTCATAGGAACGGGTTCCAAATAGCAATCCACGCCATCGGTGACCAAGCCATAGACATGACCATGGACGCCTATGAGTACGCTCAAAAGACTAGCCCTAGACCCGATCCAAGACACCAGATTGTACACTGTTACTTCCCTACAGAGAAAGCAAAGAAGCAACTAGTTGATCTAGGGGTTATGGTTAACACACAGACTCCTTTCTTCTATTTCCTTGGTGAGAGCTTCATTGAGGCTCTTGGAATGGAGCGATGTAAGGAATGTATGCCTGTAAAGACATTGACCGAGCTAGGGGTGCCTGTTGGTATCAGTCATGATGCTACCGTTACCCCACCACTACCAAACATTGGATTATATGCCTCGGTGACGCGAAAAACTATCAAAGGAAACACACTGGGAACTAAGGAAGCAGTAGACCCAAAAACCGCCCTAAGTTTCTACACAATGCCCGCTGCTAAACATTGCTTCATGGAAGACAAAATAGGATCAATCGAGGTGGGAAAATACGCTGACTTGGCTGTATGGAACTTTAACCCCTTAGATGTTGAACATGAAAAGCTCAAGGACTGGACATGTGAGATGACCTTTGTCGAGGGAAAACGAGTCTACTCCAAGGAATAACGTTTAAAACATTGTTGGGATGCATAGTGTTTGGTTGCCGGGTTCTCCTAGCCTGGTAGGGAGCTGGCCTGCTAAGTCAGTGCGCGTAAAGCGCACGAGGGTTCAAATCCCTCACCCGGCGCCACTTATAATGATATAATTATTCTATCCGCTTTCTTGCTTGTCATTTCCTGAATATCTATGCGTCCAATGTAGACTTTTGCGATACTGCTAGGTTTCACTTGATCCTTTATGATGGGTTCAGGATTATTATCAAGTTGCCGTATCATGGTTTTCAAAGCGTGTTTCTTCTCAGCCATATCTTCTATGAATGTGACGCTTCCACTGAACTGAGTAGTATGATACAGATGGTCGCAGCTTCCGTGCTGATAACCCGCATCAATTAATGCTTGACCCCATACCGCGGGGTTCTCTTTGATTATGTCTATTTTCTTACCTTCTCTTGCGCTGTGGAAGTATATGCAGTTGTTTTCTTCGTCATATCCGTGGCTGAGGGTGGCTATGTATGGCTTGTTTTCGCTGCACAGAGATAGGGTGATGTATTCTGCTTGTTTGAGTGGTTTCACTAGTATATTGTGTTCTGTGATTTGTTTGTCTTTGCGGCGCATATGGTAGCTTGACATAAAGATAGAGAGATCTGAGAGGATATAGGAATTTATGGGGCACAGTTGTCTGTGATTACTCTGGGCACTGCTTTTTCCGGTTTTAACAAATATACTGTTATACGGTTCAACCCGTATTTCTTTGTATGAAGGTTGATGAGTTCCTCGTGGAGCGGTGGATGAACACTTACGAGACAGATGTTGAGCTTAACCTAGCCGAGACATGTGTCAAACCATTCACCCTACGAGAATACCTAGAATTCGTGAATAGACCAGACTTTTTCAAGGAATATCAAGACACACAGCTAACCTATGGCCACATAGAGGGCTATGATGAACTAAGGCGTGGATTAGCCAAACTCTACAAGAATGTCAACCACGAAGATATTCTAATAACAGGTGGAGCTATAGAGGCGAACTTTAACAGCTTCTACAGTCTCATCGAGCCCGGAGATACAGTTGTAAGCGTTTTTCCCACATACCAGCAGTTATTCAGTGTACCCAAGGGCTTCATGGCGGATGTAAAACTACTCAGACTTAGACCTGAGATGAATTGGCTTCCTGATCTAGATGAACTGACTGAGCTTGTTGACCGGAAGACCAAGATGATTGTGCTCAATAACCCGAACAATCCATGCGGTAGTCTGATAAACGAACATACGCTGAGGGCGATATGTGAGATAGCGGAAGATGTCGGTGCTTATGTTCACAGTGATGAGGCTTATCGAGGACTCTACATCAACCCAGATGACCACACACCATCAATCGTGGACATCTATGAAAAAGGCATAGCAGTTGGAACATTCAGTAAACCCATCAGTCTCACAGGTTTGAGGCTAGGCTGGATCACATCAAACAGCGAGGTAATTCACCAGTGCAAGCTACGCAGAGACTATACCACCATCAGCAAAAGCATGCTCAGCGAGGAACTAGCAGCCCTAGCCATGCCGTATTTGTCTCATATATTCGAGAGAAACAACTGGATAATCAGGGAAAACCACAAGCTCCTAGATAACTGGATCAACAATGAGCCATATATCAGCTGGGTGAAGCCTATCGCGGGGAGCGTCGGTTTCATGAAACACGATCTAGATGTTACGGCTGAGAAGATTTGTTTGGACCTAATCCATGAAAAGGATACGTTCCTTGTACCCGGTGACTGCTTCGAGTACCCTGATCATATTAGAATTGGTTATGGTGGAGACAAAAACGTGCTCAAAGCCGGGTTAGACCGAATATCCGAATATCTCTCTGATAAGTAAAATACAATAAAACACCAACTAGGTGAACCCAGTAGTTTACTTGTCTGAGAAGTATTATTTACCCAAAAACATTATCAATTATTGAAACATTTTGTCAAACCCAAAAAAAGATGAAATAGATAACATAAACAGCGAGACCCCAGAAAACTTCACTCCAAAAACAGACGACTTCGACTACACCCGCCGCGAAGAAATGATACCAATGCGCGACGGAGTAAAACTCAAAACAATAATACTAACCCCAAAAAACGCAAAAAATGCCCCCATCATCTTAACAAGAACACCATACAACGCCGCAGGACGAACCCTCCGCTTCAACAGCAAACACCTCTCTATGGTCGTACCCCAGATGAACGACACAACAGTAGAAGCAGGATACATCGTAGTTTACCAAGATGTACGCGGAAAATACGGCTCAGAAGGCGGCTACATGATGAACAAACCCCTAACTGGTCCACTGAACCAGACAGGCACAGACCACTCAACAGACACCTATGACACCATCGAGTGGCTTGTGAAAAACATACCAGAGTCCAATGGCAGAGTAGGAGCCATGGGCGGCAGCTATGAGGGCTTTACTACATTAATGAGCACAATAAACCCGCATCCGGCTCTCAAAGCCGTGGTTCCATTTGCTGCAATGGTGGATGGCTGGATGGGGGATGACTGGTTCCACATGGGCGCCTTCCGCCAAGAAGGAACATTACCATATACATACAGTCAAGAAGCCACACGTAAAAACGAGAAAAAATGGTGGAGCGGCTGCTATGACACATATGAGGAGTACCTACGCGTAGGTAACGCAGCTAACATGGTAGCATCACGAGGCATGGAGAACCTAGGCTTCTGGAAGAAGATCAAAGAACACACAGCCTATGACAACTTCTGGCAGCAACAAGCAGTAGACAAGATACTATCAGAACACCCACTCAAAGTACCAATGCTCATAGTAGGCGGCCTCTTCGACCAAGAAGACATATACGGCTCACCAGCACTCTGGAAAGCACTATCACCAAAAGACCCAGATGGCGAAAAAATACACTTCGTACTAGGACCATGGAATCATGGGCAGAGCCGCCGTGAGGCACGTAGCCTCGGACCAATGCAGTACATAGGCGACACTGGTGCATGGTTTAGACGCAATATAATGCAGCCATTCCTAGATCATTATCTAATGGATGCGTCGGAGCCTGATACTCCACGAGTACTC
>Ga0272443_10001741_pt1 | contig 30261 bp, 34 predicted proteins | sample SSMAcet12_FD_193581 | JGI IMG/M metagenome (GOLD analysis project Ga0272443, IMG submission 193581) | Marine sediment archaeal communities from Little Sippewissett salt marsh, Falmouth, MA, United States - SSM-Acet-12 | ecosystem: Environmental > Aquatic > Marine > Wetlands > Sediment ... | reverse complement strand
TGGACCATTCTGACAGCTCTGCTCGTTCTCACCCTGCTGCTCGTGGGCTGCACCGCAGCCGAGTCTGAAGAACCAGCCGCCGCTGAGGCGGAGACTGTGGAAGATGTATCCGCCGACGTAGCAACACTGACCTTCACCGGCATGGTGGATGCGGAGACAACCTACTCTGAAACGCAATTGAGGGGCATGGAGACCATGGATGTTGAAGACGTCAACAGCGATGGTGAAACCACCATCCGCACAGGCGTCTCCCTCAACATGCTGCTCGACGAGGTCGGTGTGAGCGCTGACGCCACCACCCTGGTGCTCGTGGCCGATGACGGCTATGAAGCCACTGTTGATCTCGCCGAAATTCGGGCTTGCGAAGAGTGCATCATTGCGTTTCGCAACAATGGCGGGTTCCGCTCCACGCTGCCCGGTTTCCCGGGCAGCGCGCAGGTGAAAGGCGTGATTGAAATTCGCGCCGAGTAAACCAACGCATCCAAAGAAAAAAGGAGCGGGATGATGAACCCGCTCCTTTTCCATCTTAACATCCGTCATTTCATCGACAAAATCGCAACCATCCCTGCTGCAACACACCACATCAGAAAAGCAATGACATCCCCCCGCGATGAGAGCATGAACAGTTCCCCGGTGAAATTGATGGCGAAATGAATCAGGACGGCTGACAAGGTGCTCCCGCGGCAGTGGTTGAATACCCACGTCATCAGGATCGTCTCAGGAATCATCCCCAGCATGAACCACCAGAACGAAGGTGATAGAAAGACCAGGTTTGCCTGGTACGTCCCGGGGATGAAGAACAGCGGCAAATGCCAGAGCGCCCAGATGACTCCCAGCACGACACTGGAAACCAGCGGCGACCATCTGGCCTGCAGCGCGGGCAACGCATAGCCGCGCCAGCCCATCTCCTCGGGAAGCGGTCCAAAAGCAAGGATGAAGAGTGCGTAGGGGAGGATGGCCAGGGGTTGTTCGACAAACCGTTCTGCAGCCTCAAGCTGCAATCCTGTGCCGCCGAGTATCTGGTCGATGGCCCCAGATGAAAGAACAATGGCCAAAGGGAACAGGAAGACCATCAACCACAAGGCCGGGGAAATATGCCTGAAGGAGACCAATCGCACCCAGTAGTCAGCTCGATCGTCGGCATCCAGCCTGGAGTACACCAGATACAGCGTCACAATCATGGGGCCGGCCCCGGATGCAGCACGCAAGATAGCAACCGGAAAATCTGCTGCTCCCAAACTAAAACCCACCGGGATCCACAGAAGCGTCCAGCTCCACAGAAACGTCAAGCCCATATACAGCCATGGTCTGTAGTTGCTGATGGAAAAACCGTCAGGTGCTCTCCGTCTACTCATCCGACTCCTCGTTGTAAGGAACGCGTCGAAGGGCAAGCGGAGTGCCAATGGCAAACGCGATCATCCCCGCAAGCGAAAGCCACCCAACCCAGTCTCCGAGCGAGCCCTGGATTGCCCGCGACGTTGTCGTTGAAACATCGGCAACAAGTGTAACCTGCTCGGGGGAAAGTGCATACGAAAGCGCAAGGATACGCCCATAGGGGTCAATAATCGCCGAGTCAAAGTTCCTGTCGGACTTAATCATTGCTGTCCGGTTTTCAACCGCCCTGAACACGAGATGGGCGAAGTGCTTATCGGCTATGCCCGGCCAGTCCCCGGAGGGAACCGCAATCAAATCGGCGCCGTTGTTGGCAATGCGCCGTGCCGTGTCGGTAAAATCCATGTCGTAGCAAATGATGGTGCCGATCACCCCCAGCTCGGAATCATACACCGGGTAGGTCCCCCGGGTTGCGCTTTCCTCGTGTACGAAGACCACGGGGTGATTCTTCCCGTACACGCCCAGAAATTCCCCGCCCGGCGACAGAACCGTGACTTCGTTGCGATAATCCACGGCGTAGGGCAATACGAGGTAAGCGTCGGTACGCGCCGCAAGCTCCTGAAGCGCCTCCGTGTGCTCAACCTGTGGGTCGAAGTTCAACGCGCCCTCCGGCCATACAATCATGTCCATTCCCTCATCCGCAAGCTCTTCCGTCTTCGCAAGCAAGATGTCAAAAAGCTCCGCATAGAGAGATTGATAGCGATCCCATTCCAACCAGTTCGTCGCATCTTCCTCCTCCGTCCAAAGCATGCGAAAGCCGGGTTGTATGGCAGCAACGCGGTACATCGAATCAGACGGTGGGTTCAGAAGAATGAGACTACATCCAACCCATATTGCGAAACCTGCAGCGGCTCCAACAAGCCATCGCCTGGCAAGGGATGGTTCGACAGGAACAACATCATCATCCAAAACCCAGAACCGATCGAACCATGCCACGCCAAACTGACCCAGCGCATACCCTGCCAGCAGTGTGATCAGACTCATTCCGAAAATGCCAAAGATGCTCGCCGGCTGGATCAGCCACGGCTGCTTATAGTACGCATAGGCGATGAACCCCCATGTTCCCAGAACCGGGATCAGACTCCTGATCATCTCAACACCAACCCAGCCGAAAGCACCGTTCAGTACAAACCACCGGTAACCGGTTCGCTCATGAAACCTGCGCGTTCGTTGGTCGGCGAAAAAGACAAATCCACCGAAGAACAGGGGCAGCAGTTTCATGTACCAGGGTGCACCCGGCAATGTCAGAAATGCCGGGAGGATATACAGCCCGATCAGGCCTCCGATGGCCAGCGCCGATCCAAGGCTCGAAAAACGCCGCGGCAGAATGCGGTACTGCGCCAGGATGAAAGGCAAAAAGCCGATGATGGCAAGAGGCCAGTACCCGTAAGGCGGCATCGATGCCGTCAGCAAAACGGCGCTCAAGGCTCCCAGAAGGATTCCAATCAGCGTGCGGACACTCCCTGACCAGTGCAGCGGTGAGGGGCGGGATGGCGTTTCATTCGGCATTGTCATGTTGGCTACCTCGATGATGAGTTGTGCAAAGGGCAGCGAGTCACGCTGCCGCACGTATGCTCCGGAATCAACTCCGAGCGTGTTCCCTATACGCGAAGAGATCTGGTCGCACCCGGGAGGAAACAGGTGAACTGGATCATCGCACGGAGATTGGTGCAGCGAGGCGACTCACTTAATGGATTGACTTGGCTCAGGTAGCGACAATGATACACCCGCCATTGCAATCCTGCCTATCCGGCATACGGACGAGTCCGGGCATCGGTCCGCCATCAGGCTCACGGGGTGAATAGATTCTCCTTGCGAATGCACATTTCACAAGGAGATTCATCACGCGAGGCCCGCACTGCGCCGTGCGCATTGTCAGCGAACGCAACCGGGTTTAGAATTCATCCCGTCCTGCCATGAGGTCGTGGACATGAGTTGGATTTCGGATCCACAAGCCTGGATTGCGCTCCTCGCACTGACGTCACTGGAAATTGTGCTCGGCATTGACAACATCATCTTTATCTCCATCCTGGCGTCCAGGCTGCCCGAGTCAGAACAGGGAAGAGCCCGGAGCCTGGGCCTGGCTATGGCGCGATGGTCAGCCGGATTCTACTGCTGCTGTCCCTTTCCTGGTTGACCCAATTGACGAACCCGCTCTTCCAGGTCATGAATCACGACATCACGGCTCGAGGTCTCATCCTCGCCATCGGTGGCCTGTTTCTGCTTGCGAAAAGCACCTTTGAAATCCACGACAAGCTTGAGGGGGAAGAGGGGCATGCGTCCACCAGGACGAGCGCAACCCTCGCGGGGGTCGTCGTCCAGATCATGGTTCTGGACATCATCTTCTCGCTTGACTCCGTCATCACGGCGGTAGGAATGGCAAATGAGTTGTTCATCATGATTGCAGCGGTGGTCATCGCCGTAATCATCATGATGTATGCAAGCGGACCCATCAGCGACTTCGTCAACCATCGACCCACTCTGAAGATCCTGGCATTGAGTTTCCTGCTGCTGATCGGAGTTTCCCTGCTGGCCGAGGGGATAGGCTTTCACATCCCCAAGGGATACATCTATTTCGCCATGGGATTCTCATTCTTCGTGGAAATGCTCAACATCAGGCTGCTCCAGAAGACAACCACCGAACCCGTCAGGTTGCGGCAGCCATACCTCGACCAGGAATCCTGATCACGTCAGCCTGTGAATGACAAACGGCCGGTACTCGAACCAGCCGTTTATCCATTTAAGAGCTCAGAAGAATGTCAGGATGGAATGGCCGTGAAGATCTCTTTCGGAGCATAGGCAACGCCGACCATGCTCCAGCCAGTGTGTGCACCGAGTACCAGCGAGAGATGCCCGACCGGAAGCCATTCACAGTCAAAACGCTGATCGACAGCATCGCGCAGGAAGAGCGCACCATCCGGGTTGTTGGCATGCAGCACCTGGACACGCAGGGGGCTTCCTTCATCATACGTCTTGGCTATCTCGTCGGCCAGCCCGCGGATCGCTTTCGTAAACGAGCGCACACTTGCGCGCTGCTCGTAGGTGCCACTGCGTTTCTCCACGCCAATGATGGGTTTGATGTTCAACGCCTGGGCAATCAGTCCTTTCATATGACTGATCCGTCCACCATGGATTAAATACTTCAATTCCCGCAAGGTATAGATGCTGTCGGAGGCAGCCTGAATGCGGTTGAGAAGTTCCAGTATTTTATACACAGGCCATCCCGCACGTGCCGCCCGGGCGGCTGCCTCGACCATCCATCCTGCTGCTGCAGATAGCGTCTTGGTATCGACATGAACGATGTCGGCCTCCGGCACCATCTCTGCGCCAGCAACGGCAGAAGCATACGTCCCGCTGAGACCGGAACTCATATGAATGGATAGGATCCGGCCACCCCGGGAAGCGATGCTCTTGTAGATCTCGGCAAAACTTCCAGCGGAAGGCTGGGATGTTGTTGGGAGTTCATTTGTCGATTCAAGCAGGTCATAGAATTGCTGCGGTTGAATGTCAATCCCTTCGCGGTACGTCGTTCCCCCCAGCGTGACCTGGAGTGGAACCGTGTGAATGTTGAGTTCCCGCGCAGCCTCAGGGGAAAGGCTGATATCTGCCCCGCTGTCTGTAACAATGTGCAGAGTCATGGCTTCCTGCTTTCTAATACATCAAGAGATATCGGTTGAGGCGAAAAGACCTTGAGGGGCGATGAATCTCAGCGTGTTAGAGATTTCCAGCGATCCATGTCGCTTTGTTTTCGTTCGGCATTCTTAAGAATGGTCTTTGCGGATTGCTGTGCCCAGCTTGGTGTGGGCACATCGTAGTCAAAACCATCCAGCGTGACCCGGTCAATGGCTTTGCCGAGTAAGAATTCGATACCATCAATATCCGCTTCATCTTCCGGCGTCACCAGCGTCCAGGCGACGCCTTCCGCATCCACTCGTGCAGTGCGGCCAATGCGGTGGATGTAGGTTTCCGCTTGCTCCGGTACATCAAAATTGATGACATGCGAGATGCCTTCAATGTCCAGACCGCGTGCGGCGACATTGGTCGCAACGAGGATGGGGTCCTTCCCGGACCGGAATCGCTCCATCGCCTTCATACGCTGACGCTGGTGGAAATCGCCATGCATGACTGCAACACGCATGCCGTCTTCACGCAGCTTGCGCGCGACCACATCGGCATCGACCTTCGTCCGCGTGAACACCAGGGCACTGGTCACATTGCGCTGTTTGAGCAGTTCTGCGAGCAAGTTGATTTTTAGATGCTTGGGGACCGGATAGAGCTGCTGGTTGATGGCTTCAGGTGGACGTGCGGTAGCAATCTCGACCCTGACAGGTTTCTTGAGGAAGCGGTAGCTTAACGACAAAATAGACTGGGGCATGGTCGCAGAGAAGAGCAGAGTCTGCCGCTGCTCCGGCATGCGCTCCAGAACCTTGACAATATCGGGGATGAAGCCCATGTCAAGCATGCGATCGGCTTCGTCAAGCACCACAATTTCAGTGCTATCAAGGCGGACATTGCGTCGTTGTAGATGATCGAGGAGGCGGCCGGGGGTCGCGATGACGATATCGACGCCGCGCTTCAGTCGATCGCGCTGTGTCCGGATCGAGGAACCGCCATACACCGCGAGCACTTTCAAAGAGGTATATTTCGCCAGACTGCTCGCTTCTTCCGCGATCTGGACCGCAAGCTCCCGCGTCGGTGCAAGGACAACCATACGCGGGGATTTTGATGGTGTTCCGTTCAGCATACGCTGCATGGAGGGAAGCAGATAAGCCACGGTCTTACCGGTGCCCGTCTGTGCCGTGCCAAGCACATCCTGACCCTTCAGGACAGCAGGAATGGCCTCGATCTGCACCGGTGTCGGTACTTCAAAGCCTTTTGCTTCTACTGCTTTCTGAAGCGGCTCATCCAATTTGAAGTCTAAGAAACCCATTACCATATCCATTGATCTACAGTTGGCTGTAAAAAAACACCCCTCCCTATCAGGAGCGGTGCACCAGCCGATCCCATCTTCAATGTCAGTCTATCGCGTCCAGTTCTCACTGTCAATTGCGACAGGAGGGGGGTTAGTCCCCCTCCCCTCCCCGAAGCCATCCCACCACAGAGCGAAAACCGAAGAAAAGGAAAGCGACATCCATGAGTATGGCCATGGCTCCAAACAACAATCGTCCGAAGCCATCTGCCCCTGTACGTGACGTGCTCATGAACGGGGTTGATACTGTGGTGGTCAATGTGCCTTCACCGGAACCGAATGCCGCCCAGTGAAACGGCGCGGCAAATGCGGCCATGAGCAGAAACGTGATCAATCCCTTCAGGGCGATCAACACCTCACTCCCTCCATGCCAGACACGCATGACGGCGTCCAGTGCGATGGAGAGGGAAGCGAATACAAATGCAGCTCCAGCGAGAATGATCACCCAGCGCGGGGCATGGATGCTCTCCTCCGGCACATGGATGACATCCAGGCCCATGAAGACTATCGCCGTGCCCGCAGAGAAGAAAACCAGTGAGAATACGAGTGTTCCAGCAAGGCCGGATGGCAGGTTTCGCGTCCAGTCAGGCATCCAGATAACCCGTTTCCCTCAAGATATCCGGGAAGGTAGTCTCATCGAAATCAAGAAAAATGTGGCCATCGATGTTGAAGGTAGGTGTGACGATGCGCCCGCCGGCCCATTGTTTCACCTGTGCCCAGGCGCCGCGCACGGCATAAATATCAACCTCCTGGAAGGTCACACCATGCTCCTTCATCCATACACGCGCGCGCGGGCAATCCTTACACCACTTGGTGCAGTACATGACAATCCCGCCTGAGGGAAGCGGTTCCGCTTCGGGTTCCTCCGCAAACTCGCTACTTCCTTCCGGCTGCAGCTTCTTAAGCTCCCGGAAGAGGATCTCATTGTCCGGTTGCTCATCAATGGGATAGACTTCTGCATACTGCAGGATGCCGTCGGCATCGACGATGAAGATGGCGCGCTCAGCCCTGCCGTCATCGCCCAGAACGCCATAGCGCGCGGCGACCTCGCCGTGCGGCCAGAAATCGCTCAGCAGCGGATAGCTGATCCCCCCGAAGGTCTCAGCCCATGCCTGTAAACCGGGTACGTGATCGACGCTGATGCCCAGAACCTGGGCATTCAATCCCGCGAATCGGCGCTTCTGCTCCTCATACGACGGGATCTGCGCGCTTCAGACCGGCGTCCAGGCCGCAGGGAAGAAGACAATGACCACATTCTTCCCCCGCAATGCTTGCAGGTGGATATCACCGCCGAGATGACTCGCCAGTGCAAAATCCGGTGCCGTCTCGCCCGGCTTGAGATGAGTCATGCGCTCCTCCTTGATTTTCCATGGCTGAGGTTGTGTCTACCTATGTCTTATCACGCTTTCACGCGATGTGCGGGGCGAAGTTTTCTGCCCAATAATGCAAGCGAGCTGGAGGCAACCTCCAGCCCGTCTTCGTTAATCGACGTATATGAAGCGCGTGGCGCGTTGATCGCGCCCTATCCAGATCGTCCTATCCTGCCCAGAGCTTCAGCGCTGAGCGAAGCTGGTCGAAGTCATCCTCGGACACAGCGGAATCTCCCGGGGGGAGACAGCGATCGATATGCTCGTGGAGAAGCGTTACGCCTACGGCGTCCAGCGCCTTGCGTGCCGCCATCAACTGGAGGATGATCTCGCTGCAGCTCCGTTCGTCTGCAACCATGCGCTGCAAGCCGCGGATCTGTCCTTCGATACGCTTTAATCTTCCCAGCAGTGCCCGGGCCTCTTCGCTCAGTTCGACGGCTGTTCCATCGTCAACCATCGCCGACACTCCTGACTGGATTGACTTCACTCACGCACCCGTGCCAGCACGTCTCCCATGTCCAGAAGAAGGTGTTCCACACCCTCAATCTTGATCTCGGTCCCGCTGTACTTGGCGAACAGCACGATGTCTCCGACCTCGACCGGGATTTCTGCCAATTCATCCTCGCTCACGGCAACGACCTCGCCGCGCTGCGGTTTTTCCTTGGCGGTTTCCGGAAGGACAATACCGCTTGCTGTGACGGCTTCGTCTTCGACCAATTTAACCAGAATGCGTTCACCCAGTGGTTCAACGTTCATTGTTCTCTCCTCAATCTGAATGGTTGCGCCGTTCAGCGCAGTTCGAGCAATCGATCGATCTTCAGCCGGTCGAAACCCACGATGATCCTGCTGCCAATCTCGATGACCGGAACCCCGGTCTGCTTGCTGCGGCGTTGCATATATTTCGCCGCCTGCTGATCCCGGGAAACATCCACTTCCTTGAAGCGGACCTTGTTCTGTCGGAAATACATTTTCGCCGAGTTGCAGTAGGTGCAGGCTGGAGTCGTAAAAATGACCACCCGCTTCTGTCGTTTCTTTTTCTCGTCCGGCATGTGTTTCATGCCCCCTTTCAAACCAACTTTATACCCATAGGGGGTACATGTATATATCGTACTGGATCGAGCGGATCGCGTCAAGGTCTCCCTTGCCGCAGCAACAGGGCTGCCCTCCCTCCCGCACCAAACCCTGATCGGACCTGCAGCGCCCACAAATCTCTCCTATAATGACTGCAGCATACACGCTGCACAGGAGATGCGTTTCATGACCGATGCTGCCGCCGGTAAGATGCCCACCATGGACCTGGATCGCCTGCAAATCTTCGTCCACGCCGCAGAGACCCTCAACTTCTCGCGTACCGCAAAGATCCTTCACCTGTCCCAGTCTACGGTAAGCCATCACATGAAAAGCCTTGAAGGCGACCTGGGAGTAACGCTCTTCAGCCGTGAAGGCGGAAGCCTACGCCTGACCGAAGCAGGACGGCTGCTTCTTCCCCTCAGCCGCAAACTCCTCAACCAATCTTATGAACTGCAGGAAATGATGGCCTCCGTGCAGGAAGAGATTGTTGGTCATCTCCGTCTTGCGTGCAGTACAACCAGCGGGAAGTACATCCTTCCTCAACTTGCTGCACGTTTTCGTCAGCACTATCCCGGAATCCACGTCAGCATTTCCGCCTGCACCTCCCCCAGTATCGCCCTGCAGCTCCTCGAAGGCGACGCCAACCTCGGCGTCATCAGTTCACAGATTTACGATAACGAACTCGAGACGCAGGAATTCTTCACCGATTCCATTGTGCTCATTACCCCCAGGGACCATCCATGGGCATCGCGCGATTCCATCCATCCGGCCGAGCTCCTGCAGGAACAAATTATCATGCGCGAGGAAACGTCCGGCACTCGTCGGGTGCTCCTCAGCGCGCTGGCCCGGCACGACATCACCCTCGATGACCTGAACATCTTCCTGGAACTCGGGAATACGGAAGCCATCACCTTCACCATCGCAAAAGGCTACGGAGTCTCCTTCGTATCCCGACTTGCTGCGAACTGCCTCCATGAGCAGGAGCAAATCGCCATTGTGCCGGTAGAGGGCATGTCGCTTGAGCGGAAGATATACATGGTTCGCCGCAAAATTGAGGCTCCCAACAGGCTGCAGGAAGCCTTCTGGAGTTTCATTCATAGCGCGAAAAATGATGATCTGCTCAAGTTGCCCGCCCAGGGCAAATGAAAAAGAAAAAACCGCCCCAAAAAAGGGGCGGTTTCCTGTCTGATGTAGTGCTTGGCTAGAACGTGAAGGTCAACTGTGCGCCTTCAGCTTCCATCAGGAACGGGGGCGCCTTCATGATCTCAACGCCTTCACGCAGGTCCTCCGGCTTGATCCCCTTGTTCTCAAGCGCCAGCTCGCAGAAAATGACCTTGCCGCCCAGCTCGAGAATGGTATTGTACAGTTCGACAGGATTGGGAAGTCCCTTGAGTTCCTGGTATTTCTCAAGTTCGCCCTTCACCAGCGCCTGTGCGCCGTTGGGGCAGAAGAACAGAATGACTTCGTAATCCAGCGCCAGGCCAGAAGAACCCATAATGAGGGTCGGCATGAAGCCGGTCGGATCTGCATGGTTGCACACAATTGCCATTTTTTGACTCATCATCATCCTCCAGAAACTGATCTCGGTTTGAAGTACTTCTCATCGCCCCGGCATTCTTGCCAGAGCCCGTTTCGCAGTCATTGCATCGTTCGCCTGACATCCTCCTTTGTCATGCCGAAGAGCATCCAGGCTCAGTCTGCGGCGCCTGCCGCAGCAACGGACAACTCTTCCTCCCTCACCGGATTTAATTCATGCACAAACAATGCTGCTGTGCGGTAGATCGCGTGCGCGAACTTGGTAAACGGCAAGAGCAAGATAAGCTCCATGGAAATGCCGACATGCGCCAGCAAGAACCAGCGGCCCCACAACGCTGCCGGCAGGTACAGGCTAAGTTCCACGATGAAGCCGGTAAAACCCGCCAACCACAGCAGCCACAGGAACATCCAGTCAGCGGCGCGGGAGTTGCTGTGCGCCTTGCCTTCCTTCTTCCAGCGCCGGTACATGAGAATACTCACGCCGTAGAGGAAGACCGCTCCTGCAATGGTCCCCAGTAGTCGAATGGGATACCAGATGGGAACAAACGTCCCGGTTGGTTTCAGGCCGATGATGTCGAGGAGATAATTCAATGCGGTGGCAACGGCTAGCCCCAGGAAACCCCACATCGCACTGGCATGGATAAACCAGCGTTTCAGATACCAGGGGTATTCATCACGCTCCTGAAAATCGGTCCGGTAGCGTTTCTGCATGAGGGCCTCAACGACAATCGCCTTCCACAGTGCACTCACCCACTCCTTGACCGGAGTGCGGAAGAAACTACCCCAGGTCAGGTCGTTGGCCTTGTTCATGCGCCGCAGCATATTGAAAACCCCTGCCACGCCGGCCAGCACGATCACGACGATCACCGCCAGTCCGAAATCATGCACGATATGATACGGCAGGAACTCAAACAGCCGCAGCGAATCATTCCCCACAGGTTCCGTCTGTGCGTACATGAAGAGGGAAAGAAGGATGGCCAGCAGCACAACCAGCACGGATCCGATCACCGGGCGCTTACACAGGAAGGACCCAAGCTTGAAAAAGTCATAATGGGTCACAGCATAGCAGCGCGCAGCCATCATAAAGGTCGAGGGATCAGCCTGGCGCGGGCAGGTCTCGGAACACTCGCCGCAGTTGTAGCACAGCCACAGTTCCTTGCTCCCGAGCAATTCATCCGTCATGCCAACCTGCGCGTAGCGGATCATCTTGCGTGGAAAGCTTTCCTCTTCCGTTGTGAGCGGGCAAACGGCTGTGCAGTTGCCACAGTTGAAACAGGCTTCTACATTCTTGGCGCCGTATTCCCTCAGCTCAGCGAGCACATCCGGATTTACTCGATGGCCCATTATTTTGCCTCCTTGGATGTGCGGTAGGTGTAGTACTCACCATCCATGCCATCCTCGACCACGCGATCATATTTCTTCATCGCCGTGATGTGCCAGAGAACATCCTGGGCAGAGATCCCTGTCTCTTCTGCAAGTTGAGGGATGGTCTTGGTTTCTTCGCCCAGCGCCTTTAAGAGCTCACGCTGGATGGCATTGTTTTCTTTCACCAGCGCCTGTGTGCGAGTAACCGTGTCCTGATGTTCCTCTCGAAGTTCCTTGAGAATCGCAGCCGACTTACGAGCGTCCTCTTTTGGACTCATCAGGCCACCTCCAGTTCAGGCAGATCAGCCGTGATGGCATCCACCATGGCGTCGTAGTGATCAAGCGTCCAGCCCATCACGGACAGCGCACGGTTGGGGCACGCACTTACGCACACGCCGCAACCCGCACAGTTGGCCGGATTGACGACCGCTCTCTGGACCTCTTTCCCGTCAACCATCATGGTCTCCAGGGAAATCGCATCTTCATAGCAGCAGACTTCGACACACTGTCCGCTCCCGTCGCAGCGCTCCATGTCGACGCGTGCGACAAAGGGCTCCAGCTCGACCGAGCCCTCGCCCAGAAGCACGGACACTTTCGCCGCAGCAGCCATCGCTGCAGCGGAACTCTCCTGGATATTCATCGGGCCCTGAGCCGTTCCAGCCAGCACAACGGCCGGCACTGCGGTCTCGACGGGCTGCAGTTTGGGGTGAACCTCCAGCAGGAAGCGATCGTTGCCCTTGGAAATCTTCAGGAGACGCACCAGATCATCAACATCGTTGGGCATCATCCCAACTGCGAGAACGATCAGGTCAAGGGGAATTTCCATCTCCTCACCCCAGGTCAAGTAGTCCTTCATGTGAATGTGCACAGGATGATCATCCCCGGCAGACGCTGCGACGACTGTAGGGGGCTCATCGCCGTGGAAGCGGAGGAACGTGACCATCTGATTCGAGGATTCGATGTAATACTCTTCGTGACCACGCCCGTACGTTCGGATGTCCTCAAAGATGTCAAAGACATGCAGGTCAGGCAACTGATTCTTCAGTTCCTCCACCACATGCAATGTGGCGGTGCAGCATACCCGCGAGCAGTAGTCATTGAGGATCCCGTCCTCCTGCGGTTCATGCACACCTTCAAGATGGCGGCTGCCAACGCAGTGCACAAAGCCGATATTGCGGACAGGTTTCCCTTCCCATTTCAAGCCATCTTTCAAGCCCTGACCGGCAACATAGCGGATGAACTGGGGAAGGGTAATCACGCGAGAATTCTCGCCATACCCGTATTCTCCAGCGCGGGGCTCGTAGGGGGAGAACCCGGTTGCAACCACGACAGCGCCCACCTTGAGTTTGATGATTTCCGGTGACGGGTCAAGTTGAATACCTTCTCCTCCCGCGACCTTCTGGCAAGCGCCACAGCGCGTACAGTGCTCCCAGTCGATGGCTGCTTCAGCCGGCCGGCAGTCCGCATAGGCCTTGTAGATGGCTTTGCGATCCATCAAACCATAGCTGAACTCATCGGGGACAACCTCGGGGCACGCGTCGATGGCCGCTTCCAGAGCGCTGAATCCTTCCGGTACACCTCGCGGGGTCCTGGTCAGTTCGATCTGGAAATCCCCGACATAGCCTTTGACAGCGGTCAATTCCGTACGGGTATATACCGTGATTGCGGGATGCTCGAGTACTTTGTCAATCACGGGGTGCAGCAGCTCGCGTGCGTTCTCGCCGGTCGGGAAGACGTTCTCCAGTTGCGCCATGCGCCCCCCGAGGAAGGGGGTCTTCTCAATGAGCGTAACCTTCAAGCCCGTTTCGGCGATTTTCAGCGCAGCTTGAAGACCGGAGATTCCGCCTCCGATCACCAGGGTATGCTGTTCTGCGTCCAGCTGGATGGGCTCAAGGGGTTCCAGTTTGAATGCCTTGGCGATTCCGGCCGACATCAAGCGCTTGGCCTTCTCCGTCGCACCGATGGGGTCATCATGATGGACCCAACTCGCCTGCTCACGGATGCCGACATGCTCATACAGATAGGGATTCAAGCCTGCGCGTGCCACGGCTCCGCGGAAGGTGCCCTCATGCAAGGAAGGCTTGCAGGCGCCGATCACGACGCGGTTGAGACCGTACTTCTTGATATCTTCCTCAACCATCGCCTGTCCTGCATCCGAGCACATGGACATATCCGTGCGTGAAACCACGACACCGTTTTGTCCTTTGAGCGATTCGGCAAGTTGTTCAACATCAATCACATCGCTGATGTTACCGCCGCAATAGCATGAGTACACACCGATGCGAACTTCTTCGTCGCCGTTGCTTGATTCAGGGGGTGTTTCAGGTGTAGTCATTTCTGGTTTCTCAGGCATGGGCGAGCTCCTTCACATCGTGCGGCTCACTATGGTAGCCATTAGAGGAAAGGTAAGCCGCAGCTTCGGTAGCCGCAGCGCCAGCCAGGACAATGCTGTCAACGATGTCCATCGGGCCAGCCGCGGTACCTGTGACGAAGATCCCTTCCCTTCCCGTCTTTCCTGGAGCGATGTTCGGCGAAGGAAGGTCCACAAATCCATCTGAGGCGGGAGCGAGTTGATACACCTGTTCCGGGTTATACCCTGGCAGCATACCAACCGAGAGCACGACAAGGTCGTGTTCGCGTTCGATCACACGTCCGCCTTCATCCATTTGCTCCACGCGTAGCTGGAGGTTTTGATTCTCCACCTCTTCAATGCGTGCAACCTTGCCTTTTACGAACTCAATGCCCATCGCCTTCGCGTTCTGATAGAACTGCTCGTATCCCTTGCCAAAGCTGCGGATGTCCATGTAATAAATGGTGATGTCCGCCAGCGGCAGCGCACCGGAGAGCAGCATGGCCTGTTTAATGGCGTACATGCAGCACACCCGCGAGCAGTATTCCACACCCAGCGACTTGTCACGCGAGCCGGCGCATTGCACATAGGCAATCGAGTCGGGCTCCTTGCCGTCGCCCGGCCGGATCACGTGACCATAGGGACCGGTGGGCGCAAGCAGACGTTCCATCATCAGCCCGTCAATTACATTGGGAAACGTTCCGCCGCCATATTCCTGTTTTGCGTCACGCGGTGTGATCTCGAATCCTGTGGCAAGCACGATGGCGCCGGCATCAATGTCGAAGAGTTCCTCTTTCTGAGAGAAGTCGATGCACCCTTCAACTGGACATACACGCTGGCATTTTCCACACAGAATGCAGTGCTCCATTTCAAGCACCGCAGCCTGGGGAACCGCTGTTGAGAAGGGGACTCGAATCGCCCGCGTGGATCCCATGTCGCGGTCAAATGCCGCCGGGATATCAACCGGGCACGCATATTCGCACTGCCGGCAGGCCGTGCAGATGTCTTCATTGACATAGCGCGGCTTTTTCGCCACTCGCGCCCGGTAGCCCCCGTTGACGCGCTCCACCGATCGAACCTCGTGGTAGGTCAGCAGTGTGATGTTCTTGTTGTGCACCACCGATGACATTTTTGGTGTCGTGATGCAGCTGCAGCAGTCCAGCGTGGGGAAGACTTTGCTGAGCGCAATCATCTTTCCGCCGATGCTGGCTTCCTTCTCCACGAGGGCGACCTTGAAACCTTGATCTGCGAGGTCCAATGCCGATTGCATGCCGGCGATTCCGCCGCCGACGACAATCGCGTCGACCGTTAACCGTTGTTCATCCATGTCTAACTCTCTCCACCCTGCCCGCGCTACGCAGGCGCGGCGCCGGCGGCCATCTCGTCATGCACGTAGCCGATCTGATCGAGCACCGCATTCATCTGGGTAATCTCTTTCAGGAATGGCTTGACACACACCGTGCAAATGGCGACGAGTTTCAACCGCTTCGTGTCAATGCCGCGCTCCTTCATCAGGGGATAGACCTTGTTAATAATTTCGGCAGTGCGTTCCGCTGCCCCCTTGTAGGGGCAATCCGTACCGCTGTACATCACCAGGATGGCGTCAATCCCTTTTTCGAATGCGCGCAGGTAGAAATCTTCAGGGAACATGCAAGGCGAAATAACCGGCAGGATGTAGGTATTCGTCGCGTAATCCGCGTGAATCTGTCCTGCTGAGTTCGCGCCTTCATATCCTCCGGAGAGCGTTGCCAGGATGAGAATCTTTGGCTTTCGTTCCAGCACATCAACTCCCATCAGCGGGTCTCCTTATTTCAGGCGTTTAATGAAAAGGCGGTCGTACCCATCTGCATCCAGGGTGCCAAGATATTCATGGCCAACCTTGGTGCACCATCTGGGAATCTGATCCTTTGTGCCAGGATCAGCCGACCAGATCTCAAGAACCTCGCCGACGCTCACGCCGCCGATGCCCTTCTTTGCCTCAAGCAGTGGACCGGGGCACGCACTGCCGCGCGCATCCACAACCTTTGCGGCTTCTAGCTGATTCAGATCAGTCGTCATCACATGTCTCCTTTAGGATTAAAAAGATTCTTCGCGGACAGAGATACAGCTCGTTGGTAGTTCTGGATTTGTTTCACCAGGCACACATCTGCAAGCGCAGCCTCTGAGATGCGATAGTAAATGGTCTGCGCATCGCGACGCGTTGCCAGGATGTTGTTGTCCTTCATGATGCGTAAATGCTGGGAGGTGTTCTGCAGGGATGTGCCTATCGTATCGGCAATCTCACTAACAGGCTTCTCACCATCAAGCAGCGTCCATAAAATCATCACCCTGCGGGCATTGCTGAATACGCTGCAACGCGCGGCCTGTTGTTCCACAAGGTGTTTCACATCAGGATCCATTCACCGCCACCTTGGCTGGAATTCTTAAGGAACCCATTAATTGCGCAAGCGCTTAATTACACACGAGGTTAAGAATAGGCGTAAGTAGGTCTGAATTGAAGTGATTTCTGTCAGAGCCGTTATCGAAATTTTCGATATATTACGTTCGATTTCATCGCATTTGGCTCCGGCGGCGCCAGCCGGAACGCCTGCCTGCTGTCCGGCCCTCCAGCGGTGTAGATTTCACCCGCCTGAAGGGTTCTCGACGCCCCGTTCCGCAGGCTGTACTCGGACAAACCAGGTGAGCGCTGCCAGACACAGGCCAAACACCATCAGCGCCACACCGATGCTGAAACGATCTGCCAGCGCCCCGATGATCGGCGCAAAGAGCGACATTAGCAGGGTCGTCGCCTGTGATTCAACCGAAAGACCAGATGCCATTACGCGAACATCGATTTGATCGCTGATGATTCCCACATTCATCGGCCGACGGACATTCTGAAGGAGGAATAGCCCGAGGAAAAGCGCGATGGCTGCCAGTTCGGCCCCCAGCCAGGAGGCCACGCCGGCGAGGATGACCATGACTGCTCCGGCCAGGAAGGAGAGATTGACGGCCCGTGCCAGATTCGCAAACCGGTCGCTGAATCTCGCTGCACTTCGTGACGCGAAACTCGTGAGGAGATAAATGATGAAATAGACCGCACCGATGACCAATGCGGATCGCCGGGTTTCCTCCAGTGCAAGAAACAGGGGCAGCGACAGTGCAAATGCCTCAAGCAGGGGCTGAAGATAGTCCTTGACGGACTTGAACGCCGCCGAATACCCCGCACTGTTGAGAATGGCACACACCGCAAAACGATGCTTGAAAATCCCCACAAAATCGCCGAACGTCTGCTTGACCTGATCCCGGAAACGACCCTCGCCCCTCCTGCCAAGTTCTCCATCAAGCTCTGGTGGATAGGTCGCCAGGTTGATGAGATCCAGGATGTAGGGCAGGACCGATGCAACAAAGATGAATCGATAATCACCCGTATAGAAAACCAGACCAGCGGCGATGAGGGCATTAAGCGCCGAGCCCAGTTGAGAGGCACCTCTCGTCCGCCCGTAATACGCCACCTTGATGGATTCGATCCCCTCGAGTTTCAGATGTTCCAGGATCAATGCCTTGTGGGTCCCCGAACGCAAAGCCTCCCCCATGGCAAAGATAACCATGGCACCCGCATACGAAGCGAAACCCGGCAAGAGGAAAAACACAAGGAACGAAACAATGTAGGCAGAAAAGCTCATGACCATCGCCCTGCGGCGACCGTAGATGTCGGCGAGAAACCCTGCCGGGATCTCAAGTAGATTGGTCGATAGATCTCGAATGGAGTAAAGCAGTCCGATCTGGAAGAAACTCAAACCGGCATCACGGAAGGTGAGCAGAAGAAACGGCTCAAAGAAACGCAGATTCTTCAGAAACCCGTACAGAGAGAACCGGAACAGCATCCGATCATTCTTCAAGATGGTTCCGGGCTGCTTACGTACCTCTTCCATCGTTTGCGTATTGTACACCGAGCCCCGGCGCACGTCCCCCTTGCAGGATCTGAGATCGGTCGAGATGAGGAACAACGAGGATCTGAGCGGATCTTTGCCGCTGTGATGCCCGGATAAAAAAAGAGCCCTGGCAAAGGGCTCTTTCTTGATAAACACAAGGCGTGATCAGGATGCTTTCATGCGCTCGATGTCTTCGAAGAGCGCTTCGAGATCTTCCTCATGCGTGACCTCATCCGTCATGATCTGGAGGGCTAGTTGATAGGTAATTGGATCGGCATCCTTCGTCAGGTCCATAATCTCCTTATAGACCTTGATGGCGCAGCGCTCGGCTTCGATATTCTGTCCCAGCAACGCCTCGACGCCCGGGTCGTCCGGCGTCTCGTAACCGCAGTTGGTCGCTTTGAACCAATCCTCAGGCTTGAGAAGCGGTGAGCCGCCCAGCTGGATGATGCGTTCCGCCACGAGGTCGGCATGCGCAAGCTCCTCGCCAGCATGCTCGAGCAATTCTGCCGCCACCGATGCGCGCATGGGGCCAACGGCGATTTTTGCACCGATCCAGTATTGCACGTACGCAAGCCATTCGTCTGCAAATGCCTTGTTCAACGCCACAATGAGTTCATCGACATCCATGCCAATGAGTTCTCGGCCTTTCTTTCCCATAATGCCTCCTCATAGATCGTGTATGGTTGATGGATCCCCTTGCGATTCATCCTTCCCCGAACTCTATGATACAGGTGAAATTCGATCGGCGCTCGATTCAGGAGCAGGAATCTGTTTTGCCCGGGTGGTTAGCACGAGGAACAGCGCGATCAGGATGGTCATGAAGAGGCGAACCCCCTCGGCACGAATGGATAACGTCCCCGCAAGGGAATGCATGATGTTGAGATGAAAATGGAGCAGAATCACAGCAAGAATGCTGCGCTGACTGACCCGAAGCAGCCATGCATAGATAAACGCCTGTGGGATATAGCTGAGCATGTATAACCAGAAAGCCATACTTCCGATTGGCCAGGAGGACTGTACTGTGCCGGGAATAAAAAACAGAGGGATGTGCCAGACAGCCCATACCGTGCCCAGAATGACGTTGGCCTGTAAAGAACCGAACCGTCCCTCAAGATGCTCCTGCGCGTACCCGCGCCATCCCAATTCTTCGGAAACCGGCCCAAAGATAAATTGAAAAGACAGCAGGCTTGCCACAAGAAGTGGCTGTCGGCGGATTTCCTGGAGCAGGGGCAGCGGCGGGATCGCTCCCAGGGGGACCATATCGGCAACGATGGAAACCAGCAACAGGACCAGCGGAAACAGAACGATCAATCCCCAGCCCGCCAGTGAGATGCCCCTTGCCGTTGCAGCGCGTTTGCGCAACGATCGGCGCACATCGTAATCAGTCTCCCGCGAGATGAGCAGCAGGGCCGTGATGGTAGGGCCGAACCCCCCAAGCAAATAGGGGAAGAACGCAGCCGGCTGAGAGATGGTTGTGCCGCTGCCGATGGCCATCAGCCATAAGGACCAACTGATGAGGAATGTCCATCCAAAAAAAGACCATAACTTTCCCGAACCCGGCGAAGAGGTCATTAATGCATCCTTCTCCATCGACCAGATGAAACCATTGTAATCCAGCCCGGCGCTGGTTGATATCATAAGACCACCCCCGGTTGCCCGGGGGTGGTCTGCTTCAAGATCGCTTACTCAAATGAGGTCCTGTATCACCGCGATGGGCAGCGCAGCCACACCGACGATACCGGGGCCGGTGTGGACACCCAGAACCGGCGAAATACGGAGGATCTCGCTGCGTTCAATGGTGAGAGATTCTTTCAAACGGGATGCCAGGTGCTCCGCCTGATTGAGTAATTGCCCGTGCAGCACGGAAATCCAGAGCGGTGTTTTCGCCCCGAAGCGCTCCTCAAGGTAATCCACGAGCGCATCGATGGCACGGCTAATGCTGCGCGCTTTGGCGGCCGTCGTATATTTCCCATCTGCCTGATCGACCTTGATGACCGGTTTGATATCCAGAATGGACGCGAGCAAGCCGCTGACTCGTCCAATCCGTCCGCCATGCTGCAAGTACGTGAGGGTCTCAAGCGTATACACCACTTCAGTAGATTCGCGAATCCGTGCCAGCCTCTCGATCATCTCGTCTTTCGAGAATCCGCGCTGTGCTGCGAGTGCCGCAGCCAGCACCTGGAACCGCTGTCCGCCGGACAGGGTCATGGTATCCACAATGGTCACATCGAGATCGGCCTGTTGGGCGCCCTGTCGCGAAGCTTCAATCGTTCCGCTCAATCCGCTGGAAATATGAATCGCAACGGGTTCCTCGCCCTTTTGAATGACATCCTCAAAAAGCGTCGCGAAGTAGCCCGGTGACGGCATCGAGGTCGTGGGGATATCAGGCTCCATTAATCGCAGCCGTTCATAGAATTCATCCGGGGTGAGATCTTCTGATGACACCTCACCGGCCGGGAACATGATGGACAAGGGGGCGACGTGGATCCCGAGGTCCTTGCGTTCTTCGAGAGGCATGTCGACTGCGCTGTCCGTGATGATGCGAATTGGGTTCGTCATTGCCTTCCTATCCTCCATGACCTTGTCGTCTACAGGTTCAACAATTGAGGTGTGTTCTGTTTCGTTCTACGGAATTGAGCGAGATTCGAGCGTGGGAGCGGCTGTTCCAACGCGTTGTTCGCTCTGCGTGGTCAGAGATTGAATGCGGTGCATGATCCAACGACTGAGTTCGTTCACCAGTTGGCGGTCTTCGACATCCCCTTCGACAAACATGGGCCTTCCAACGGTGATCCGGTAAGGCCCATTCAGCACAAACTTCCCGCGACCGCGCGCTTCCATCATGTGATTCTGCACAACCAGCATGCGATTGCGATCAACATGAATCCCAACCGGGACAATGGGGACGCCAGCGCAGAGCGCCAACCGTGCGGCTCCGGTATGTGCCGGATGAAACCCGCCCTCATCCGGGCTCAATGCTCCTTCGGGGAAAACCAGAACGGTCCGGCCGCGTTTCAGAAGACGTAATGCCCGGTCAAAAGCAGATCGCCCTTCATTCAATTGAACCGGGATATGGCCCGCCGAGCGAAGGTACCAGCCGAGGAACGGCGCCCGGAAAATGGGCTCCGTGATGAGAATATGGACAGGGGTTGCCAATGCGCAGGCGACCAGAAAGGGATCGATGGTTGTCGGATGGTTGGCGACAATGACCTTCGGACCAGACGGCACGCGCTCTTCACGTACCAGGTCATAGTCAAAAGCAAGGTGGATTAGAAATCGTATGGCCGGCCAGATGCCCCAATAAAACAACCGATCCTTCATAACTCACTCCAGGATGCTGCGTCCCCGTCCAGCGAGGGCAGCATACCTTGAACAGCATACGGGCTGGCCAGGCGCGCGCCAAGTGCCGACGGATGGATTTCTCAATGCCAGTCGACCCATGCCAAATGGCATAGAACACAGGGCGAATGGCGCCGGTGAGGCTATTGTTGGTCCCTTCTCGCTCTGTTACACTGAGTTCGTCCAAGCCTGCGGAGACGCCCTGTATGCCGTGCCCGTGGTCGACAAGAACATGAACCAACACTCGCTGTTCGAAGCCGCGTCAAGAGCGCCGCGAGCGACGTTCACGCGCATGTTCGTGGGCATGCTGGGTCTTGTTGCCTTTACCTTTGGCATGGTGATCGAAGGTGAGGGATACCTCACAGGCGATGAAGCACGCGGGGTGTTTTTCCTGCTCCTCCTTACTGGCCTGGCCGGCCTCGAATTCCTGCACATCGGATATGACGGGCCCATCCTTACCCGGCTCGGTTTACTCGGCATTCGCATTGCCCTCATCGAGGGCCTCGTATCCCTGGACCACTCAGGGATTGCAGTCTTTCTGCACACTATTAACGTCTTCATCGCCTACTTTGCCATCGGTGAGAGTTTCGCAGCCTTGCTGAGTCTGTTCTATCTTGCGACCATCATCTTCCGGGTCGCTCTCATCAATCCGACCTGGTACCTGAGCAGCAGCAGCGCGCTGATCGTGGTCGCCTTCGCCTCCATGCTTGTATTCATGCAGATCCTCGCCGCCGCGATGAGCAAGGATGAACGCCAGCGGAAGCAGACCGAGATGCTCCTTGCTGATCTGCAAACCTCGCATATCAAACTACAAGCCTATGCAGACCACGTGGCCGAGATGGCCGCCACGGAAGAACGCAACAGGCTTGCACGTGACATTCATGACTCCCTTGGTCATTACCTGACCGCAGTAAAAATTCAACTTGAGAAAGCGGTGGTTTTCCAGAGCCGCGATCCTGATGTTGCCCGGCAAGCCCTTCAAAGTGCAAGAGAGGCTGCGACAAAAGCACTGGATGATGTCCGCCGCTCCGTCGGCGCCCTGCGGGATCGCGAGCCCTTCTCCCTCATTGACGCGATCCATGACCTGATCGGAAGGATGCAGTCCGATGAGCTTGAAATTGATCTCGTTGTGGAGGGTGAAGAGAAGGGATACGCCCGCTCCGTCCTGATGACGCTCTATCGTGCGGCGCAGGAGGGATTAACCAACGTCCAGAAGCACGCGAATGCCCGCCATGCAACACTTGCTTTATCCTTCGGTGACACGTCAGCGAGTCTGCATCTTTCAGACGATGGGGCAGGAATCCAGGATGAGGAATTCGCCGATGAGGCTTCCTTTGGCCAGCGTTTCGGATTGCAGGGGATTCACGAGCGCATCATGCTCGTGCGGGGTCACATGTCCCTTGAAAGCGAGTTGGATCAAGGTACCCGAATAACACTTATCGTCCCGCGCGACCCGCTCGATGTCGACGAGATCTATTTCAAGCAACCGACTGAAAACGAGGACTAAATGGACTCCATTCGCATTCTGATAGCCGACGATCAGCGTCTTGTAAGGGAAGGGATTGCATCGCTGCTTGATATTCAGGAGGACATCACGGTGGTCGCCACCGTTGTCAACGGTGATGAGGCTGTTCAACTTGCCGGCGAGACTGTTCCCGATGTCATCCTTATGGATGTCCGCATGCCGCAGCGAGATGGAATAGAAGCCACCCGGATCATCATGGACGCGAATCCGGGAATACACATCCTCATGCTTACGACGTTCGATGACGAGGAGTACATCATCAAATCACTGCAGGCCGGCGCTCGAGGATATCTGTTAAAAGACATGCCCGCTGAAGATCTCGCGCAAGCCGTCCGCATGACGACCGCCGGGATTGCGCCCTTTGCGCCCTCAGTGACCGACAAACTCCTTCCCTACATCCAGGACGTCCAGGTTCAAGCCCCAATCCCGTCCGGGAAACCCGTGGAGCACAACCTCACCGATCGAGAACTCGACGTGCTGCGACTCATTGCAACCGGTGCAACCAATAAGGAAATTGCAGCAGAGCTCGTCCTCAGCGAAGGCACCGTCAAGAACCACGTCTCAAGTATCCTCACACGTCTTGGACTGCGCGATCGCATTCAAGCCGCACTGTATGCGTACGAACATCATTTGCTGTAAAACGAAAGCGCTGCACGCAGTTGTCGACGATCAGGCGGCTCTTCCCCCGCTTCCTGCTTCCGGCAACGCGGAGACAACCTCAATATCGTATCGGACATCCCTTCATAGTCCGGCGTCTTTCAGGATCGCGTCCATTCGATTGCGAATACGGGAGATCACTTCTGCCGGATATTGTTCGATGACGACACGCAGGGAAAAGGACTGTGGAGAACGCCTAACGACCTGAGTTCCCGCAACCCGTGCACTGGTGGTCTGAAGGACGAGGAGACTACCAGTGGTTTCGATGGATGCGATCGTCCCGGTATCGTTCCTCACGTTCGCCGGGTTTCACCGGCACACCGATTGATATCGCGGCGATGGGAAGGATCTCATCGGGAAGTTCAAAGAGGTTGCGAAGCCCTGCAATCCGATCCTCGCGGGGGTACACACCAAGCCATACCGCACCCAGATCCAATGCGTGTGCGGCAAGCAAAATATTCTCCGTCGCTGCAGAGCAGTCCTGTACAAGATAACCTTCACGTTCCTGCAGGGTCCGGTCGCCGCACACAACCATCCCGAGGGGTGCATCTCTGAGCATCTTGCCGTAGGGAATGATCTCCGCCATGGCGTTGAGGACGTCCCGATCGGTCACGACGACATAGTGCCATGGCTGCGTATTCCTGGCGGACGGTGCGCTCATCGCTGCATCCAGCAGCAAACGGATTTGTTCTTCGCTAACCTCATCTTCTGTGTATTTTCGCCGGCTGCGACGCGTCAGAATTGCTTCATATGCCTGGTTGTTCATACTCCTCCTATGGAGACGTCTCCGAGATTTCGCGAATGATTGCCCGTGCTAGGCGGCCTCTTCCCAATGGAAGTCGATGAAGGGCAGGGTCTCACTGACCACTCTACACGCCTCATCGATGTCCTCCGGCATCGCTCGCAACATCATCTTTCCCAGCGAGCGAAATGCAGCGGGGTGCTTTCCGGCGTATTGACGCATGACCTGATAGCCCTCATCGGTTGATAGCTCTCTCGCCATCGCCGTGAACGTGCGCACCCCGTAGGTCAGTCTCACTTCGGGTGTCTTCTTGATGTTCCTGTACCAATCGGCTTTCGTCCCCCATCCGGAGGCGACGGTAAGACGCCTGTTCACCCGGTCAATGTGGACAACCTCCAGGACAACATTCCGCTCTTTGCCAGAGACCCTGCCTGTGTGTGTCACCATCACAAAGCGACCGAAAAGCAGCCATCCCATTCCGGCACGGTAGAGCAAGATGGGGAAACGCGCTCCCAGACGCATCAAACCCGTCGGCGGTGTGGTCAGCTTCTGCTGTTCACTCATATGGTCCTCCAGGTACATTCTTCCGTGCGATCGTCGGCCTGTCAATCCTTATCCCTCCCGTGCCGACTTCGTCTGCGTTCCTCACGCGAAAAAGACATCCTTCAGGAGGATCAAAGCTGCAACTCCGAGAAGAACGTAACCGAACACCTTCTTTACTTTATCGGAACTCATCTTTGAAGCCATCCGACGTGAGCCCATCTGGCTGCCGGCGAAAACGGCAGCAGCACAAAGCGACCACAAGGGCCATTGGGGCTGAGCTGCCGTGGCTAGATGAGAAACCAGACTGGAAACACCCGAGCAGGTGACAACGAATGCAGATGTCGCTGCCGCTGCCCGTGGTGCAAGCCCCAGGATGTAGAGGATGGGAACAATAAACGATCCGCCGCCGCGACCGATCATCCCCGTAACCGTCCCGAGGATACTCCCTGCAGATGTCCCAACCAGAATGTACCTGCGTTGGTCCATCCTGCCCTGATCCGGTTTCCATCCGGAAAGCATGAGCAGCGCTGCGGACGCGGTGAAGAGCGCAAAGAACACCAGCAGCGGTTTCTCCGGCAATGAGACATTCATCCGAACGCCAAGAGGGGCAAACAGGATCATCGTAACCGCGAAGGGCATTCCTATCCGCCACGCGATCAAGCCTTTACGGGCGTAGGTGAACGCCGCCGATGAACTATTGATGATATTGAGCATCATGCCCAGCGGAATGGCTTCGGTTTTAAAATCCAGGCCGAGCCAGAACAGGATGGGGATATACAACTGCGATCCACCCATCCCCAGCATGGAAAAGACATAGGCAATCACGAAGAATACCGGCGGTGCGAGGAATGCCGGATTCATCTCCGGGGCCCTCGCGGGAGATTGGATGGAACGAGGAATCGCTTATCAGGCATGGATATCATTATACGAGCCCGGCTGGTTGTCCTCCCAGCGCTTTCAGCATTCCATCCTGAAACAGGATGCGAATCATGGAGACCATCTCCAGTGATGAATACGGCATGTCGTTTTCCAGCCACCATATGAGCATACTCAGAAAAGCACCTGCGAAGTACGTCGACACGAAAGCGAGCGGTATGGCGGGTTCGTTGAAGTACTTGCGCATAATCTGAAGCGACCGATCGGCGAGAAAATCGCGCGCTTGCTTGTAGACATCCATCTTCCCCGCGCCATGGAGAATGACGAGATACAGATCCCGCTTCTCCGCCGCATGGTTGAAGATGATCTCAAGCGGGGCGAATGTTCCGGGTACTGCATTTTCCGCCATCACCTTCCGTTCAAGTTCGCGAAAACCCTCTTCCATGGTGCTTAACAGCAAATCAAGTTTATCCCGGTAATGCACATAGAATGTCGAACGCCCCAGATTGGCGCGATCGACTATCTCCTGCACTGTGAGAGATTCGTATCCCTTCTCCAGGATCAGGCCGAGAAGCGCTTCCTGTAGCAATGCCCGCGTGCGTTGGATCCGTCGGTCCATGTTCTGCACCGCCCTTTTCGTGGCAATCCCCTCTTCTTGCCCATCTAGTCCAGGAATTCAATCACAATCGTCATGCCCCAGCGCAGTTCCTCCGGCACTTCCTCGATCGAGATTGTCGCTGTGTAGGTGACATCGCCAAGATACGGAGTCGCGATGCGCTCAATGGATTCCACCATGCCATCCAGACGGACGTCAGGCAGCGCGTCAGGTACGCCTGTAACTGGATCGCCTGTGTGGACGCGCACAACTTCATGCTCCGTGAGATCCTCTGTTTCCACTACCCAGGTCGTGAAATCTGCCATCCAGATGACCGGTACCCCCGCCATTACATAGGTTCCTTCTGTGAGGTCCAGTCTTGCCACCGTTCCTGCAAATGGTGCTCGCAGGGTGAGGTCATCAAGCTGAGCATGGAGGGAGGCGAGGCGGGCATCAAACGCAGCGAGCTGGGTTTCGAGCACATGCACTTCGTCCGGGTCAGGTCCGCCCTGGAGCTCGCCAAAATCCCCGACAGCGCGTTCGTGTTCCGCCACCGCCCGGTCCAGATTCAGGACAAGCTGATCGTAATCCACTTCAATTTCTGCTCGTTCCTGTTCTGCCTCATGCAGTTCTTCCAGCGCGTCCTCAACTGCATCTTCATACCGCTGATACGTTGGATTGTCCGGATCAAGATCGTCGTAATCTCTGAGATCGTCCCTCGCCTCTTCCAGATCCGCCTCGGCGTCCGCAAGGCGCGTGTCGGAATCCTCGAGATCGTCCTCATAGCGGTCCATGTTGAAATCGTCCACTTCCTCCTGTGCGGCAGCCACCGCCAGACGGCTGTCCAAGACGCGCTGCCACGCCCCGGTGCGAGCCAGCTCTGTCATGTCATGAAGCTCATCAAGCGCTTGCTCCACCTGCACGCGCGACGCCTCGACGGACGCGATTTCGGCCTCAAGATGCACCCCCTCGGCCAGGATTGCGAGCGCTTCCCCTTCCTCGACATCCTCCCCCTCATTGACGAGGATCCGGGCAACCTCCCCGGCTGCGGGAAACGCCAGCGTTGCATCCCGAATAGGCTGTAGGACCCCATCCACATACACAACTGGATCGACAATCGGAATTTGGGTTTCCACTATTTCGTCTTCCTGCATGGAGCCGCAAGCCGCAGCACCAAGAAGGAAGATCCCGGTCAGCACCACGGTCAGCATAATGTTCAGCATCGCTCTTGTTGAAGTCAGCTTGTTATTCATAGGCCAGAACCTCCCTGATGGTCAATTTCATCGCACTTCGCACCGGTGTAATACTCGCCAGTGCGGATAGAAGCAGGACGATCAACGCCCAGATGACATAGCCTTTCCAGGAAATGACAAATGCGCCGGTTGTCCGGAAGATAGCCCGGTTGACGACATCTCCCAATACGCGTGTAATCGGAAGAGAGAGAAGCATTCCAAACATGTTGCTCACCATGCCGAGGATCATCCCTTCCGTTAAAACGAGCTCACCAATCACCCTGTCGTGAGCACCGATTGCCCGCAACACACCCGTCTCCTTGGTGCGCTCCATGACGTTCAATCCCAGTGTGCCAGACAATCCAATGGAGCCAACAACACCTGTCAGAACTGCCAGGATGAGCAGTGATTGAGTCACAATGTGGAGTTTCTCGATGGGCTCATCCACAATTTCGTTAAGCGACGTGATTGAATCGATCCCCCATCCCTCTGACGAGAGGGCTTCCTCAATCCTGGCCACCAGCTGCATCCGGAATTCCGGAGAATGATCGGAGGTGACGATCCGATACGAGGAGGCATGTTCATGATCATTCATCAACGCAGACAGCGCGTACTCACTCACATACGCAGACTTAATGTCGAAGCCGGAATAGTGGTAGATCCCAACAATGGTCCACGTCCGCTCTCTCCCGTGGACCGTCATGGTTAGCGTGTCACCGGGACTGAGGTCTGGATCGATATTCCAGAAGGCTTCGTTCACGACCATGGCGAAGCCATCCTCAGGTACAACCCATCGTCCTTCTGCAGGAGCCGGCTCGACAAGCTGCGTGTCGTCAGGAGGCGCGACCAGGGATACATAGACTTCTTCATCATTGCCGACATCGATCGCCCCGTAGGTTGTCCGCCACGCTTCTGTCCGAACGACACCCGGGATCCGGTCGAGCGCATCCATGACTTCCTCCCTGGGATACATCCGGTCCAGTTCCAGAAAGATGTCGGCAGAAGAATAGCCGACAATGCGATCGACCTGACTTTCCAGGGAACCCTGCACATTGATGACAGCGATGAACATGCCGCCGCCCAACGCGAAGGTGATCAGCGTCAGGATGAGGCGGCTCCGATTTCGGAAGGTGTTGCGCAGAGCGAGGGTGCGAACGAGGCGATTGGTTTTAATCTGGGAAACAGCCTGGTCGAGACGGCTCTGTCGACGATCGCTCTTGATAAGTCCACTGCTCAATGCTTGCTGCACCGTGACGGAGGCCCCGCGTAAGACCGGCACGGATGCTGCGGCGATCGGCACCAGCAGGGCGACCAGGACTTCCAGGACCACTGCCAGGGGCGCAAGGGGGAAGATGGATCGTTCAATCAATGCGCCATTCAGCGTCCTCGCAACCATATGGGTAATGCCATAGCCTGCCAGCGCTGCGGTCGGGACCGCCAGAAGAAAGGCTATCAGCCCAAGAAAAGCGACCAGCGCAAGGTACATTCCGGCAATCTGATACCGGTTGGCACCGATCAATTTCATGATGCCAATCTGGCGAAGCTGCTGTGTCATCAGCGCATTCATGGTGTTGACAACAAGTGATGCGCTTAAGCCAACTGTAAATACACCCAGAAGGGCAAGGATGGCGATGACTGCATCGATGTAGTTGCCGTACGGGTGTTCACTCGGCAGCGATGTGACGACACTCAGGACCTGCACACCGCTGCGTTCGAGCTTGTCCTCAATCGCGCTCGCCAATTGCTGGATGGATGCCTGTTCCTGATGGTGTTCATCAACCGCCACATAGATGCGATTGTAGCTTTCCGGTAGATGCAGGTACGCCCTCGCATCTGTGCACGCGTACCCACGAACCTGGCCAAATGTGCTTGCCAGACCCATGGTGAAATCGTCGACGGACCCCGTGATGGTCATGCGTCGAATGCTGTCATCATTGAGTTGGAGATCAACTTCATCGCCGATGGACGTCCCGAGCAGCGCCAGCGTCTCATTCAGGATGAGGAGATCCTGCTCGCCGGGAACGACAACTCCCTCCAGAGGTGTCAGCAATTTAACGTCCTGATTCTGGAACGAATCCAGGATGGATATTTCGATGTCGTCCCACACACCCTGGCCTGCCGGGCGGATTTGCAAAAGCACCTCCAACCTCGCCTGGGCTCCTGCCACGCCCGGCATGGAGGCAATGCTCTCAGTCAGGGAATCATCAACTGCGTCAACACTGATTTCGATATTAGCCGGGATGGAGCCAGAATACGTTGCGTCCATGCCGCGCGGCAGGATGATGTAGCCGGTGGCAATCATCCCGACGGCAAACACACCGATATAAATCGATGCAAGAACCAGCGTTGTTCGGGAGCGATTCTCCCAGAGGTCCGCGAAGACCTTTCTCCAGCGGCTGCTACGCATGACCATCTCCCGCCATTGACGAGCTCATCCGCTCATCGCCTACCAGCATGCCATCGGAGAGCCTCAGCCGTCGGTCGCCTCGTGCGGCGAGGTCTTCATCATGGGTCACCATGAGAACGGTCTTCTGTGCCCTGGCAAGTTCGTCGAACAATTGGAATATTCGCTCGGCGGCCCTGCTATCCAGGTTGCCCGTGGGTTCATCCGCAATCAGGATGGGAGGGTCATTGGCGAGAGCGCGCGCAACGGCTGCGCTTTGCTGCTGCCCCCCGGAGACTTCCCCCGGTCGTTGATGTGCCGCATCGGCCAGGTCAACGCGGGAGAGCAAGTCCATCGCTCGATCCAGTCGCTCCCCGGCGCTGTACAGGCCTGCCACCTCCATGG
>Ga0272443_10001740_pt1 | contig 30266 bp, 32 predicted proteins | sample SSMAcet12_FD_193581 | JGI IMG/M metagenome (GOLD analysis project Ga0272443, IMG submission 193581) | Marine sediment archaeal communities from Little Sippewissett salt marsh, Falmouth, MA, United States - SSM-Acet-12 | ecosystem: Environmental > Aquatic > Marine > Wetlands > Sediment ... | reverse complement strand
AAAGCACACGGGGTATTTGATTTTTCAGCAGGAAGTTCATCAGCGGTTCAAAGAGATAGGCAAGGACAAACGCGATAATGAAAGGGGCGAGCAGACCGGAAAGTTCGGAGAAAATCCATATACCGAAAAGAATGTTGATTCCCCAGAAAAGGCGATCAACCAAAGGGTTTGAGCGAAGGGGATGCGCAATGAAAAGGAGTATGATGAAGATTAGTAGCGGAGAAAGAACTGAACTGACCTGGAAAGCAAAGAATATTGCTCCAGCTGCAATAATTGCAATCAGAATGTGTTGGTTTGTCTCCGATTCATTCATTCGCTTCCCCTCGATGTTGCCTTGTTTAGAGGACACCTCTATTTATTTATTCCGCTATGCAATTGCTTCGTTGAGCGGATAGAAAGGGGTTTCTGCGCTCCGTTCACCTCGCTACTTGAAATCGCTCATGACAATAAATAGAGGTGCCCTATAGTCCTATCAGACGTAAAAATTCGCTTCGTGTTGATTGCGAAGACAGAAACTCACCTGACATTGCGGAGGTTGTTGTTATGGAATTTTGTTTTTCAACGCCTCTCATCACCATGCACATGTGTTTAGCCTCGATCACGACACCGACGCCTCTGGGTTTCAGTACATTCTGGATCGTATCACGTATCTGCTGTGTCAAACGTTCCTGGACCTGCAGACGGCGTGCATAGACATCGACAACTCTCCCGAGCTTCGAAAGACCCACGATTTTCCCGTCAGGAATGTAGGCGACATGAGCCTTACCGAAAAACGGCAGCATGTGATGTTCGCACATGGAAAAAAGTTCGATTTCTTTTACCAGCACCATTTCGTCGTAAGATTCTGTAAAGACAGCTTTTTTTAACATATCTTCAGGATCTTCAAGATACCCTTTTGTGAGGAACCTCATTGAGCGAGCGACACGTTCCGGTGTTTTTATCAGCCCTTCCCGTTCAGGATCTTCCCCAATACCTTCAAGCATAGTGTACACAGCTTCGGACATACTTGAGATAATTCCCGGATCGGTATCGCAGTTTTCGTGGCAACAGTCATCATCTGCGCAGGAACTGTATCCGGAGTGTGATGTGTTGTTATTCGCCACGATACCTGACAGAGTTTTTTCTTGTTTCATGGATAGTGATTTCATGAAGGGTTATATCGTTATGGTTATATTTTCGCAGAGCATCTTTCAGAATATCCCAGACGGTAACGGTAAGTATCTCAGTGCTCGGGACACAATTTTTCAGTTCATCCACATCGAAATTAAGGTGTTTGTGGTCGAACCGTACCATGATTTCCTCCTCAAGGATCTTTTTCAGCTCTTTCATATCCAGAAGAAATCCTGTGACTTGATCTATAACGCCACTGACGGTGATTTCCAGTTCGTAATTATGACCATGGCCTCGCGCATTGCTGCATTTGCCATATATTTTCAGGTTTTCATTTTCAGATAAATCAGGGTTGTATAAGCGGTGAGCGGCGTTAAACTCTACGGTACGTGTAACGTATACTTTTCGGGGCTTTTTCAGAACATCATTCATGGGATTGCAGGACAAGTGGGTTTACAGATCTGATGTTTACGCTTGAAGCGGAAAAGAACCATGATTCACTGAGAAAATAACTTATGCCTCAGTCAATAAGTTTCGGCCTCTTTTGAAATGTCCGCTTTTTCATATACGGCGTTAAGAGAATCATAGGGATCCTTCGCTGAGGATTGTCTGCTGATGAGTTAAAAACCGGATAGGTCAGGGTACATGAATCAGACTTCAGAGAGCTGTTTTTTCCGGTACGATCATGATTTCAGGTATAATGTGGTATATTGTTTGATCACCAAGTTGTTGAGTTTTTCCTGATATTCCTGCTTGTTGCAGTAATTACATTAAATTGCTGATTACCGAAAAAGCTCAAAGTTATCCTTTGGTTTTCTATCTAACCAGTCCTTTGGGAGAAAAGTATGAAAGAAAGCCCTTACGATTATCAGGTTGTCCGTGGCTTCACTTTTTCCGCCCTGTTCTGGCTGATAGTCGGTCTGATAGTTGGACTCTGGATTGCGTTTGAAATGTTTTATCCGGCGCTCAACATTACCCCGTGGTTGAGTTTTGGTCGTCTGCGGGTTGTTCATACCAATGGTCTGGGGTTGGGATTCGGGCTCTCCGGAATTTTTGCCACCTCCTACTACATTCTTCAAAAGCTGACACGAACACCCCTTGTTTTTCCCCGTCTTGCAAGGGCGCATCTCTATCTTTTCAATGCGATCATTGTCTTGGCAGCGCTGACTCTTATGGCTGGAATGAATACCACCAGAGAGTATGCCGAACTCGAGTGGCCTCTGGATATCGCTGTGGTTGTTATGTGGGTCATGTTTGCAGTCAACGTATTTGCGACCCTTATCAAGCGTCAGGAAAAGCAGATGTATGTGTCTCTCTGGTACATCATAGCCATGACTGTCACCATAGCTGTTTTATACATCGTCAACAACCTTGAGGTCCCCGTCAATCTTTTCAAGTCCTACTCCCTTTATGCCGGTGTAAACGACGCAAATGTGGAATGGTGGTACGGTCACAATATTGTCGGCTTCATTTTTACCATTCCCATATTGGCGATGTTCTACTACTTTCTTCCGGTCTCCACCGGCCTTCCCCTTTTCAGCCACCGGTTGTCGATTATTTCATTCTGGTCGTTAATCTTTGCCTATCTCTGGACAGGCGCGCATCATCTTATGCTTTCTCCGGTTCCTGAATGGATACAGACGGTCGCTATCGCGTTCAGTATTTTTCTGATAGCTCCATCCTGGGGCTCGGTGGTCAATGGCTACTACACGCTTCAGGGAAACTGGGAGCAGATGCGTTCCAATTATCTGGTTAAGTTTTTTATTCTCGGGATTACTTTCTACGGTTTGCAGACCTTTCAGGGGCCGACACAGGGGTTGAGAACGCTCAACTCGTTTTTCCATTTTACTGACTGGGTTGTCGGTCATGTGCATATGGGGACGATGGGCTGGGTGACCCTGACCATTTCAGCATCATTTTACTACATGATTCCTAAAATCAGCAACAATCAATTACACAGTATCAGGATCGCCAATGTTCATTTCTGGCTGATTCTTGTCGGACAGCTTATCTGGACGGTTACCATGTGGGTTGCCGGTATTCAGCAGGGGGCCATGTGGAAAGCCACTGAACCGGACGGCTCATTGACTTATAATTTTCTTGATGCTCTCGTGTCGCTTTATCCCTACTATAAGCTGAGGTTCGCGGGAGGAGTCGTGTACTTCGTGGGGATCGTTCTTTTTGTCTGGAACATTATCATGACAATAAGAAATGCAAAAAATCAACCTCTGAACGGAAATAAGGAGGTATGAACATGGGCGTGTATTCAAAACCGGTGTTATTTGCTGTTCTTTCGGCTGTTGTCATTCTCGTAGGGACTGTTGTTACCGTATTTATTCCGATGCTCATGCCATCGACACAGCCGGTAAGCGACTATGTCAAGCCCTATACGGCTGTTGAACTTGAAGGGAGGGATATTTACATCCGTGAAGGGTGCAACAACTGCCATACGCAGACAGTCCGGCCTCTGAGAACCGAAGTACTGCGCTATGGCGAGTACTCCAAGCCGGAAGAATTCGCCTATGACCGACCATTTCTCTGGGGTTCACGCCGGACAGGACCGGACCTGAACAGGATTGGAGGCAAATATCCGGATTCCTGGCACTACAAACACATGCAGAGCCCGCAGGAAATGTTTGAAAAATCCAATATGCCACCATATGGATGGTTGGCTGAAGCACAGCTCGATACCCGGTATACACTCAAAAAAATATCGATCCTTGGATATGGGTACAGTCCTGATGAAGTATCAGCTCAGTTAGAGGCATACAAGTCTATGGTTACAGATACGGAATATGACTCAAAACAGTCAAGAGATGAGGTGACTCCGGAAGAACTGAGAGGTGAACTAACGGAAATGGATGCGATAATCGCCTATATGCAGAAGCTCGGCAGGGATGTGAAAAACCTGGAGGCCGAAAGATGAGTTCAGCAGCATGGTCATACTTCCTGTTTACATTTTCTCTGGTGGTTGTGTTCGTGTGCATCATCGTCTATTACTATAACCCTCGCCGTAAAAAAGAAATTGAGGCCCCTAAGCATAGAATGCTTAAAGATGATGAGGTGAAGCAGGTCAGGAAAAGAAAAGGAGGTTTTCATGAATGAACATGATAATCCGTCTGAAAGCGATAACAAGATTCCTAAAGGGATGATTGCCTTTTTTGCTTTTGTCATTGTGTTTCTCTTCAGCTATATCGCTCTCTATACGCCTGCTATTTCGGGATGGTCTTTTTATACGATATTTGAAGAGAAAATGGCTGAGGCAGAGGTTGATGCTTCTATCGAAGGGGCCGAAATAAAAGATTCATACAGCGGTGATGAGAGCGCCATTGCCGAGGGCGCGAAAATTTACGCGTCGAGCTGCGCTGTCTGCCACAAGGCAGATGGGAGCGGAGGCATCGGGAGCGATCTTACCGCTGAATTGAAATACGGATCAACGCAGGAAGAGCTTTATGAGTCAATTGCGAATGGAAGAGAAGGGGGGATGCCGCCATTCAAACAGCAGTTGAGCCAGATAAAAATTCGCAAAGTGATCGCTTTTCTGGAAACACTATGATGGAGACTGGTTTTGTGGCGCAACTACCGAAGAACGGCAGAAGTTCTCCAGGCAATCCTTCTTACCGGAATACCATTTCTTTCCTTCAACGGGCAAAGTGCCTTGAGGTTCGACCTGCCTGAGTTAAAGCTTTATTTTTTCGGTTCGGTCATCTGGATAAAGGAGTTTTATCTGATTCTCGCGGCGCTTCTCTTTTTTTTAGTCCTGATCGTTTTTATTACAGCTGTTTTCGGTCGTGTCTGGTGCGGATGGCTTTGTCCGCAAACCGTTCTGCTCGATTTGACGGAAAGCATTGCAAAACGCTTTGGTGAATCGCGGCGCAAGGCCCTCACTCGCGTTCTTTTGATTCCTTTCTCCGCGCTTGTCTCGCTGACCCTGATCTGGTACTTCGTTCCCCCTTTACAAGCTGTTCAGTCTCTTTTTTCATCCGTTCCGATCACCGGCTTTTTTCTTGTACAATGGGCAGTTATTTATGCTGAACTCGCTTTTCTCGGTCGTAAGTACTGTTCGACAATTTGTCCCTACTCGATGATGCAGAACGCTCTTTTTGACAAGGATACGCTTGTCATCGAGTATGACAGCTCCAGGGATGACGAGTGTATGAAGTGCCACGATTGCGTCAAAGTATGTCCGGCAGGGATCGATATAAAAGAGGGATTGAAAAGCGACTGTATAGCCTGCGCGGAGTGTATAGACGCTTGCATTGCCGTAACCGAAAAACGCGACATGAAGCCTTTCCCCGGTTACAGGGGAAATCCGCTGCGCCCCAGATCATTCTGGCTTGGAGGTGTTGCTCTTCTTGCCGGGGTTGTCCTCGCCGTGATGGTTTACTCGAGGCCTGACGTTACTTTTTTGATTTCCAGGGACCCTGAGAGGCTGCCGCAGGGAATCAACCGCTATTCCTGGTCGCTCTATAATAATACAGCTACACCCCGTGATCTGGAGCTTTCCGCAGGAGAAAGTTTTGTTATTATTGGAGAAACGACACTTGTGCTTGAGCCGTACTCCTTTATTAAAGGAAAGGTGCTTGTGCGGTCGGAGGGAGGGAAAGACGAGGTTGTTTTCAGGGTCGAGGATGATGGATTGATGATTGAGAAAAAGGCGGGATTTTTGTGAAGAGTTGTTGAGGTGTTGAGGTGTTGAAGCAATTTCTTAGTCATTTCCGTGTAAGCCCTGTGAAAATGGCCTGAGCAAATTCCTTGAAATCCTGCTGTTTAGGGCACTTCTCCGGGTATAACTTTCCCGGTTTGTCGATTCAGGTTATATTATAGCTGTTATGAAATATGAGGTCCAGATTAAGAAAAAGGTTGCACGTGGCTTAAAGAAACTGCCTGCGGATGTTCAAAAGCTTTTTTTCTTATTAGTTGCTGATCTTCAGTCAGATGGTCCGATTCAAAAGAGCTGGCGAAATTTCTCGTCTCTTGAGAAGGGTCGATACCATTGTCATTTGAACTACAGATACGTAGCCTGCTGGACATGTAGAAAGAACGAAATAATAATTGAGGTGTATTATGTTGGCTCTCGTGAAAAAGCCCCATATTGAAATATCGATTCATGGCGAGCATACTGATGAATTACTTGCCTGGATCAAAAAGAGGTACGATGTTGTTATTCTTGCCGATGAGCCTGAAGATGAATTTGTCTCCATCCAGAGTACCGGGTACTGGCAGGAGATGGAGAAGAATCGTATTGGAAATCTGCTCGCGGGAGCTCGTCTGAAGGCAGGAATGACTCAGGTCCAGCTCGCCAAAAAGCTGGACATTCGTCAGAATATGGTTAGCGACTACGAACATGGGCGACGGAAATATTCTGATGCCATGGCGAAACGTCTCAGCAAAACACTTAACGTGAAAGAAGAGCATCTGAAGTACGGAAGCGAGCAAGAGGAGTGATGCGAGGATGTTCAAAAAGCAGGTGTTCAGCCTGATGTCACACAATTATTCGGTACATGAAAATATTTCTCTACTGTCTGTACGCGGTGTTCCTGTTTGCCATGGGAACGGGTTTTTATGCCGCCTTCAGCAGTTTTGACGGTCTGGTGGACAGCAACTACTATGAAAAGGCGTCCGGCTATTTTGCAACTAAGGCTCTCGAAGATTCATTGGGCATGAATATAGTTCTTCCGGAGTCTCTGGGCAAAGGGCTCAACACGGTAGACGTCGCCGTTTCTGTCAACGGAGAACCGCTTGAGCAGGCGGCCGTCAGCCTTTTTACCGGGCTGGTATCGAGTGAAAAATATGATGTGACTCATGAAATGGTCGAGCGTTTGCCGGGTTTCTATCGGGCCGAAGTGCCGATTCCTTTTTCCGGTACATGGCTTATCAATGTGGACGTTGCAACTGAAACAATCAAAACCAACAGAAAATGGTTTACGGAAATAGACTGATCCCGGGGATGATCTCATGTTTTTCAGTAACGCTTTTTCTGTTTTTGCTCAGTTGTAGTTCAGGAACGGAACCACCGGCTGACTGTGATCCTCATACCGGTTCCTGCACGAAACAGGCAGGAGCGTATACGGTTACGCTGGATATCAATCCGAAACCTGTACAGCACATGAAGGAGTTGACGTTCGATGTTTCGATTGCCGGTGAATCTGCCGCTCTGCTGCCTGATACTATTCCGCTTGATCTTTCCATGCCCGGTATGGACATGGGAAAAAATCAGGTGCCACTGCGCAAGAAAGGCGATAGCCGCTATAGTGGCACAGGTATTATCGTAAAGTGCCCGAGCGGCAGAGTACTGTGGCGGGCGACGCTTTTGATTTCCGAAACCCTCAATCCTTCATTTACCTTCAATGTCAGGGACTGAAGGTCGAAAAGCAGACTGTATACGCTGCGACCACTGTCAACTGGAGATGACGCCTGAATCGGCCGTAACCGCGGAGTTCAATGGCGAAACCAGGTATTTTTGTTGTCATGGGTGCCTTGGCGTGTATGAACTGATCCACAGTGAGTCTCTCGATGCGTTCTACAACAGCCGTTGCGGATGGACTCCGGGTGCTCCTGAAAAGTCAAAAATCAATCCTGGTGCATTCAGTGATTCTATCAGGAATTCCGGAGACACTCTCTTTGTGGAGATGGTACTCTCCGGTATTCGGTGCGCTTCATGTGTCTGGCTCGTAGAGAAGTTTCTCTTGAGGATGGATGGGGTTATTTCTGCAAGGGTAAACTATGCGACCCACCGTCTCGTGCTGCAGTGGGACGAGAAAAGAATTTCATTGCGGGAAATTCTCGAAGGTGTTCATTCAATAGGCTATACGCCTCATCCCTATCATCAGACGGCCTTCAATGAGAGCCTCAAACGCGAAAAGAATGATCTTCTGCTCAGGTTCGGGACGGCGGCGTTTTTTTCCATGCAGCTGATGCTTTTCATTACCGCGCTCTATGCAGGTTTTTTTCAAGGGATAGAAGAACAGTACAGGCTGACTTTTCAACTGATTTCCTGGGCGCTTGCAACCCCTGTTCTGTTTTATTCAGGTTACCCGTTTCTGAAAAACGCGATTCGATCGGTGCGTAACTTTTCGCTCAACATGGATGTTCTGATCGCTCTCGGATCATTTTCCGCTTATGCGTATAGTGTTGCAATGATTTTCAGGGGCGGAGAGGTCTATTTCGATACATCCGCCATGATTGTCACCTTCATTCTTCTTGGGCGTTTTCTTGAAGCCGGCTCCAGGGTCAACGCGGGCAACACCCTTATGACGCTCATAGAAATGCAGCCAAAAGAAGCGCGCCTTATTCGTGATTCGAAAGAGCCTGAGGTTGTCTCGCTTCGTGACATTGTACCCGGTGATATCATCGAGGTGCTGGCCGGTGACAAGATTCCGCTTGACGGTACCATTATTGAAGGACAAGCCGAGATCAATGAGGCCATGTTGACCGGTGAATCAAGCCCTGCATTCAAATCTGCCGGCAGCGAGGTGTATTCGGGAACTCTACCCCTCAACGGAAGGCTTGCCGTCCGGGTGACCTGCATGGAAAAAGACAGCATGCTTTCTAAAATCATACGGACTGTTGAAGACGCGCAGGCACGAAAAGCTCCGATACAGGCTGTAGCTGACAGGGCGGCAGGTTACTTTGTTCCTGTTGTCATCCTTTTTGCTGTCGTGACTTTTTTTTACTGGACTTTCACCTCGGAGGAAACATCAACTGCTCTTATGAATGCTGTTTCCGTCCTTGTCGTAGCCTGTCCCTGTGCCCTTGGTCTTGCGACCCCTCTGGCTATTCTTCTTGGTACGAGCTCGGCGGCAAAAGAAGGCATCCTTGTCAAGGGCGGCGATATTTTTGAAACCATTTCCAGGACAGACTGTGTTGTTCTCGATAAAACAGGGACAATAACAAGAGGAGAGCCTGCGGTGACCGATGTTGTCGCCGTGAATGATGCAGAAGATATTCTTCTCTGTGCGGCATCCCTTGAAAGATATTCAGAACATCCGGCGGGCAAGGCGATTGTTGAGGCTTCCGGCGGTTCGCTTTTGGCTGTCGAAGGCTTCAAGGTGTTTCCCGGCAGGGGGGTTGGCGGGCAGATAGAGGGGAAACGTTGTGTCGCGGGGAATCGACAGTTTATGCTGGAAAACAACGTCCTGCTTTCTTCCCGTGTTGAAGAGATCTATGAAAAACTTACCCGGAGTGGAAAAACCACTGTGTTTCTGGCCATTGATCAGAAGATTTCCGGAGTTATCGGTCTGATTGACGATGTTCGTGAAGATGCTGCCGGAATGATCGGCGCACTGAACAGGGCCGGAATCAAGACCAGAATGCTTACGGGTGATGTCCATAATGTGGCCGCATATGTCGCGGATAAATGCGGTATAGAAAAACTGGACGCCGGGTTGAATCCTGTTGAGAAGGCGGAGGTCATCAAGTCCCTGAAGTCGGATGGCAGGGTTGTTATGATGGTTGGGGACGGTATCAATGACGCGCCTGCTCTTACCGAAGCCGACACGGGGGTTTCATTCGGCCATGCAAGTGATATTGCCATGGAAAGCGCAGGGGTTGTGATCATGCAGGACAATCTTCACCGTATTGCTCTGCTTGTCAAAGGTTCAAGGCGGTGTTTCACCGTTATTCGTCAGAACCTGTTCTGGGCGTTTTCCTATAACCTTCTCGCTCTGCCGTTAGCGGTAGGAGGCTTTCTGCACCCGATAGTATCCGCTCTGCTGATGGCCTGCAGTTCGCTGGTCGTGGTGGGAAATGCGCTGCGATTGAGGAAGTTTTGAGAATAGTGACTGGTGAATGGTAGGGGAAGATAGTCATGCCCCTCTGAATAGAAAGTCAAAGGTCAAAAGTAAAAAGTAAATCAATGACAAGTGTACGTCAAAAGGGCTGGGTAGCTGGACGGCGAGATCGCTCGAAGGTTTGCCGTTTCGAAAGTCATGCCGGGCTTGATCCGGCATCCATATATTTGCTCGTTTTCTGACTTCGGGCGGCCACGGGGGGTCGCCCCTACAACAGATCAACAACTCAACGATTCAACAGTTCAACATCTCTTCCAACCCATCTGGCCTTTTGCCTTTTGAATTTTGACTTTTTTTCATGTACAGCACCTATTTTCTGATATTTATCGTGTTTTTTCTGGGTTTTGCGGCGTGGCTTCTGTTTGTCTGGGCTGTGAAAAGCGGGCAGTTTGAAGACCCCGAAGCTCCGAAATACCGCATGCTCGACGATGAGGATGAGAAAAGCAAGGAGTCGCCATCTCAAAAAAAACACACAAATCATAGCCATTGATGGAAAGCGTCTTGATTGTCATGTTGCTGACAGGTCTTGCAGGCGGCTTCGGTCACTGCATCGGCATGTGCGGGCCGGTAGTCGCGGCTTACTCTCTCGGTGAACAGAGGCTGCGTTATCTGCACCATATTCTTTACAACCTCGGCAGAATCACTACCTATATGTTTATGGGCGCGGTTGTCGGACTGACCGGTTCATTTCTGGTGCTTACGGCGTCGATCGAAAAAATACAAACGATCATCATGGTCGTGGCAGGGATTTCGATTATCATCATGGGCATGGCTATAGGTGGATGGATTCCGGTCAGGAAAGCCTCCGGGGGCAGCATCTGGCTCTCATCTGTTATTCAGAAAACAATGGAGCTATTCAAGGGGCCGCGCTCTGCCGGAACCTATTATCCAATGGGCATAGTGCTCGGGTTTCTGCCCTGTGGATTGACTTACACGGCTCTTCTTGCCGCAGCAAGGGCTTCCATGGAAGCGGAAAACCACCTGAGCGGCATGCTTCAGGGTGCTTTCATGCTGCTGTTTTTCGGCTTGGGGACATTCCCTGCACTTCTGCTTGTGGGCAGGGTGATCAATTTCATCGGCGAAAAAGCCCGGGAGAAACTCTACAAACTTGCCAGCCTGATCATGATTGTGACGGGGATCTATTTTGTTGTCAAGGTGTTGTAGGAGGGGGGAGATAGTGAATGGTGAATGGTAATAGGTAATAGGGGAAGATAGTTCATCCGGTGTCCATGCAAATGGGAAGCATTAAAGCGGGCGGCCACGGGGGGCCGCCCCTACAACACCTCAACACTTCAACAGCTCAACATTCTCCCCGCATCAACTCCCTGAAATCATGAATTACCGGGAAATGTTCGGTTTTTTTTGGCTCGCTTTTTGAATTGGCAGTTGCCTTGAAGAGCAGGTGTTGTATGCCGTAATCACGTGCGGCTTTCAGTACGTCCTCCGTATCGTCGATAAAGAGTGAATGCTTCTTGTCGAACCCGAGAGCTTTCTCCGCCTTGTGCCAGAATTCTCTCTTCTCCTTTGGGTGCCCAACGTGAAAGGAGCTCAGCACCTCATCGAAATGTTCGCCTATCTGCGTTTTCCTGAATTTTATATCGACGGTTTTGAAATGCGCGTTGGTGAGAAGAAAGATCTTTTTGTCCTGTTTGCGCATCAGTTCGAGAAATTCAATGACATGTGGGTGCACATCGATCAGGTGACGAATTTGTTCTTTGAGGGCAGGAATATCAAGATGGAGTTCTCTGGACCAGAAGTCTATATCACACCAGTTGAGTGTTTTTTCGTGGGATTTGTATTTGGCGAATAACGTTTCTCTGGCTCCGCCCAGCGAGAGGTTATGTTTTTCAGCATATTTTTTAGGTACATGCTGGCCCCAGAAATAGTCATCAAAATACAGGTCCAGCAGTGTGCCGTCCATATCGAGCAGGATGTATGCCATGTCCTCCATAGGAATATGTGTATGCGTCAGAGACATTTTTTTCCTGCTCTCCTGTCTTATGAATACATTTCTGCCATTTGGCTGACAAGCTAATGAGGTGCCCGGCGATTGTAACAATTCAACCAATAAACAAATCAACAATCAATCCGGCTTATATGATGCGCACAGCCAGAACCCCTTCGATTTTTTTGATTTTATCCGCGATATCTTCACCCACTTCGGTTCCGAGGTCAAGCAGGTTATAGGCAATATCTCCGCGTGACTTGTTGAGCATATCGACAATATTGATTCCGGAGTCTGCAAGTACCGAGGTGATCTGGCCAACCATTTTGGGGACATTCGAGTTGGAGATGGCAATTCTTGACGCGCCGGCCCGGGGCATCTTCATTTCAGGGAAATTGACCGAGTTGGTGATGTTGCCGTTTTCAAGGTAGTCCCGAACCTGGTCGGCAACCATGACGGCGCAATTGTCTTCAGCCTCAAGTGTGGATGCTCCGAGATGAGGCAGGGAAACAGCACGAGGGTGGTTTTTATTCTCGTTTGTCGGGAAGTCATTAATGTAAGCGTACAGTTGCTCCTCATTGAGAGCATTGATAATCGCTGCGTCATCGACAATACCGCCGCGCGCAAAGTTAAGAACGATGGCGTTTTTTTTCATATGCTTTATGCTTTCTGCATTCAGCATGTTTCTGGTCGCGTCGATGAGGGGGACATGGAAGGTGATGTAGTCAGCTGCAGAAAGGAGTTCTTCGAAACTGAGAGCCCGTTCAACTTCGGCGGAGAGTTTCCAGGCGTGTTGAATCGTCACGGTAGGGTCGTAGCCGATTACGTTCATTCCAAGTGCAATAACCGCATTGGCAATCTGGCCGCCGATCGCTCCGAGCCCTATGACCCCAAGTGTTTTTCCCGGCAGTTCTGTTCCGACGTATTTTTTCTTTCCAGCCTCAACAGCTTTTGCAATGACAGCGTCGTCTCCTTCAAGGTTACGGGCGTAATCCCAGGCCTGGGTCAGATTGCGGCTTGCCATCAGCATGGCGGCTATAACCAGTTCCTTTACGGCATTCGCGTTCGCGCCGGGGGTGTTGAATACCGGTATTCCCATCGTGGTCATCTTCTCGACAGGGATGTTGTTGACTCCCGCTCCTGCCCGGCCAACAGCTTTCAGGGTATCCGGGATCTCCATATCTTGCATTTTGAATGAACGGAGGAGAATGGCGTCAGGTTGTTCTATCTCTGAAGCGATTTCGTAGTTGTTCAGGGGCAACCGGTCGAGACCGGTGACAGAGATATTGTTTAACGTTAAAATCTTGAACATGTCGTGATGAGGTTAACCGTGTTGTTTTTCGAATTCCTGCATGTAAGAGATCAGTGTGTCGATGCCTTCCTCCGGCATGGCGTTATATATGCTTGCACGCATGCCACCGACGGAACGGTGTCCTTTTAGCGTCAGCAGTCCGTGTTTTGTGGCACCTGAAAGGAATTCAGCGTCAAGGTCAGGGTCTGCAAGCGTGAACGGAATATTCATCCATGAACGGGCGTTTTCAGCAACAGGGTTGGCATAAAAGCCGGAATTGTCGATCACGGTATAGAGTTTGGCCGCTTTACGCTGGTTGACTTCCGCGATTGACGAAAGACCGCCTTGATCCTTTATCCATTCAAAAACCAGTCCGGCGATATACCAGTTGTAGGTGGGTGGAGTATTGTACATCGAATCGGCATTGGCATGAGTGGCATAATCAAAAATGGTTGGGATACCGTCAGCGGGATTACCGATAAGATCTTCCCTGAGAATGACAATGGTTAACCCTGACGGGCCGATATTTTTCTGCGCACCCGCGTAGATCAAAGCGAATTTTGAGACATCTATCGGTCGTGAGAGGATGGTGGATGACATATCCGCAACCAGAGGAACGTCGCCGGTTTCAGGGATATAGCCGAACTCCACACCTCCTATGGTTTCATTGGGCGTGTAGTGAACATAAGCGGCATCAGTATTGAGATCGAGAGCGTCCTGGTCCGGTACCGAAGTGAATTTATTGTCTGATGTATCGCCTGCAAGGTGTACGTCGCAGAAACGCTTTGCTTCAGCAATTGCTTTTTTCGACCACATCCCGGTGTTGATATAATCTGCATTTGTTTTTCCTCTCAGCAGGTTGAGCGGAATCATCGCAAACTGGCTGGAGGCTCCTCCCTGCAGGAAAAGAACCTTGTAATTTTCAGGGATGGAGAGCAGCTCTCGCAGATCCGATTCGGCTTTTTCCGCGATAGAGACAAACTCTTTGCCTCTATGGCTCATTTCCATTACAGACATGCCTGAACCGTTCCAGTCCAGCATCTCTTCGCGGGCACGCTCTATGACCGCTGTAGGCAGCATCGCCGGGCCCGCACTGAAATTGAAATTTCTTGCCATGTTTCAGTGTTTCCTTCTGTGTTTGTTATGTAAAAAAGCTCTGTTTTGTCAAAAGACTTTTTATGCAGAGAAATCTCCTGACAGTGTCATTTCTTGCTGAAGGCTTGAATAAATAAGCCTTCCTGCAGAAAAGGAATGCTTTAATTTAAAAACATTCGATAATTTTCAGTATTGAATATTCATCAATTGAGCGCGTATTTCATGATATGATCAGCATTCGCACAACATTATTACAAAAATAGTTATGCCTGTTAAAGAGTGTACGCCGACAAAAAAATTCAGGGAATACCAGGCTGAACGGAAAAATGACGAGCTTTCAGCGAATACGGCAAGAGCGGATCTGGCAAGATATGAACTGGAGTTGATGCGGCAGAGCAGGTTTATCGAAATAAACGGGGTTGTGCATCATTATTATGTTTCAGGACCTCAGGATGCGACAGAGACGGTTTTACTGGTTCATGGATGGGACTGCTGGTGGATGTGGTGGCATCATGTGATCAGGAAACTGAATGAGCAGGGAGTAAGAACCATAGCCTATGATTTAAAAGGTCACGGCTGGTCCGATCCCGATCCTGGACAGGACTATGCTATTCGCTCGTTTTCAAATGATCTTGCGGAAATGGTAAGGCAGCTGGAATTGAAGGAATTTCATATCGCGGCGTTTTCATTCGGCCCTTTCATAGTACTTGATTATGCAAAGAACACAACGGATAGTGTAAAATCGATTGTGGTATATAACTTTGGATATCTGCCTAATAATGCCTTTCTGGAGCGGTTGGCTCCAGCCGTCTTGACTCTGATGTATAATACTGTGCTGCGTAAAATTCACTGGTGGCGATTGATCTATGCTTATGCAAGAGTCGTATTGGCGAGAAATCCTGTTTCTTATCACGACATCATGGTTGGCCTGAAAAGTCTTGAATTGTGCTGTCCTGAAGTCGTTCAAAAAACAACGAAGCAAATCACATCCCGCGAAGTGACCCGCTCATTGCCTGAAATTGTTAATAGTATCGACATACCTGTTCTTTTCGTTGCTGGTGCGGGAGATACTATTATGCGCAGTCACAACTCCCGTAAACTCTCCGGTTTCGCAAGAGACGGCTCGTTTGTCTCTGTTCCGAAATGCGGACATCTTATTACGCTCGAACTTCCGGGAACGGCCTCAGAATTGATTATCGGCCACATGAAGAGAGTGAAGGGGGAAAGCCATGTCAAAAAATGATCACTTTGAAGAGCGGTACGCAAAAGGTGAAATACCCTGGGATTTAGGCCGGGCTGACAGAAACCTTGTGGAGCTTGTTGACAAATGGCCGCTTGTCGGCTGCCGTGCTCTCGATATCGGATGCGGGACCGGCGACAACTCCATCTGGCTCGCGAGCAAAGATTTTCAGGTAACCGGGGTTGATCTTTCAGCACTCGCTATAGAAAAAGCTCGTGAAAAAGCGCATAGAGACGCTACCGATTGCGTCTTTATTGAAGCAGATTTTCTCGTGAGCCGGATTGATAACCGTCCATTCGGCTTTATTTTTGACCGAGGCTGTTTTCATGCTCTCAATTCCGAAGAGGAGCATAGCGTGTTTGCTGAAAACGTTGCTTTTCATCTCGCAAAAGGTGGTCTCTGGTTCAGTCTTATTGCCAGTGTCGACGCTCCTCAACGTGATCCCGGGCCACCCAGACTTTCTGTCTGTCAGATAGCGGCTGCTGTGGAGCCGTTTTTTGAGATTCTTTCACTTACCTCGGGTCATCTTGATTCCAATCGTCCTGATCCCGTTCGATGCTGGGCTTGTCTGATGATGAGACGGGGATGAGCAATGAGTGATGAGTGATGAGTGATGAGTGATGAGTGGCGAGCGATGAGTGGCGAGCGATGGGTGATGAGGATCGGGATTCTTGACTTTTCGGAAAATTAGCCTAACTTAAACCTGTTTTTTTAAAAAATAAAATTCAACATGAAAAACGACTTCAAGATATATAAAGACGGCGACAGATTTGTGTTTGAAAGAGTTGTCTATCCAAGGCTCAAAGGGCTCGTATCGAAAACGGTTACCGATAATCCTTTTAACAATCCCGATAGTTGCTCTACAGAAGAAGAGGAGCCTAAAGACGTTTGTCTGGCAGAAGACGTGGAATTGCTGGAAGAGTGTTCCGATGAATCAGCAATAGATAAAGCTATTCAGGAAGCCGGTCAATACATCATTGGCTATTTCTTCAATACCAAGAGCCTGGAGTAAGTCAAGCTTATTTTTTCGGTTCCCAGTAGCAACGCCTGGGAGAGACTATCAACTCCTCATTTTTCAGGGCTTTCATTGCCTTGTCTACTTCTTTACGATCCAGACCGCTGATCTCTGCTATCTGTCCGGCGCTCAGCGGTTTGTCTTCTTTGTTCATTACTTCCAGAACGGTATTTTTTGCTTCCATGGTGATTTTTCTGTTTTTGTTCGAGGAATCGTTGTGTACAGACGATTTAGGTTGATTCAACCCTGAACAGTTCGAATTAGTGCCCTGAAAATACTCTTTTTTGTATTTTATTAACTTATGAGTACTTCTATTTACCACCAATCTTAATCAGTCCTTACGATGAAGCGTTTCTTATACCGTTCGCTGTTCCCGATGTTTCTCATCTTTTTTGTCCTGGCAACAGCCGGATGCTCAAAAGAACAGGCCAATATACAGAAAGCGGCTCAGCCGGTAACTGACATTGATGGAAAAGCATATAAGACAGTGCAGATCGGGGAGCAGATATGGATGGCTGAAAATCTTGCCGTAACGCGATACCGCAACGGGGACCCTGTTCCCGGTGTGGCTGAAGAGAAGGAATGGGTTGTCCTTGAATCCGGTGCATGGTCTGAGTATGACAATGACGCGGAAAAGGGCAAGGTGTTCGGAAAACTTTACAACTGGTATGCTGTCGCTGACCCGCGCGGTCTTGCTCCTGAGGGGTGGCGGGTTCCTACAGAAGAGGACTGGCGAAAGCTGGAAGAGCATCTCGGGATGAAACCGGAGGATGTCGGGGAAGTGGAATTTCGAGGTAATGAACAGAATGTCGGCAGCAAGCTCAAGGAAACCGGAGCTGAACACTGGAAAGAGCCTAACACCGGAGCAACAAACGAAACAGGGTTTACAGCTCTTGCCGGAGGGTATAGAGATAACGACGGCCCGTTTAATTTCTTCGGCAGGTACGGTGCGTTCTGGACCGCTACCGAGGCTGAAAACGGACGTGTCTGGTTCCGGGGCATGACTACCACCGAGACGGGCGTCTACCGTTTCAGTTTCAACAAAAAGTGTGGATTTTCCGTCCGTTGCGTGAAAGATCAGCCATAAGGAAGCTCTCCCACCAGTGTACAAAGAACGAACAGTACACAGGGGGAGAAACAAATGTTTGCATTTCAGGGGCTTGATACACAATGGAATCCATAGCCTGTTTCAGGCAGGACTATTCGCGGTCAGCTTTGAGCGCCATATACTCCCTGAGCACAGGTAGATCAGCTTCGGGAAAATCATAGAGAGAGATTTCGTCTGGAGTTATCCAGCGCAGTGCCTGGTGTTCGAGTGCTTCGGGTTCTCCTTTTTTGAGGGCGCACCGGTATGGGACAAGCCTCAGGGAAAAGTCACTGTATGCATGAAAACATGGCTTCAGATGTTGCATGATCTCCACTTGAACGTTGAGCTCTTCCTGGAGTTCTCTTTCCAGGGCAGCCTTTTCGGATTCATTTTCCTTTATTTTGCCTCCCGGGAATTCCCAAAATGACGCAAGGGTTTTGTCTTCAGGACGTTGTGCGATAAGAAACCGTCCGCTTTTTTCAATAATCGCACAGACGACATCACCGATATGAGGAATATGTTTTATGTCTGCCATAGAGGAAGTCCGGTGTTTTCGTCGATTCCCCGGTTGAATGCGGGTCCTTCAAATGCCTCGATAAGTACCTCGCAGGCAAAGACTATGGTTCCGGGTGCAAGATGGCCTCCATGAACAGTGCCGTTCTCATCGGAGAGCGTGATGTGCGCATGCACCATCGGCACGCCGTCGCGCAGTGACACATTGCCGATAAGTGACGTTATTTCATGGGGTGAGTCGAAAGAAAAAAACTCATACTGCTTTCGTTTCTGGTCATAAAAACCGAGTGTGGCTTTTTCAACTGCGCCTATTGCTTCGACTCTTCCGAGCACTATATTTTTATCTCTGCAGATAGAGTCTATTGCTTCGAGAAGATCGTCTCCTCTCTGAAGTCTGCCTATAGAGAGTGATCGTGGGGTTACCTCGTGTATACTTGCCATAGAATATAGCGACTTCCCGTTTTATGAAAATTTGAACAAGGTGTAACAGTGCAGCCATTCCGAAAAGCCCGGATGAAACCAGTGTATAGTGTTTTCTCATTCGGGTTTATGTTGAATGGACTTCCCGGCCAACTTTTTTGTGGGCGTTTTTTTTCGCTGGCTGGAGCTGTTTTATAATGAATACCGGTATGGCGGTTAACAGCAGTAACAGGACTGTGCCGTAGAAAAAATGTTTCATTTCTTTGCAATATACATCATTTTATCCGTCATCTTTGATGCAGCGAACGGAATAGCCGTTTTCGAAAGAACTGCCGGTATGGATAACCTTCGAGTCGAAGTATCCTAAAATTCTGATCCAGGCGCAATTGTTGTTATAGGAGGTCGAAGACCAGAAATAACTGTATAACCCAAGATGACGGTAGTCTCCGTAGAGTGTTCTGAAGCCGCCAGGTAATGCGGAAAAACCGCTGCTGTTTGATGCTCCGTCGTTAGGTCTCTTCCAGAACTCGGTTTCTCGATCTTTCATCGTACCCCCTGCCGAAAGCTCACCTCCAAGAACCTCTACCAGACACGCCCATTCCCTGTCTTCAGGTATTCGCCAGCCTTCCGGAGCCAGACCTCTCGGGTCATTGACTGCGTGCCAGTTATAGAGACAGCCGTATATCGGTTTGTTTGCCTCTTTTCCTTCATACCAGCATATTGCCCCCTCGGTAGTCCTTCTCCATTCATTGAGATCGTTGACCTGCCGGATTGGATCACCGTTTCTATAACAGGTTACCTGTAAATTTGAATTCATCCACTCGTGGGAGCCAATGACTACGGACGGGCAATTATTTTGCGTCTGATCCTGCATGCTGTTGTGGGTTCATGAGTTCTTCAGGAAACAATATTCGGAAAATAATGCTGTAATAATTTCCAGAGGGCCTGATGCGGCAGATTGATTTTAATCGATCATATGATAATTGATTAATTTGTTATTCGCAAATGGATTATCTGGTGTTATCGTAATTTTGCTTCTATACATAGGGCACCTCCATTTATGTATTCCGTGATTCAATTGTTTCGTTGAACGGTGCTCGAAATCCTCATCCCGACTTGTCGGGACTCCGGTTTCTGCGTTCCGTTCGCCTTGTACTGGAACCGTTCATGACAATAAATAGTGGAGCCAATAAGCATTCCCTGTTATTGTTGGCGACGTAAAAATAAGATAATTATTATCTGTGAAGAAATTACCTCGGCTATGTTACGTGTTTGTAAAAGGTCATGTTTTATAAAAACGGAGCAAAGCCACATTTTGAATCAAGGTAAACGTCTCAGTTTCGAAAAATACATTTGTGGTCGAAAGCCTGACTGTTTTTCTTTGTGGAAGAAAAAAATGTTATCTGAAAAAAGAACAGTAATTTGCAAGGACGCCAGAGAATTGCGAAACTGTAGATGAACGCTTCACCCTACGTTTCACTACTCACAGGACATCATATGCAGGTGGTTTTCGGGTTACATCTTGACGGCAAAAGCAGCTGGAAGAAGCGAAATGCTCTGAACCGGCTTGTGCTCGGCCCGTCAGGACTGCTTTCGCAGCTCGAGCTCTACCTGGGATTGTCTGCAAAACGTCCCGAGAAGCTGCAACGGGTTATTCATTTCAGGAAAATTCTGAAGCGGCTTGATGATGGAGAACGGTTTTACAGTCGTTCGATGGGGGTTGATGACTTTGGTGTGGCTTCCCGACTGCTTGAATGGAGAGATGAGCTCTATCTAAACGGGTGGAACGGGAGGTTCAGCCAAAAACCTCTGTCAGGAAAACTGGCAGATTTTGCTGAAGTGGAATCTTTCCTCAAGGGGGAAAATTTCGCGCCAGGAAACGGTGAGCGGCTGCTTGCTGTTGCTGAGGCGCTGCGATCATTAAGGACTCCGGTTACCTCGCTTGAACTGCTCGAGCCGCTCGAACGTCATCCGCTACGTTGGCAGCAGGTGGTCCGGCTGCTTCCGAACAGCTGCCGGGGATTTCTTGTCGAACCGGTCGCTCCTGAAGGCTCTGTGCTGCATTTTCTGCAGCATCGTCTGCTTTTTGAGGATTCTGCGATTAAGTCACCGGACAGAGAACATGACCTTTCTCTGTCAGTGGTTACGGCTGATACTGCATTGACCGCTGCATATCATGTCGCTGAAGAGCTCAAAGCAAAACGTGATGATGCGCTGCTTGTTGAAGGCGGTGAGGGGCAGATACTCGATGATCTGCTTGAAGCGCAAGGCTATCCGCGTCAGGCGTTTCAGGGCAGGCAAGCCGCTCTGCCGTCTCTGCAACTGCTGCCACTTGTCTTGCGCCTTCGCCGGTACCCTCTCGATGTTGAAGCGCTTCATGCTTTTCTGACATTGCCGGGAGAGTTCAATCCGATCGATCAGGCGCTTTCGGAGCGGCTTGCGCAAGTGGTTTCCCGATGTCCCGGTATGGGGGGTGCGCAATGGCAGGCGGCATTGCGGCAGTTCAGTCAGCAAGCGGTGGGTACGACTCCTGAGGCTATCGATGAGCTCAATCACTGGCTTGATGGAAGAATGGTCGGTTATGATCAACCTATGCCGTTACAGGAACTGATCGCATGCGCAGGAATGGTCAAAGAATTCTACAGTCGTAAAAAAGACGAGGATGAGCAAAAAGAGTTCAGGTCTCTTTTTGCCGGCGCTCATGAACAGGCTTCAGCATTTCTCGTTGCGTTAGAAGAACTGTTTTTACAGGGTGAAAAGGATATAGGCAGCTACCAGATCGATCAGTTGCTCGCGTTTGCAGCAAGCGGGATCAGGCATGGTTTTCAGCGTGAAGCGGGGAGTATTCCCGATACCTCTCATCCGGGAGCTGTCTGTGAAAAGTTTTCCCATGTCATCTGGTGGTGGGCGGTCGCTCCGGCTATGCAACAGGGGGCTCCCTGGTCGGCAGATGAGCGCTTGTTTCTCGAACGTGAAGGTGTGCTCTTTCCCTCGCAGGAAGAGGCGCTTGCATGGCAGGCATCCGACTGGTTGCGTCCTGTGCTGGCCGCAAGCGAGAGTTGTATTTTGGTACTTCCCCCGGAAGGGGAGGAACGCCATCCGCTTTGGCTGAAAATCGCATCGCTTGTTCCCTCGATTTCTGTGCTTCAAATTGAAGCGTTGCTCAGCGCTTCGGACGGGATCAGTAGTATGCACATTTCCGGACACGATCTTCCGGAAAAAAAGACATTCTGGAACATAGCCAAAGGGATACCGCTACCCGACAGACCCCTCTCTCCTACATCGCTTGAAATGCTCATCGCCGCGCCTGCAAGCTGGTTCCTCTACCATGTAGCGCAGATCAGGCCGTCGGAACGTCTGGAACTCAACGACGGGGTACGACTCTACGGATCGCTTGCTCACAGGCTTATTCAGATCCTCGTTGAAGGATTTCAGTCAACTGCGGCCGGAATACCGGCGTTCAATCCATGGTTCGACGCTGTTTTTGACGAGCTGATAAAAACAGAAGGAGCCATACTGATGATGCCCGGCAGAGGCGCTGAACTGGAAAACCTGCGTCAGCGTCTTCGTCTCGCTGTCAGCCGCTTGTTTCCGGTACTGCGGGAGCAGGGTTCCTCGAAAATGCATGCTGAACATCGTCTGGATGGTTCGTTTGCCTGCGGCAGGATGCGGGGGCGTGCCGATCTTCTTCTTTTCAGCCGCGGGGGAGATGCCTCTGTTATCGACATGAAATGGGGAGGAGCTGAAATTCGCCGAAAAAGTCTGGAGAGGGGAACCCATGTGCAGCTTCTTGCCTATGCGGCTATGGTCGAGCAGAAAACCGGCCAATGGCCGGTTCTTGCCTACTATATCATGAAAAACGCCCGCCTTTTTGCAACGAAGGATGGTTTTTTCGTGTTTGGAGAAGCTGCAAGGGGAGAAGAGGATGAGCCTTCCGAAGCGATATGGCAGCGAGTGCTCGATAGTTTTTCATGGCGGATGGATCAGATCTCACAGGGTATTCTGGTTCTTGCCGGGGCAAAGCCCGGTGAAGATAACGGACTTGCTCCGCCGCCCGCTCTGGCTACATTGGCTGCTATCGATGTTCCGTACAATCCTTACGGTTTTCTTGAAGGATGGGAGCCCTGCCAATGAGCGTGAACACCATTACCTTTATCAGCGCCGGGGCAGGATCGGGAAAAACCACCCGACTGACCGGGATCCTGGGGGAGAAGCTGCTTGGCGGCCAGGTCGAACCTGAGGGTATCATAGCTACAACGTTTACCAACAAGGCGGCAGCTGAACTCAAGGAGCGGGTGCGCAGCATGCTTCTTGAAAAGAACCGTCAGGATCTTGCCGTTTCGATTGTCGAAGCGCGGATCGGGACGGTAAACAGCGTTTGCGGGGGGCTTTTGAAGCGGTTCGCTTTTGAACTCGGGTTGACCATGGAGCAGAAGGTGATTGACGAGCATGCGGCGATGGAGCAACTCTCCAGGGCGCTTGACGAGGCGGTTTGCCTCGATGAACTTGAAGAGATCACTGTCCTTGCACAACGGTTGGGGTTTGTCGATGCAAGAACGGGAAACCTGTTGTGGAAAGATCATGTGAAAGCTGTTATCGATCTTGCCCGCTACAACAACATCGATGCAGAACGCTTCGATGCGTTAGCCCGAAAGAATGCGGATGAACTGCTTGGTCTTTTTCCTGACGCGGTTGATGACGGGCTCGAAAAGCAAGTGCTTTTGGAAATCGCTTCGCTGAAAAAAACGGTTCAGGAGGATCTGGCAATCAAGCCGCTGAAAAACACTGAACGCTATCTCAATGCACTCGTACAGTTTGAGCACTCTCTCGAAACCGGAATATTTGCATGGAAAGAGTGGCTGAAAATGACAAAGGAAAAACCACGCAAGGCCCTGCAGGATGTAACCGAAAGGCTGGACATGCTCTGCCGGAATGTGGTTTCTCATCCCGGGCTGCACAGGGATATTCGTGACTACCTTTCGAGGATTTTTTCCATGGCATCCCTGACCCTGGGGATCTATCAGCAGCAGAAGCAGAAGATGGGACTTGTTGACTTCGCCGATCAGGAGACCCGGTTGCTGAAAGGTCTCGATAACCCTTTGGTCAAGGGCCATCTTGAAGATAAACTGCAACTGTTGCTTGTAGATGAGTTTCAGGATACCAGCCCGATTCAGCTTGCGCTCTTTCTCAAGCTGTCGCTCCTTGCCCGGCAGACATACTGGGTGGGTGACGTCAAACAGGCGATATATGGCTTTCGCGGTGGGGATGCCCGGCTCATGGAGGCAGTGCTGAATTTTCTGCCGGACAGCAGCAAGGAAGTTCTTGGCCGCTCATGGAGGTCGGTGCCGTCACTTGTTGAAGCAGTCAATGCTGTTTTCTGCCGTTCTTTCGGAGAGGGTCTCACAAGGGAGAGTATAGAACTCAGACCTGAACGCAAGGAACATCCCTCGCAGAGTTCGTGCTTTCGGTGGGACCTTGGCTCCGGTGCGCAGGAGCTGCAGTACACGGCTCTTGCGGCAGGTGTTCTGCGCCTGGTCAATGAGGGTTTCGAAGTGTTCGAGAAAAAGGAACAGGTCTGGCGCAAGGTGCGTTTCGGTGACATTGCCATACTTTCCCGAACCAATGCGCATGTGCGGAAGATAGCCGGACTTCTGAAGCAGAACGGCATACCGGCGGCTACCGCGCAGCCCGGCTTACTTGGTACTCCGGAAGCCCTGCTCGTTACAGCGGGGCTTCGTCGGCTGATCGATCCGTCCGATACGCTGGCTACCGCGGAAATCTGTTCACTGGTCACCGGCAACGATCCTGAAGTATGGTTGCAGAACAGGCTGGACGACTTGCAGTCAGGAAGCGACCCCGACAGGTGGCTTGAAGAGGGGGAGAATGCTCATTCCGTTCTACGGGAGATTGCCCGGCTGCGGGATCGTTCCTTCATGCTTTCTCCGTCCGGAGTGGTAAAGGCGCTGGTCAGCGTTATCGGCGCAGCCCGTCACCTGCTTGCCTGGTGTCGTGACGTGGACATGGCGAGAATGCGTTTGTTGAACATGCAGTCGCTTGTGCGGCTTGCAGAAGAATATGAGGAAGAGTGCGTTACAAGGGGTGCTTCAGCGACACTGCCGGGTTTGGTTCACTGGTATGCTCAGCTTGGGGCAGAGGAAAACGATCTCTTTCCCGAGCCACCTGTCAATGCTGTCAGGGTGCTGACCTGTCATACTTCCAAGGGGCTCGAATGGCCGGTTGTCGTGCTGCTTGATCTGGACAACCCCGGTAATAACGACATCAGTACTCCTGTGATCGATAGTTTTGAAGGGGTTGACGCAGCCGATCCCCTGAAAGGCCGGTATATCCGATTCTGGCCATCGCCTTTTGGCAAGAGTGAACCGTTTGCCGGTCTTGAAACTATCATCCAGAGCAAAGAAGTGCAACAGGCCCGGGAGCTGTCGAGGGATGAATCGGCAAGGCTGCTCTACGTGGCGATGACCCGTGCGAGGGATTGCCTTGTGTTGGGCACATCATCGAAAAGTAAATCATTTCCCTGGCTGGAAGAGGCAGGCGCCGAGTGCTTCGCCAGTGATGAAGACGACAGCGTTGTGCTGCCGGACGGAAGCAGGCTGCCCTGTCAACGCTGGGAAAAGCTCAATGAGAGCACGTTGTTGAGCCCGGCTGAAAAAGAGCGGATGCCGCTCTACTGGTACGCTCCGGAGGAACAGCCATCAGAACGTTTGCCGGAACAGGTAGTTCCGTCACTGCTGAGTGCGGAAACTGAGGTCACGGTAGTTGAATCGATCGTTTACAGCGACATGATCAAACTGCATGGTGCCATGGAACCAACTGAAAAAGGTACTGTGGTTCACGATATTCTTGCCTTCGCCCTGACGCAGGATCCGGATGTGTGCGATACCGCTTCGGTAGCAAAGATTCTCGAAGGCTACGACATGCCTGATTTGTGCGAACCTGAATCACTTGTTCTCCAGTTTGGAGAATTTCGCCGGATGCTTTCTGAACGCTGGCCGGACTCCAGGCTTTATATCGAAGCTCCTGTCGAGCAGCTGTTGCTCAGTGAACAGGTGCTCAAGGGACAGATCGACCTGCTTCTGGAAACGCCGCAGGGCTGGGTGATTATCGATCATAAAATCACGACGCTTGAACAGGGAAAGTGGGAACAAAAAGCTATTGAATACAGCGGGCAGCTCTTTGCCTACAAGCAGGCTCTGGAAATGGTTACCGGTAAACCGGTGGAAAGTTGCTGGATTCACTTCTTCGCAGCCGGGGGGCTCGTTCGCCTGGATGTTTAGTTCCTGCAAACGCTGCAGTCAAATGGACAGCATGTCCGTTTGGTCGCAGGTGCACATGACATCATTTTCGGACTGCAAGAACAGGCACGAATGAACGTCAACATGAGTATGGGAAGAGACAAAAAATTGAGGAGCCTTTTTTCAAAACGTTACGCACTACTTCGAAAAGGATTCAAAAATGAACATAAGAATACTGTTGTTGTTTTTTGTGGCTGCGCTATTCGATGGCTCTTTTCTGCAGGCAGGGGTCACAAATGACTATGGACAAAAGAGAGTCAGGGATCAGGCGGAAACAGATGTCCGGAAAGCTATGGATGCGTATGCGAGGCAGTACGCAAATCTCAGGCCGATTGAAGAACGATGTCCTGATGATTACCAGCTGGTCCAGCTTTGTTTGTTGCTCGATACAAGCAACAGTATGGATGGTTTAATCCTTCAGGCCAAGAGCCAGCTCTGGAAAATAGTGAATGAACTGTCCGGGGCACATAAAGACGGTAAGGACATTCGTCTTCAGGTTGCGTTGTATGAATACGGAAACGATAACCTTTCACTCTCTTCAGGATATATCAGGCAGGTTACCCCCTTTACGGAAAATCTTGACCTGCTGTCCGAGGCGCTGTTTTCACTTGAAACAAACGGAGGCTCCGAATATTGCGGACATGTTATCGGGAGCAGTCTCAACAGGTTACAATGGAACACCTCGGGTGAGGGGCTTAAAATGATTTTTATCGCAGGCAATGAACCGTTTGATCAGGGTTCGGTGAATTTCAGGGTGAGTTGCGGCTGGGCGGCAGAGAGAGATATTTTTGTGAATACCATTTATTGCGGAGACTATCAGACAGGCGTCAATACGTTGTGGAAGATGGGCGCTGCAATCGGAAAAGGCAATTATTTCGCGATAGACAGTGACAGGCTGACCAGGATCATTGAAACCCCGTACGACGATGATTTGATTATGTTGAACCAGAGGATGAACAAAACGTACGTACCCTACGGAGCGCGGGGGCAGGAAAGTTTGACTCGCCAGTCAGAACAGGACGTGAACGCTTCAAAACTTTCAAAATCGATTTATGCGGGAAGAGCTGCGACAAAAGGATCGAAACTCTATAAAGCATCAGACTGGGATCTGGTTGACGCTCTTGAAGATACACTGGTAACGGTGGATGAGCTTGAAAAAGAATACCTGCCGGATGAGCTCAAGAAGATGACCACACAGGAGCTGAGCAGTTATGTTCAGAAGAAAAAGAAAGAACGGAATGCGGTGAAACAGCAGATTAACGATGTAAGTCGAAAACGGGACCACTATATCCTGAACAAAAAGGGGGAGGGAGATGAAGCAAGCCTTGGTTCCTCGATTGTCAAGAGCCTGCAAAGCCAGGCGGAAACCAAGAATTTCAGTTTTAAATAGGTTATTCTGATTTATCATGATCCGGACAGGTTTGCGCAGTCGAATTCCAGGTTTTTTGATTGTTGTGTTCTGCTTTTTCTTTGCCGGAGGAGGTGTACAGCCCCAAAAACCTGCCTTTACACCTCCTCCCGGCAGTGTTCTTCGCAAGGCGGTACTTGACGCACTGCGTGAAGAGGTTTTTCGTATTTATGGTCTGGAAGTGAGGTTTGTTGTGGAGTATATGAGCGTGAAGGAGAACTGGGCATGGGTTCATACACTACCTGAATCGCCGGATGGCCGGCAGCATTATGAGGACATATCTGCACTTCTGAAGTATATGAAAGGGGGCTGGACAGTCGTTGAGATTCCTTGCACAGAGACAGAAAATCCGGACTGCTATAATGGGACTGAATATTTTGACGGGATTCAGAGCCGTTTCCCGGAAGTCCCGCTTGAGATTTTTCCGGTTACGTTATAAACGTTCTACCCCCGCTTTCACGCCCCCGGCGTCTCTGAAAGAGAGATCATCAAATCGACAATATGGTTTTTTCATCTGTTGATTTTTTTAACGCGATACTTTTGGATAATTTTATGAATTATATAATTTAACAATTGTTAATAATCAAGAGCTTTTTCCTGCTTGATACAATCTCCCTGATCATCCTTCATCCTACTATTGGAGATACAGTTATGAAGAATTACACCTATGTCTTTGCGTTCTTTTTACTAAGCGTATTAACTGTCATCGCCTGTACCAACGAAAGTAATGACTCAATAACCGGTCCGACAGGAAATAATGCTCCTGCGAGCCATACGGTTAACAGAGATGGAGTGCTGCATAAAAGCGGTCAGGCTCCCGGTGACTGTATTTCGTGCCATGGAAATGATCTTCGAGGAGGAAGGGTCGGGGTTTCATGTTACCAGTGTCATGGTGCTGAATGGAATGATGATGACTGATGAGGTGACAGGTGAATCGGTAGCGTGAATCGTGTGTCAGGTTTGTTCCTGCCCGGTGCTTGGTCCATTGTATACCGGTTCCCAGTTTTTAAAGACAGGTTCAATGTTTTTTGCCTCCAGGGCCTTGCAGAACGTTTTCGTATCCCTGTCATCATTGACTTCAAACTGGCCTTTTTCATTCCCGTCAGGTTCAAGGTAGCCGCCAACAGTTGTTTTGCTGGCGATACTCATTCTTGTGACTGCAAGACCGGCCATGCCATCACGGAACGCAGGACTTTCACGGGTTGAAAGCACCAGCTCGACATCCGGTAAGCCTATGCGGAACGCGAAGATCATTCTCGCAAGAAAGTGGTCGGACACGGTGAAATCAGGTTGAAATCCACCAGTCTGTGGTCGAATGCGCGGGAATGATACTGACAGGCCTGCTCTCCAGTAGGTGCGGCTGAGGTGTCTGACATGTCGCAGTACTTTCAACGCTTCTTCTACTGGCTCGGAAAGTCCGAGAAGTGCTCCGATGCCGACTGTTTTTATTCCTGCCTGAAGGGCGCGTTCTGGCAATTCCAGCCTTTCAAGGAAGTTCTGTTTCGGTCCCCAGCGATGCAGGCGACGGTATTGTTCCGCATTATAGGTTTCCTGATAGATGGTGATGCCGGTACAGCCGCTTTCGGCAAGAATTCTATATTCATTGACATGCATTGGAAAAGCCTCGATCGAGACTTTGGCCATGATTTCCGCGGCAATCTCGACACACCGCCTCAGATAGTCAAATCCTGCCGCGGAAGTTCGTTCACCTGTCAGGAGAAGGACGTCGTGTATGCCCATCTTTTTCATTCCTTCAAGTTCGCGCCTGACCTCTTCGAATTCAAGACGGCGCCGTCGTGTCGCCCGGTCAGAGGCATAGCCGCAATAGGCGCAGCCGCTCGAGCAGAAATTCGAGAGATAAAGAGGCGCATAGAGCGACATGGTCCGGCCGAAACGACTTAACGTGATAGCCCGGGCTTCAGCTGCCAGAGATTCGAGTGAAACAGAGGAATCATTTTGCAGCAGAGGAGCAATGTCATCAGAGGCCTTTTTGTTTGTCAGCCAGGTCGGGAGGCCATTCATGATGTTCTATCAAGAAAAGAGGTTAAGGGGCTTGTGGCTATCGCTGAGCCTGATTTGGGCATGATTCCGGCTGCTTTTGCCCGGTACCCGGCTTGTACTGCTTCAGCGAAAGCAGCGGCCATTTCCGGAGGGCTTTGAGCAACAGCAATGGCGCTGTTGACCAGAACGGCTGCACAGCCCATCTCCATTGCCGCACATGCCTCGGAAGGAGAGCGAAGCCCGGCATCGACAATAACCGGAATGGTGCTTTCCCGGATGATCAAACGGATCATCTCAGCTGTCGCCAGTCCCTGCCCGCTGCCTATTGCGGAGCCGAGCGGCATGACCGAAGCGCAACCAGCGTCTTCAAGGCGTTTTGCCAATACAGGGTCGGCAGGAATGTAGGGCATGACAAGAAAACCTTCACCAGCAAGAATTCTGCAGGCCTCATAGGTTTCGATCGGGTCCGGCATCAAATGTTGAGGGTTGGGATGAATTTCAACTTTTATGAACGGACTGCCGGATAGTTCACGGGAGATATGTGCCGCTCTGACGGCCTCTTTTGCGTTCGATGCTCCTGAGGTGTTCGGCATCAGAGTTATTCCTTCGAGGTCAGCAAGTGTCGTGAAAAGGTCATGTTCAGCCTGCTCCCTGTTATACCTGCGAAGAGCTACGGTTACCAGTTGTGTCCCGGAAGCACGAACAGCATCAACCATAGAAGCTATGTTGCCGAATTTTCCGGTTCCAAGAATAAGACGGGAAGAAAATGTATACGTTCCTATCTGTAATGAATCCATAAATAATAAAATTAATCGCGATGACGGTCAGCCTCCGGCAACAAAAGAGAGTACTTCAACCAGATCTTTTTCTTGTAACAGGACGCTGCCTCGTTTCTCCGGATAGACTATGTTTTCATTGACAACGACAGCGACTCGTTGCTTTTCGGCGCCAATGATGCTGAGTATATCTTCAACACTGGAGCCTTCCTGTATTTCACGTTGTTGGCCGTTCAAAGTAATCGTTATCATAGCAAATT
>Ga0272443_10001739_pt1 | contig 30275 bp, 24 predicted proteins | sample SSMAcet12_FD_193581 | JGI IMG/M metagenome (GOLD analysis project Ga0272443, IMG submission 193581) | Marine sediment archaeal communities from Little Sippewissett salt marsh, Falmouth, MA, United States - SSM-Acet-12 | ecosystem: Environmental > Aquatic > Marine > Wetlands > Sediment ... | reverse complement strand
TAAAATAAAGATTTTGAAGTTTTGAATGCAGCAAGGGGTGTTTATAATGATATATCTTTTTCTGTTAGTTCGTCAATGAATGATTTTATCATTTTAGATGCAAATGAATCTATCAACAAGAGTTATACACTAAAAAATACATCAAATTCTGTAAAAGATTTTACATATTCAATAATGAAATCTGATAGAACTCCAGGTGATTGGTCATTAATTGAGGGGACATTTGAATCTATTTCGCTTCAACCAGATGAAAGTAAAGAAATTAATTTTGTTTTGAAAAGAAATGGTACAAGCGGAATTGGGGATGCTATCCTTAGAATTTATGAGGCAGATAATCCATTTTCACTTGTATGGACAGAAAAAATGACAATATACTCAAAAGAGACTTCTCATTTTCATGTTACTGATGAATATGGATTTATGGAATACTCACTTTCAACTCTTCTCGAAGAGATAGGAAGGAATGATATTTATGAAGTTTCACCAGAATTTCTATTAGAAAATGCTCAAGAATTTCCTGATTTGAAGACAATAATCTGGAATACAGGCTATTATTTGGAGGCAATGGATTCAGTAAGAATTTCTCATTTGGTACAATGGAACAAAGAAGGAATAAATATTTTCCTTGGTGGGAATGGTGGAGCTATTGATCATCTTTATTATTATTTTGAGGAATATTTCGGAATTAGTTTGCTTGCATATATTAGTGGTGCAAACTTGACTTTCACAGGATTTCCTGATGATCCAGTTTCTAGCTTTATGGCTGATACAACAAGTTTTGAACCTCTTCCAAGAAACCTATCTTTTATAGGTATTAATGACTCTAATATTGCGTCAAAATCTCTCAAAATGAATTATCATGGAGTTGCTCACTACTTAATAAAAGATGATTGGAGTACTTATGACAGTGTTATAGCTTCTGACAATGCAGTTTTTGGTGCTAGAATTGAAAAGGAAAATGCACGATCATTTATTATGACTAAATCTTTTTATATGATATCTGACAGGGATACTGCGGAAATTCTTCTAAATAATATAATCAACTGGCTTGACGGTATTTCTGATGTGGAAGATTATGAAGTTAATAACGACAATTTTTATCTGGATGTATCTCCAAATCCGGCATATTCCCATTTGAATATTAAATACGCTTATGATGAAATTCTGCCTGAATATGTTGAAATAGATATGTATGACATTTCCGGTAGAAAAGTGAAGTCTGTTTATCAGGGAATCATTAACTCTGGTGAAATGCAATCAATCATAGATATTTCTGATTTGCCTTTTGGCACTTACATCGTTACGCTTAGAAATAATAATGAAAATCTCTCATGTCATGTTATTGTTATTAGATAATTTTTTGCCTATAACATAGAAAAGTGTTAAATTATTAAATAAATGAGATTTGTATCATGATTGGATACATATTATGAGTTCAAGGTTATCACAAATGGTAATTCTATTTATAGTTCTAACTGCGTTTACAATGTTGCCTTTTGGTAATATAAAGTGCTATTCTTTGATATCCGATCATATTAGTATTATTGACAAGAACACTGATGAGCAGGAATACCCCTTTATTGAAAACAAAGGGCAGTTCTTACTTAGTGAAGATTGTAATCCAGATGACGTTAAATATGTTGCTCACTTTGGTAATAAATACATTTATGTAAAGAAAAATGGCATTTCTTTTGTTACTTTTGAATCAAATGCTGACAGCAATACTTATAATGAAATCATACAGGATATGGATTTCAGGGATTGTAATCTGAACGTCAGAATAATCGGTGAGGAAAGATCTGATGACTATATCAACTACTATCTCCCCCACTGCCCCAAAGGCATCCTGAATGTCTATAAATATAAAAGAATTGTTTATAATAATATCTACGATAATATCGACTTTGTGCTTTATGATAATTCAAATGGTGAGCTGCAATATGACTTTATTGTTAATCCTGGTGGCGATCCTTCAGAAATCTGCTTAGATGTGAAAGGAGCTGAAGAAATCGCTATGGAAAATGGCGATCTGGTAATTAGATCGAAATTTAACGGATTAACTCATATTGCTCCTTTCTCATATCAGGGGATTGCTGACAGTAATAATGAAATACAATCCTCTTTTGTCATCAACCCTGATAGAAGCATTGGTATTAGATTGTCAAGTTATGATAAAGAGAAGAAGTTGGTAATTGATCCGGTAATTCGTGAATGGGGAACTTTCTTTGGAGGTGAGTTTGAGGATGAACTCAGGAGTATAGCTTTTGACAACAATAACAATATTATCGCTTGCGGTTTTAGTGCAAGTGAATATAGCATATCCACTTCTTCTGCTTACCAAAAAGATATTAATGGCTTAGCTGATGCAATTATCATAAAACTTGATAATGAAGGCAATAGATTGTGGAGCACTTATTATGGCGGTTCCGAACTCGATATGGGTGCATATATTGTCATTGATTCAGATGATAACATTATTATTTCCGGTTCAACTCTTAGCAATGACGTTCTTGGAGAAGGTGGCTATCAAGAAAACAACAATGGCAGTTTTGACTGTTTTCTTGCAAAGTTCAATTCTTCCGGCTATAGATTATGGGGAACATTTTATGGAGGCAATAAAGATGATAACCCTTATGTGGTCGATGCAATAGCTTATGGAAAAATTGTCATGGATAATAATTCAAACATTTTTCTTTCTGGCATCACATCAAGCGATGATGTAATTGGTGAAAGTGGTTGGCAACCGAATCGATCGAATGTCTATGACTGTTTCCTTGCAAAATTTGACTCGAATGGAAATAGAGTATGGGGTACATATTATGGAGGAGATGCAAATGATTGGCTGCATGATATGGAATTAGATTATGAGGGCAATATAATTATTGGAGGAGCTACAAATAGCACATACACATTCGCTTCAGAAGGTGCTTGGCAGGTCTTTGAAACCTGGATTGAATGTGTACCAAGTTTTTTATCAAAATTTGACTCAAAAACTGGCAATAGAATTTGGGGTACATATTTCTTCGAGGATGGATATATAACTCTTTTAAATGACTTAGACGTTGACTCAGAAGGCAATATCTTTTTTGTAGCTCAAACTGATTCAAGAAACCTTGGTATAGGTAAATACAAGAATAAATATAATGGCGAAATGGATTTCCTGATCGGTAAATTCTCTAATGAAGGGAAGCCCGTCTGGACTTCTTATATGGGTGGTAGTGGCTGGGATTACTCCACAGATATTCAAGTTAACGAAAAAGGTGGTTTATATGTTTGTGGAATTAGCGAAAGTGCGGATTACCCAGTCAGATCTGCTTATCAAAATCAATTGAATGGGTTTAGAGATATCGTCCTGATGAAATATGACACAACTGGCAGATATCTATGGGGAACATTTTATGGTGGTTTCTCTTTAATAGATGACTTAACAAATGACATTGCATGGAGCTTCGATATAAATGATAATAATCAGGTTGTAATGGCTGGGCGTACATGCAGCGTTGAAGTATTTGGTTTTGGAGGTTTTCAGGAGAATTATGGTAGTGGAGATACGGACTCATGGATTGCAATCTTCGAGGAATTTGCAATAAATATCGGGGAGCCATATCCAGATTCAGTTTGTCCTGAAACTGAAATATCTATACCTTTTTATTTGGATAGAGACCTTGAGGATAATATTAAAATTGATGCTTTCATTTGGGATGCAAATGGAAATTACTTTGATGATATTTTGATAGGTACGATCACTACGAATACATCAGGGACGTTGATTGCATCTATTCCAAGAAATATTGCTCCGGGAAATTATTTTGTAAGTACTACTGGGGCAGATAACTTTTTTCCATTACAAGTAAATCCATTACCACTGCCCGAAATTATAGGTTCTGAATACGTATGCTCGAAACATATACAACCCTATACCTGCAATCTGCCGGATAATTTCACTTATAAATGGGAAAGTAAATATGGGGAAGTACAAGGCAGCGATAACTTACGAAACCTGCAGATTAACTGGAGTGAATCAGGCACTGATACTTTGAAGCTTACAGTTACAAACAATCTAACTGGGTGTTCAAATACTGTAGAAAGTGAAATTCAAGTTGATATTTGGGATACTGAAATAGTTGGCAAAAGCTTGGTATGTTATGGAGAGCTGGAACAAACTTATATTCTTGATATTGATGGCTTGCATAAAGAGTGGTCGGTCATAGGTGGTGAGATCATCGAAGGAGCTAATGCGGATACTGTTAGAGTCCAATGGTATCCTTCAAGTAACAATAGTATTTCAGTTATTTTAACTCCTTTACGTGGTAACTGTAGCGACACAGTTAAAATGGATGTCACTGTAGATGAATATCCCATTCCAGAACCAGTTATAATTGGAAGATTTGCTGTTTGCGATAATGAAACTCAGGAATATTATGTTGCTGATAATGGAGCGAATAGCTATGCTTGGCATGTTGAGGGTGGCGATATCATTGGCTCGAGCACAAATAGTAGAGTAACTGTTCAATGGTCTGAGAACGTAGAAGCAAGCATTTTTGTAGAAGAAAAAACTCCTGCAGGATGCTCAGGTATTGAGAAAAAAACAGTATATATAAATTGTTACGGAGCAGACATATTTGGAATGGTTGATGTATGCGTAGGCGGAGTATATTTGTATAGAACTCAACATATTCCCGGCACAATAAATTTATGGGCAGCTAAGCCCGGTGGTAATGTTTTATCTCAAAGGATTTTTGACTCTGTCTTAGTTGTTTGGAATGAAACAAGCACTAAGCTAATAAGTCTTGCGAGAAGAACAGTTACTCAATATCAGGAGTGTAATAAATTCATAACAAAACTTATCAATAATTCTCCAGAGCGGACTATTTTATCTATTCCAATTATAGAAATAGACCCTAAGGAACAGTTTGAAAAAACTATTACTATTCCGATAAGAATTGATGAGCCAGGATGCTTGCAATATACAGGAGATCAAGCAAGCGTATTCGCTAAAATAAGAATTAAAAAATCTATGTTCCTACCAATAACCAATATCCATCAGACATATTCAGATGATGAACAAGGTATTTGGCGAACAATCGAGATTACAGCACCTATCAAAAGTCCACTTCGAGGTAGCCATTTATTCGAAATCGAAGGATATGCCCTGCTCGGAGATACTATGGAAACACCAATCATAGCTGACACTTTGGCTTGGAATGGAATTTCTGTAAAATCCAGTGTAATAAATGGAAAACTAAAACTAAAAAACATCACAGAACTTGGAGGGAAAAGATTACTTAGAAAGCAGAAGATGAGCTTCTTACATGTTTACCCTATTCCATTCAGCGACGAACTGGATTTGATAATCGAAAGCCGAGAGGATACTGATGTTTGGATTGAGCTGTATTCTATACTCGGAGAAAAGGTCTTCTCAGAGAGCTTAACATTACACTCTGGAATTCAGGATAAAAAGATTAAGCTAAATCAGCCACTATCTGATGGAGTATATAGGATTGTACTTAGAGATTTGAATTATACAGTTTCAAAAAATGTATTGATAAAAAATTAAATGAAGATTTTTGTATTACATATTTTTTCATTAATTATATTGTCTATGATACCTATTCATACAGCCAGTGCTTCCCTGCTTTCTAATTTGAAAGCAAGGATAGGTGCTTATGGCGGCGTGAATTGCAATGCCCATAAGGTAGATTTCCTAATGCTACCTGGTATTCCAAACTGTTGTGTTGAATATGGAGATGCTAATTCACTTAAGTATGGTTTTCGTATATTTGCTGAAGTCAATGTAATCAGTTTTATAGATATTCAAATTGGTGCTTCTTATAATAAAATTGGTGCTGACCTTCAATCAAATGAATATATTGGCAATACTGAGATACTCGATCATGTTTATCCAGTTTTCACAACACATCATCTGGAGGCAGATATTGGAGTGCTTGCATTTAGCCCATCGCTATCCATTATGCTATACAAAAACATTCCATTGCGTATTGGAGTTGGTATTGAAACTGGAATTATGGTACAAAAGAGTATATATCAACATGAGGATTTAAGCGAAGAAGCTATTGAGAACGGAGTAGTTTTTTATGACGGCTCAAACGATGTAGGTATATCAAGAAATAAATTTAATGGGGATATACCTTATACCAATAATTATAATGCAATATCAATATCAGCTGCTTATGATATAGCACTATCAGAGCAGATTACAATCAGACCTGAAATAAATTACAAGTATTGCCTAAACGACATCGCAGCAAGTGTAAACTGGAAGATCAATACCTTATCTTTTGGCTTATCAATATGCTACAATCTTTTTCCTGATAAATTCGATATGGAATATTTATTTGATCCAATTCTAACGGACTCTATTCCGGATATGGTAGTAGCAGAGCAGAATATGATAAGAAATGAAGTAGAAAATAGCCAAGCGTTCATCAATGATTACACACAGCAGTACATGGAAGAAGTTAATGAGGAAGATATTATAATTAACAATAATGAAAAAAGCACTGAGTTCAATTGCTGTTATATAATCTTTTATTCCACCCAAAGCAATGATGAAGCTAAATCAATTCTGGAGAAGTTAGCTGGAGGGATGTCTGACGTAGAAGTATATATTCAGGAATGGATGAACCCAGATTCAGAAATAATTTACTTTAGGATAAGAACTAAGTGCTTTGATGATATTTTCAAAGCTATGAATATTGAGGATCAGTATAATAAATCAAAATTAATCATTGAACAACCATCATTAATAAAGTGCTATTAACAGGGAAAAATATGAAATCAGCGATGAAAAATATAAATATAATTCTCTTGGTATTATTGATTCTTAATATCTTTTGCAATGCTCAAGTGCAAGATTCTAACATTCGGATTATACAATTCAATAGGATAGGTCAGCAAGAAACCATCAAAAAAAGTGAGAATTATAGAATAATTTATGGAGTTGCAAATCCAGAGAATACACGTATAAAATATAAGCAATCCAATAATAATGACGAATACATTTTAGAATTGGTTTACTTTGAGGATCTGGTAAAAGCAGTTGAAGAACCAAATTTCGAACCAGATTTTTCTGAAGAAGAAGTAAATAGAATAAAGAGTATTAACGACTCCTTGCAAAACGTAATACTATTACTTACAGAAAAAATAGATACTCTTACAGAGCCAGAGCTTCCTATTAATGACAATAATAACAAAACAAGTGATAATGAAAATATACCTGATAAAACCTCTCCTGATGAAAGCATACAAAACATGATGAGTGGAATTGGAGAAATTGATTCAAAAATCAATTTTAAAAAAGCTGAATTCTATGAAAATGTAAAAAAAATTGAAACTCTGCAGGAGAAAATCAATGATTACTTAAAAAATAACAAGTCTCCAGAAGATATCTTAATATTAGAAAAGGATCTTAATGAATTAATGAAAAGGAATGATACCCTTCTTGAAGAAAGAGATGGGTTAAGCCAGGAAAAAAGTGATCTGAAGAAACAAATAGATGAAAAAATTGAAAAGGTTAAAAAGCAGGAAGGACTGATGATCTTCTTGATCATAATAATAGTTCTTATTATGATCTTAGCAATAGCAATTTTTATTAACTATAGATCAAAGAAGAAAGCAAATATTCTGCTTAGAAGTATGAACGATGAGCTGGAAGACAAGAATAAAAAAATAACTGATTCTATAGAATACGCTTTGAAAATACAGCAAGCAGTATTAACAAATGAGAACAAACTGGATGAATTGTTTTCTAAGAAAATTGAGCAGAAAGTATTGGCAAGTAACGACAAACTGCATGAATTACTTAGTGATTACTTTGTCTTATTTAAACCGAAGTCCGTTGTATCTGGTGATTTTTATTGGGTTGAAAGCATTGAGAGATATACATTTGTTGCTGTTGTTGATTGCACGGGGCATGGAGTGCCCGGAGCATTTATGTCACTAATAGGTAATGATCTACTCAATCAGATAATTAAAGAACGAAAAATATTCGATCCTGCAAAAATTTTGCATGAGCTTCATGTTGGTGTAAGATCTGCTCTAAACCAAAAGGACGTAATAGGCGAGCAGCAAGATGGCATGGAGACCTGTCTTGTAATGATAAATGATGGCTTAATGACGTTTGCAGGTGCAAAACGCCCATTGTGGTATGTTAAGAACAATGAATTCTTTGAAATCAAAGGTAATAAAAAGCCAATAGGAGGCAGACAAAAAGAAAAAATCAGAGAGTTTGATAATCATGTTATAAAATTGGATAGTAAGATCACTATTTATTTGACTTCTGATGGGTTTGCTGACCAAAATGATCCCAATAATAAAAGTTATACCACTCGTCGTCTGAAGAGTTTTATTACTAATATAGCTGATAAGAATATGTCAGAACAATGCAAGTTACTCAATGATGAATTGAATAAATTTTCCGATGGAGAGCCAAACAGAGATGATATTACTATATTAGGTTTCAAATTATCCCCAATAGGAGAAAAATAATGAAATTTGACTTATTCAGTTTTTATCGAAATGTAAAAGATATGAATATACTATTGCAGTTTAAGGGGGCAGTCTCTCAGGAAATATTAATTGAAATTGGAGAGATGATAAATCTCCATGGAAAGCAATACCCTTATGAAATACAAAAGTCATTTGCAGTATTCGTAGAGCTTTCACAAAACATTATGAATTATTCTGCTGAAAAAGAAATAATAAATGATAAAGAAATTGGTGTGGGATTATTGGTTTTCACAGAAGATGAAGAATCGTATTATATTTATTCTGGTAATCAAATTTTCAATAAGAATATTTCAAGTATTTCAAAAAAAATTGATGGTATAAACCAATCGGATCCCATCACTCTCAAAGATATGTATAAAACACAGAGCAAAGTTCCCAGATGCGACTGCACAAAAGGAGCAGGTCTCGGTTTGATATTCATAGCCAGACAAAGCAACAGTAAAATTGCTTATACAATAAATAATATAAATGATGAAATTTCATTCTTAGAACTCAATGTTAGAATTATGAAAAGGAAAAAAAAATGAAAGACTTAGTAATACAAGCCACTAAGAGTACTCCACATATTAGTTTTATTTCAGAAACCCGTGTTTTGAGCATCGAAGGAGACTCATACCCTGAAAATACTTCAAACTTCTTTGATAAAGTACTTGACTGGATCAATGAATTCGTTGAAGTTAATAAAGCAAGGACAATAATCAATGTAAACCTACATTATTTCAATACAAGTACTTCAAAAGCCCTACTTGACATTATTGATATTTTCGAAGAGAAATACAAACAAGGACTTGAAGTGGAACTAAATTGGTATTACAGAAAGGACTACGAAAGCATACAAGAAAGTGGTGAAGAATTTTCCGAAGATGTATCGTTTCCTTTTAACTTGATTATGACAGATGGGAATTAGTAATTTTAGTACCTTGTAAATAAAGCTCTACCTTGTAAATTAGGTGGCAAAATATATTATAATAAGTCAAAATCCTAATCCTTCCCTTAGTAATAATGGAGGGCTGGAGTAGGATATTAATATAGTTTTAAAAACAGTCTTGACATTTATGGATATAATCTCTTTTTTTTCCAATAGCCACTGATTAAGTCATATTTAATTCTGTCATGCAGGCGTGATTCCCGTCCCTGCCAGAATTCAAATGAGTCCGGCACTAATCTAAAACCACCCCAATATGGAGGCAAGGGAACATCCTTGGGATACTTAGCCATAAGAATAGCGACCTCCTTCATTAATTTAAAGCGGCTACTTAACTGACTGCTTTGTTTTGAAGCCCAAGCTCCAAGACGGCTTGTATAGGGCCTGGTTTTAAAATAATCATAAGACTCAGAATTAGAAATCTTTTCTAACTTGCCTTCTATACGGATCTGTCGCTCTAATTTATCCCAGAAAAAGAGCATTGAAGCATAGCGATTCTCAGAAATTTCCTTTCCTTTGCGACTATCATAATTTGTAAAAAAGATGAAACCTTTGTTATCATATTCCTTTAGCAATACCATTCTCGAAGAAGGTCTTCCGTTTTTATCAGCAGTTGAAAGTGCTAGAGCATTGGGGTCTAAGAAATCGGAGTCCAATGCCTGCTCAAACCAAATTCTAAATTGCTCGAATGGACTGTCATTAGCTACATCCTCGTTAAAGCTCATCTTCTTATAATCTCTTCTTTCCTTGTGTTCGTTTATTCTATATAATTCGCTCATTATTTATTTCGTTCAATTGGTTCTGTTAAATTTTCTTTTCCCATATTCTAAACTTCTTATATAATTCTCCATTAAGAACTTGCACCAAGGCACGGTTTATCATTACATTTGATTCAAGCAACCAGGAAGCATCCCCATGAACCCAGCCCTTACTGATGGATCTTGTTCCAATCTCATAATACATAATTGCATCAATGCCTTTTTGATGGAATTCAGGAATAATCCCCAAAGCAAGAATGCGCATCCAAGACATTTTTTTCTTCTTGGTTAAATAATGCCAAAGGAATGGGAGCAATCTGCCACTTCTGTTATAATAAATTATTTGGTTCAAATTGGGCAAACCAAATGCAAAACCGGCTGGCTTGCCTTTTGATTCTACAATAAAAGCAAGATTAGGGTCTGCTGTTTGCTTCATATCCTCAGCAAGGAAATCAAATTCCTCGTCTGTCCATTTTACAAATCCCCAATTGGGTACCCATGCAGCATTATAAATATCTTTCAAGGTTTGTAGGTCTTTCTTGAATTGGTCCTTGTCTTTTAGATTAACATCCCTTACGGTAATATCGTATCTCTTCCTAACTATCTCCTGCATCCTTTTTAGCTTATCGGTCATATATTTATTCTGGTCTAAATAATAACCAAATAAGTCCTGAGCTTTCTCAAATCCATGATTCTCATATAATTTAATATGATATTTCTGATTATATGGCATCATTATCTGTGGAATAGAATCGAATCCCTCATATAGCATAGCAGGGACATCATTCATCGAAGGATTAAGTGGACCACGCAAAGTATCCATGCCCCTATCAGAAATCCATTGAGCAGCAGTATCAAAGAGTTTATCAGCCACTTCCTGATCATCAATACATTCAAAAAAACCAAAAAAGCCAACACGATCATTATGCGTTTTGTTATGGTTATCATTTATAATAGCAGCAATTCTACCAACTATTTCCTCGTTACGAACAGCTAAGAAGAGCTGCATAATTGAATGTTTGAAAAAAGGATTCTTCTTAATATCGAGTGTTTTAACCCTATCAAGAATTAAAGGTGGCACCCAGTATTTGTCATCTTTGTAAAAGTTCCACTCGCTTTTGATAAATTTCATTAAATCGGAGCGACCCGACAATGCTTGTATGTTAATATCCATAACCATCACTTATTTTTTATACAAAAATTTTTATTTGCAAATCATGCAAACTTCCAGTTTTAAAACGATTTTCAATTTAATAATTTAATTTATTACTTCATAAGTTTTTTTTGTCTGACCAAATTCAATGCATTCAAAAGACTGGATTCTGTAATATCAATATCAAAGCCGGAGCGGGGAACTCCTTTATTTGCTTTTTTGCGTCTCAGTGCTTCAAGAAAATCCTTCTCAGCCATCTCATAATCCCCAAGATAAAAATATGAATATGCTCTTAAAGACATGGCATATAACTGGTTTGGTGCTTTCTCCAGTGATTTCTCTGCCCACATCATCGCTTCCTTGAAGTTTTTTTGATTGCCAGACATCTGCGATAAAGTAGCGGCAGCACTTGCGTATACTGAATCAGATAGATTACCAGTTTCGACTGAGAACCTAATTGCAGATTCTGCCTCCTTGAATAATTGCATCTGGGCTAAAGTCTGTCCCAGTTGATACCAGGCATAAGCGTCGAGTGGTTCATCTTTTACTTGTTTCAAAAGCATAGAGTAGTTTCTTTTTATCTTCTTTTCCATTGCTTCTCTGGACATATCATAACCAAGATGCTTGATGATTATATTAGAAAAGTCTATCGTTTTCTTAATATCAATAATCGAAGGAGATATTTGCTCGTGAATGTTTCCAATGAATTTTATACTGGGATACCCATAATTCCTAAACAATCTGGGATAGCCACCACGATGAACTTCTGTATCTCCAGTAAGCTGCAAATGACTACTTTCAATTGTTACATAATAACCACCAATGCTATCTGGAGTTTGTCTGAGCATTTCTATCAAGTTCTCTGTACTGGATTGCTCCAATCGCTCATCTGCGTCTAAGTACAATATCCACTGTCCGCTACAATGCCTTAGTGATTCATTTCTTGCTGCTGAGAAATCATCTGACCAAGTATAGTGATAAACCTTAGCTCCCATCCGTTTTGCAATCTCGATAGTTGCGTCATCAGAACCAGTATCAACAATCACTATTTCATCAACTATTCCTTTTACACTTTCCAAACACCCCTCAAGCATCTGCTCTTCGTTCTTTACAATCATGGATAAGGAAAGAAAAGAATGCTTCCTCCCTACTTCCTCCTTGATAGCATTAATTCCCAAATGATCTACTGTTTTTTCCTTTCTGATTTGTTTTTTCACCTGAGCGAGGAATCTAAGAGTATCCTCTCTGTCTGGTGCAATCAAGTGAGCTTTTTCGAGTAGTTCTTTCGCTTTGTCAAAATTCTTAGAAACAAATTCGATATTCGACATACCGACCAGGCACCCGACATCATTTTTATCTATGGCGAGTCCTGTATCAAAATATCTCTTTGCTTCTTTGTATTTCTTAAGAGCTACCGCACTTCTGCCAAGTCGGAAAAATAGATGCTGGTCGGGCAAATTATAGTCTCCTACAAGCTTTGTTGCTATATCCTGATTGTTCTTTGCCAATAGCATAGCTTTATAATGCTGCAAAGCTCTTACATTATCACCAACCTCAAAAAAAGTATCACCAAGAATGAAATTTGCAAAAGACTGAACTGGAATAATTTTCAAGGATTCGAATGCTCTTTCGATTGCAATATCATACTTCTTTTGCCGGTAAGCAATTACGGCACCAAAGTTCAGTGCCTGTGGCTTCACTGTTCCTTTTGGCTCGGTGTATTTCAGTGCTTCGCATAAATCTTTTTCTGCTAATTCCAGATTTCCTAGTGCAAGATAAGTTTTTGACCTTTGGTATAAATTATATGCATCCTTCGGTTTACTGATAAGTGCCATATTTAATAATTCAAGATTCCTATGCTGTTTTTTATTAATGGCATTAATGTCATGTGTATAACCGAGATGTATAATTCTAAGCTCGGTATTCCTGAGTTTATAACCTGAATCAAGAATTGAATTTATTACCTGTTCGTGAATTATCCCACTAAATCGGATAGTAGGATGATTGCGAAATAATCTCAACAAGTTGCTATTATAATTATCTGTGCTTCCGTCCTCTCTTCTTGCATAAGAGACCACTTCGATAAGCCACCCACCAATATTCGCAGAAGATTTGGCAATTTCCATCTTTACTAAATCGGGATTTTCAAAACGTTCATCAGCGTCAATGCTCAAGATGTATTCGTATTGAGCTTTATCAATAGCAAAATTTCTGGCTTCGGAAAAATCATTATTCCATTCATAGTAAAATATTCGGCAATTATATCTCGAAGCCACTTCTATGGTATTATCTGTTGAGCCAGTATCAACCAATATTATTTCATCAGCAATATCTTTGACAGATTCTAAGCAATCTGCCAGCATTTTCTCTTCGTTCTTTGCGATTATGCAAACCGATATTTTTATTCTCTTATTTTTTTCAATCATTTATTTTTGATTTTATAATAAATAATTATTAAGGTATATCAAAAAGTGTGCTAAAAAATCAATTTCTATAAATATACAAAATTTTGTATATTACTTAGTTATTCTATTTGTTTTGAAAAAAAGCTATCGGAAGTATATATGAGTGAATTCAAATTAAATTCAAGCTATCAACCATCTGGGGATCAGCCACAAGCGATAAAAGAGCTTACGGAAGGAATAAATCGGGAAGATAAGTTCCAGACATTACTTGGCATAACCGGCTCGGGCAAAACCTTCACTATGTCGAATGTTATTCAAGAAGTGCAAAAGCCCACCTTAGTAATATCACCAAATAAAACTCTTGCAGCCCAGCTATATAGTGAATTTAAAAACTTCTTTCCCGAAAATGCTGTGGAGTATTTTATATCTTATTATGATTATTATCAACCAGAAGCATATATACCAAAAACAGATACATATATTGAAAAAGATTTTTCCATCAATGATGAAATAGACCGCCTTCGCTTGAAAGCCACCAGCTCTCTCGTTGATGATAGACGAGATGTAATTGTGGTGGCTTCTGTAAGCTGTATCTATAGTATTGGTCGCAAAGATGATTATATGGCACACCTCTTCCCTATCAAGATTGGACAAAAGATAGAACGCCAAAAACTGCTATATAAACTATCAGACCTCCATTACACAAGAAATGACTACGAATTTGAGCGGGGTACGTTCAGAGTTCGCGGAGATGTAATTGACATTATACCTGCTTATGAGTTGAATGAAGCCATACGAATAGAGCTTTTCGGTGATGAGGTAGAGCGTCTGCAAATGATAGACCCAACATCTGGCAAATCACTATATTCGATGGAATCTATAATCATCAATCCAGCTAAGCTATTTGTAACCTCTAAAGATCAGCTACAAAGAGCGATGGTAGATATTAAAGATGAGCTTTATTTAAGATTAAAGGAATTGAGAGCTAACGACAAACTTCTCGAAGCACAGCGACTAGAGCAAAGAACAATATTCGATCTGGAAATGATGAAAGAAGTTGGCTATTGCTCAGGTATAGAGAATTATTCGATGCACATTTCTGGTAGAAAATATGGAGAAAGACCTCACTGCTTATTTGATTTTTTCCAAAATGATTATTTGCTGATGTTGGACGAAAGCCACGTTACCGTACCTCAACTTAGAGCTATGTATAATGGGGATCGCTCTCGTAAAATGAACCTTGTAGAGCATGGATTTCGTCTCCCGTCTGCTCTGGAAAACCGCCCATTGAAATTCGATGAGTTTGAGTCATTAGTCAATCAAGCCGTTTTCGTTAGTGCTACTCCTGGCGACTATGAATTGGAAAAATCTAACGGAGCATTTGTTGAGCAAATTATTAGACCGACAGGATTGCTTGATCCAAGAGTGGAAGTCAGAGCAGTTAAAACACAGATTGATAATCTAATCCACGAGATACGGCTTCGTGTAGATAAAGGCGAAAGGGTTCTCGTTACTACTCTAACCAAACGTATGGCAGAAGACCTTGCTGAATACCTCCAAAACCTTATGATTAAAGTAGCTTATATTCATTCTGATGTAGTAGCATTGGAAAGAGTTGAGATAATCAGGGATCTTCGTCTCGGAAAATATGATGTACTCGTTGGAGTTAATCTACTTAGAGAAGGACTGGATTTGCCTGAGGTTTCCCTTGTGGCAATTCTCGATGCTGACAAAGAAGGTTTCCTTCGTAGCGAAAGATCATTATTGCAGATAGCAGGCAGAACAGCTAGAAATGTAGAGGGTTTAGTAATCTTATATGCTGACAGAGTAACTCGCTCGATGAAAGCATTAATAGATGAGACCAATAGAAGAAGAAAAATACAAACAGAATACAACATAGAACACAACATTAACCCCAAGACAGTACTGAAAACTTTAGACGAGATAATGAGTTCTACTTCAGTAGCAGATATTCAACATTCCAAGATACAAAGGATGTCTGAAAAAGAGGATAGGAAGATACGTAAAGCTGCAGAACCGCTTGCTGAATATCTTACTGATAATCAGAAAGAAGATTTGATCGAACAGATGTTTACTGAAATGAAGAAAGCGGCAAGAGAACTCGATTTTGAAAAAGCTGCTGAACTTCGCGATGAAATAAAGAAACTCCAACTTGTAAAAGGAAAACTAAAGATGAACACAAAATAGATTTGTATTTCTGTGAAAAAACGTTAAATTAAAATCATAAATAATTAATGATCTTTGGAATTCCATGTTTCACTAAAAGAAAAAACACTATGGACAAACATGTTCTCCGCTTCTTAGATACTGTTGTTGACTCAATATCAATAATTGAGGAAGATCTCGCTGGTATTGGATATCACGATTATAAAACTAATAGAAAGAAAATGATCAAAGTAGTAGATAACTTTGAGACAATCCTTGAAGCTTTACAAAGTATTCCTAATGAAATTAAAGACGAACACCCTGATATTGATTGGCAATCATTAGAAGGTTTTAGAGAAAAGATCAGCGATCCTCATAATGGAATTAACGAACAGGAAGTATGGAGAATTGCAAAGATGAAATTACTTAAACTCAAGAAAATGATTAATGAGTCCTTTTTTTAATTTTTGTAATAGTTTCTAACTAAAATCTACTGTTTCGTGAATCTCAATATCTGTGTCTGAAGGTATTTCAGTATAACTAATTACATTGACCATTGGGAACTGAGTGCCGATCATGCGTTTGAAGTAAGGTCTAACTTGAGCGGAACAAATAATCAATGGCATATATCCAGCTATTGTAATGCTATCTACGGCTTCACTCATGCTTGTATTAACTTTTTGGATTACATCTGGGGGCAATCCCAAAGATGGAGTTGCAGCATGTTGGTTATTCGACTGTAAAGCCGTAGTCATTGCCTGCTCTACTTTTGCCCCAAGTGCTATTGCATGAACTACTCCCTGCTGATCCTCGTATAGTTTTTTGATAGTCTCCGATAAATTATGCCGTACATATTCAGTAAGCACATCTACGTTCTTGGTTACTTTATAATATTCAAGCAATGATTCCAATATCAAGGCAAGGTCCCTAATTGGAATCCCCTCTCGCAATAGATTCTGAAGAACTTTCTGTACAGTTGCCACAGGAAGTGAATCGGGATTAATCTCATCTACAAGAGTAGGATAATCCTGCTTCAGGTTTTCTATTAGGTGGCTTGTATCCTGCCTTGTTAGCAATTTATCAGCATTTCTTCGAAGCAGTTCAGTTAAGTGAGTAGTAAGCACTGTAGCCGGTTCGACAACAGTATAGCCAAGTATCTCAGCGTTCTCGCGTTCAGATATGCTAATCCATGTAGCTGGTAATCCAAACACTGGCTCAGTAACTTTTTCTCCGTGTATATCGCCTTCGGCAGTACCTGGGTTCATAGCAAGCATCATGTTCGGGTGAAGTATATTCCTTGCTAGTTCATTGCCACGAATCTTGATTACATATTCATCGGGATCAAGTTGTAAATTATCCCTGACTCTTACAGGTGGGAGAATAATACCGAGTTCTGTGGCGAGCTGCCTTCTAACGTTAGTAATGCGTTTGAATACGTCCCCTCCCTGGGTTTCATCTACGAGAGAGATTAAATTATATCCCAGTTCTATTTCAACTGGATCAACTCTGAGAAGATCTTCTACGGGCTGCTCTTCTCGCTTCGCTTCTTCGGCTTCAGCCAGCTCATCACGTTTTTCGGCTTCTTTTTCTTTAGCTATATTCTTGAATCTATAAAATGCGAAACCACCTACGAGAAGTGCAAGTAGAATAAAAGGCACAGGAGGAAATCCCGGTAGGAATGCCATCATTAGCATAGCCACAGCAGCAACGGATAATGCTCGCGGTTTCCCTCCGAACTGCTTGACTAATTCGACATCAAGCATACTATCAGAGGCAGATCGAGTAACTACTAAACCAGCTGCCACAGAAATAAGCAATTACGGTATCTGAGAAACTAACCCATCACCAATAGTAAGCATGGTATAAGTAGTAAGGGCTTCTCCAGCTGCCATATTTAACTGAACCATACCGATAATAAAACCTCCTATAATATTAATACCGGTAATAACTAAACCAGCTATTGCATCTCCTTTGATGAACTTAGCTGCACCATCCATAGCCCCGTAAAAGTCAGTTTCCTGAGTAAGTTGCTCACGTCTCTTTTTTGCCTGTTGTTCATTTATATAGCCAGAGTTTAGATCAGCATCAATACTCATCTGCTTTCCGGGTAAAGCATCGAGAGTAAACCTTGCTGTTACCTCTGCAATACGCGTAGAACCTTTGATGATAACAACAAAGTTAATTATCAGCAATATCAGGAATATAATAATACCAACAATATAGTTGCCCTTGATTACGAAAGTTCCGAACGCTTCGATAATAGCCCCTGCATCGGCATCGGCTAAGATTAGTCGAGTAGTAGATACATTTATTCCCAATCGGAAAAGCGTGGCTATAAGCAAAATAGTGGGGAATGCAGAAATCTCAAGGGGATTCATTAGATAAACAGCAACAAGCAATATTAAAATAGCGAAAGATATATTGATAGCAATCAACATATCCACCATGAATGTTGGCAATGGAATAATCAACAAACTGATAGTAAGGATTACTCCAGCAGCAAGGATCAAATCAGGGCTTTGTTTTAATCCAAACCATACATTCTTCCGGATTTTACTCGTAAGTGTATTACCTGTTAAAGTATATTGTTGATTTTTAGCCATATATCTTATTTATTTAGTAAAAAAGCAATAAAAACTGCCGTTTCTCTTACATTGCAATTATTCTGCCATACTTTTCAATCTGTTCGTAAAACTATTCTTATTGCGTTCTTTTATTTGGTAAACATAAGCAAGAATCTCTGCCACCGCTTTGAATAGTTTCTCAGGTATTTCGCTGTTAATTTGAACTGTAAAATACAGAGCTATTGCCAAAGGCGGCTGCTCTACTATTGTAATACCTTTCTCCTTAGCAATTTCTTTGATCTTAACTGCAAGGAAATCAACACCTTTAGCTACAACCACAGGGGCACTGGACTGACCTGGCTTATACATTAATGCAACAGCAAAGTGAGTTGGGTTAGTAATCACAACATCAGATTTTTCTACATTTGACATCATTATCTGCCTGATACGATTTCGCATTAAACTCCTCAACTTACCCTTGATGAATGGATCGCCAAGAGTCTGCTTCTGTTCTTCTTTAATCTCTTGCTTAGTCATCATCAGGTCTTTTTTATGTCTCTTTTTCTGATAAACAGCGTCAATAACAGCAATAATAATATAAACAGTTCCAACTTTTATTAATAACTCTAAACTAACTTCAACCATAAAATCTGCAAAAACGAAGAATGGACGCTCGATAAGTAAAATGGTTTCTTCCATTTTATCGCTAAGAACCCAATAAACAATAGTACCGAGTATAAATATTTTCAGCACGCTTTTTAAGAGTTCGAAAGCAGACCTACCCGAAAAAAATATTCTCTTTAATCCAGAAAAAGGGTTAAATACTTTTTTTATATTCCCACCCTCAGTAAATTTCTTCGGAGTTATTTTTATACCAATCTGGCTTACTTCAGCTATAAATGCAATGGCAAAGACAATCAGCATAATTGGCAGAAGTAGCGAGCCAATAAACGTAATGAGCTGGGAATAGTACTCACCAGCATTATCGTAATCAACTCTAATGTATGCTACATCTGTAAATATTTGAGCCATGAATTTCTGGAAATTTTCAATAAGCGGTTTACCAAGTACAAAGACAGAAACGCCACCCACTAACATTAATGCAGCAGTGGTAACATCTGTACTTTTTGAGACCTGCCCACGCATTCTTGCATCGTTTATTCGTTTCGCTGTTGCCTGTTCAGATTTCTCTTGTCCGTCTTTATTCTCAGCCATAATCTTTTTACGTCTCTCACAATCGTATGAATGTGGTTTTTATTTAATATATCACATATAAAATTTATACTCGTCCTGGATTTAAACTCAGAATTACTTTCATCACCTCAGTTTCCATTTGCTCTAACGCAATTTTAGATATAAACACAAATAAGGGAACAGAAGCCATAAGAACCAAAAGCCCAACTACAACTTTTAGCTGAAAACTCATTATGAATATGTTAGTCTGAGGTGCTACTCTTGCAAGCAAAGCCAAAGCTAAATTTACAAGAAAAAGTGCAACAAGCAGGGGAGCTGCCATCTTAACACCAATCAGAAACACTGACAAAGATTGCTGCATCAATAGTTGAACTGTAGATTCAGTAATTGTAAAAACAGTTATCGGTACTGCCTGCACGCTTGCCCATAATGCTTGTAAAACAAAATGATGACCATTTACAATTAAAAAAACCATCAAAATCACTAAACTCTTCATTTCTCCGACAAGAGTTGGTGTTTCTCCCTGAATAAAAAGAGTAGAAGTCTGATACCCCATATCAAAATCAATAATACCACCGGCAAATCTTGCAGCCCAGAATACCATTCTCGCAGAAAACCCAATTGCGACTCCCACCATAAATTCTTTTAGGGTAAGTAGCACCATATTCCATAAATGAAAATCTATTACTGGTTGATCCTGCCAAAATGGTTCAGTTAGGAATACAGCAAATATTACAGCAAGAAACATCTTAAGTTGAGGAATAATTCCCGGATTTGACCAAAAGGGTCCAGAGACCATAAGCCCCATGACTCTGATGAACATTAGCAAGCCGATAATAAATTTACCACTCAGTATGTTTATTGATAAAGAATCTAACATTAGTTACAAATATTATAAATTTGGTATCATATTAATTATTTCTATAGTAAATGTTTTCATGCTGCTTATCATAAAAGGAAACATGAGAACTGTTACCAGAAAGACTGTTATTATCTTTGGCACAAAAGTCAAAGTCTGTTCAGATATAGAAGTTGCTGCCTGAAATACTGAGATTAACAAGCCAACTACAAGAGATGCCAGAAGCAATGGGCCAGATATTATCAAGACATAATAAAATGCTTCCCTAACTAAATTTACAACAACGACATCATTCATATTTTCTCCTGTATATTTTCTAATAATATATTATTTATCAAGGATTTATTATTCCCGTCATTAGTGATTCTATTACAAGATACCAACCATCAACCAGTATGAAAAGTAGTATTTTGATAGGCAAAGAAATCAACTGCGGAGGCAAAAGGAACATACCCAGAGACATCAGAGTAGAAGCAATCACCATATCAAGCACCAGAAAGGGAACAAATAACAAAAATCCGATTTGAAATGCTACTCTTAGCTCACTGATAGCGAAAGCAGGTATGATCGTGAATGTACTTACTTCGCTTATATCATAAGGTTTATCCTGTCCATTCAATTTTATAAACAAACCAAGGTCTTCCTCTCGAGTATGTTTTAGCATAAATTCTCTAAATGGTTCTACGATTCTATCCACAGCTTCTGATTGGGTTATTTCCTCACGCATGTAGGGCTGAATTCCTTCGCTATTTGCTTGATTCAGAACAGGTTGCATTGCAAAAAATGTAAGGAACAAAGCTAACCCCGTTAAAAGTTGATTTGGTGGCTGTGTCTGCGTCCCCATTGCAGCTCTTAGAAAATGAAAGACAATGATAATCCTTGTAAAACATGTCATAAGTATTAATATTGATGGTGCTAAAGTAAGCACTGTCATCACGAGTAAAAGCTGAAGTGGCAGTATCAGATCATCGCTTTCGTCCTTGGTATCAACAGATAATGTAATATTGGGTATGCTTATAGTGTTTTGTTGTTGCTGCTGTTGTGATTTTAACTCCTCACTAATAACCAAGAATAAAGTTAGTATTATTAATATATATTTTAAATAGTTCACGATTTCCATTATTTTCTGATAAAAAACTAATATCTGCATGTGTATTACAAAAGCAGTGCCACTTAGATATTAATACTTAAGGTTAAATGCTAAGTTTATTATAGAACAAGAAAATAAAGAATTTGATAAATTATCCCGAGTGGCTATTATTAACCATTATGCTCAATAAAAAAGTAGATTTGTAGAATTAACTACTTATGGCTAATAATGCTCATTTCACGAGAATAATCCATTATTAAGCATCAATAAAATATCTTTCTACTATTTCGTTTAATAAATAAATAGTTTTGAGAAGGAGAATATAATGGCTGAGACACTACAACAATCCGAAAAACTTGATTTTGAAAAAGTATGGCTATTATTTCAGGAATCTGATAGGAAATTTCAGGAAACCAGAAAAATCTTAGATGAAAAATTTAGTGCTTCTGAAAAAAAGATGAGGGAATTGGAACATCTCTTCACTGGTCATTGGGGTAGATTAATGGAATCTCTCGTAGAAGGAGACTTAATTAGAATTCTAAATGAAAGAAATATTCATGTTGACTTAGTTTATACTCGGGTTAAGGGAATACATGAAGGCAAGCAATTTGAATTTGATATAATTGCCGAAAACGGAGATGAAATAGTTGTTGTTGAAGTAAAGACTACTTTGAAACCTGAAGATGTAGAAGATTTCATATTAGATTTAGAAGCTTTTAAGTTAATGAGGCCTAAGTACAAAGACAACAAGATTATAGGAGCTGTTGCTTACCTAACAGATGAAGGCGATGCCTCGCGGATGGCTCAGAAAAAAGGTCTGTTCGCTATCAGAGCAACAGGTAGCAGTGCCAGCATAATAAACCTTCCTGATTTTATTCCAAAACATTGGTAGATATAGCTATATCAATGAATGTAATTATGGCTTCAAATACTACACATATTCTATGATTTCTTGTTCCCCGTTTAATGCAAAATAGACACCTTCAGAAAGTGCTTGTAATTCGTCTTCTCCTGGGTAAACTTCGACAGGTGCTATAAAAGAAGTACGCTCTTTTATCCAATCAGTTACCATCTTAGAATTTGCCAGACCTCCAGTAAGCAATATAGCATCTACATTACCCATAAGTACTGTAGAGCATTGGCCTATCTCTTTAGCTATCTGATAAGCCATTGATTTGTATATCAGTTCAGCTTCATTATCGCCTTGTTCAATACGATTTTCAACTTCCATAGAGTCATTTGTGTTTAGATAAGCAACTATTCCACCTCGTCCTGTAATCATCTTTCTGATCTCATGGAGTTGAAATCTTCCTGAGAAGCATAGTTTTGCTAATGCTCCAACTGGTAATGAACCAGTTCTTTCTGGTGAGAAAGGTCCGTCTCCATCTAAACCATTATTTACGTCAATTACTCTACCCTTCTCGTGAGCACCTACTGTAATACCACCACCAAGGTGAACAACTATAAGATTCAAGTCTTCATAGCGTTTATTATGCTCGCGGGCATATCTACGTGAAACAGCTTTTTGGTTTAAAGCATGGAAAATACTTATACGTGGAAGTTCGGGACGTCCTGAATATCTTGCAAGATCACACAATTCATCTACGACTACAGGATCTACAATGAATGCACCAATATCCTTACCAGATTTAAGAACAATTTCATTAGCCAAAATAGCCCCAAGATTTGAAGCATGCTCGCCCATGATCTCTTTTTTAAGATCTGCGATTAGTGTATCATTTACGCGATATACACCACCAGGTATGGGTTTAAGCAAGCCACCCCTACCAACCACTGCATCAAGTTCGCTAAGGTCAATACCCTGTTCGTTTATAGTTTTTATTATAACATCCCTACGGAAAGAATACTGATCTATTATTTTGGGGTATTGCAATATCTCATCTGCAGTATGTCTGATCGTCTTTGCAAATACCAAATCGCAATCTTCATAAAGACCAATCTTGGTTGATGTTGATCCTGGATTTAAAGCTAATATCTTCATCTTTTCCTTGCCATTATCATTATATTCTTAAAAATCAATATGTTGCAGCCAAAGCTATGGACATCAGTTTACTTTTGTCTGAATCAGCCCGGGATGTCAGAACAATTGGAACTGCTGCACCAAGAATAACTGCGGCTACTGTTGCCTTACCAAAATAAGTAAAGCTCTTATATAGTGTGTTCGCTACTTCGATGTTTGGAGCTAATAGAAGGTCTGCATCACCAGCTACATCACTTTTAATTCCTTTATGATGTGTTGCTTCTTTGGATATAGCATTATCAAATGCCAGAGGTCCATCAATTATACAGCCCTTTATCTGCTGGCGATAATTCATCTGAGTTAACGCAGCAGCATCAATTGTCGAGGGCATTTTAGGATTAACTCCCTCAATAGCTGCAAGAATTGCAATCTTGGGATTTTCAATTCCAACACGGTGGAACATATCCACCGCATTGTTGATAATTCCAATTTTATCTGTTAACTCGGGAGCAATATTCTGAGCAGCATCAGTCAGAGCTATTAGTTTATGATATGCTTCAATCTCGAAAAATCCGACATGACTAAGCAAAGATCCTTTCCTCAAGCCATTTTCTTTGTCAAGTATGGCTCTGAGATAATCTGCTGTGCCGACCATGCCTTTCATCAATATTTGTGCATTGTCCTGGCGAACCTGTTGCACAGCAATACGAGATGCTTTACCAGGATTACTCTCCTCGATCATCTCTACCTCACTGAGGTCGAAACCAATATTTTCAGCAATTTTCTTGATTTTCTCAATATTTCCGATAAGCAATGGATCTACGAATCCTTCGTTTTTAGCAGCTGCTACAGCTTCGAGGACTGGTTGATCTTCGGCAGCGGCTACAGCAATTTTCTTTTTCGGCTTTTGTTTAGATATATCAATAAAAGTTTCTAACTTTTTGATTTCCATATATTCTCCCCATCTAATTTCTTATATTTGGTCTTCTAATGATCCAATTTCTTTTTCAACTTCATCAAGTATTTCGCCTGATTTTACGAGTTCTTTCATTACAGTATGGTCTTTGTAAAGCGGGCGATCAACATCGAGATAATCTACATATTTTCTAATAACATCTCGTGCTTTTGAGACGCCTTTGCCGTTACCAAAATTGCGTATGTCCAGTGCCTGAGCAGCAGCCATAAATTCTATACCAAGAACTCCATAAGCATTATCAAGTATCTGAGCATTTTTTAGGGCTGTATTCATACCCATAGAAACAAAGTCTTCCTGATCTGCTGCTGCAGGTATTGATTGTATAGAAGCAGGGGTAGAAAGTATTCTCTGCTCTACTATCAATGAATCAGCAGTATATTGGCTAAGCATCATACCTGAAAACATACCAGCTCCCTTAGTAAGGAATGGTGGTAATCCAACGCTAAGTGCAGGATTAAGCAATCTGTTCAAGCGTCTCTCAGATAGAACACATACCATAGTGATCGAAGCGCCAGCCATATCCATCGGAAGAGCCACAGGGGTTCCTTGGAAATTAGCACCAGTCAGAGTTAAGTTTTCTTCGGTAAGGAATATTGGATTATCGCCAACCCCATTTAATTCAGTTTCTACCTGAGAACGTGCATATTTTACAGCATCGTGAGCTGCACCAACGACCTGAGGAGTGGAACGCATGGAGTATGCGTCCTGCACTTTAGTTTTCATCTTACCTGTTAGCAAATCGCTGCCTTCGATAGTCATTTTGATTGCTCTGGCACTGCGTTGAGCTCCTATGAATCCACGAAGCTGATGTAAACGAACGTCATAAGGTTTCATATTGGCAAGTAATGCCTCCAAAGACATAGCTGCAGCAATTTCTGCCATCTTCAGAAATCTATTGAAATCATAGATATGAAGTGCACTCATTGCAGTAAGCAAATTCGAGCCATTAATTGTGGAAAGTCCATCCCTTGCCTGAAGTCCAGGAATTGGAATTCCAGCTTTTTCGAGTGCTACTTTACCGGGAAATTTTTCGCCTTGATAATATGCTTCGCCCTCGCCCATCATCAAAAGAGCTACCTGCGACATTGGGGCTAAATCACCACATGCTCCAACAGAACCCTTTTGGCAAACAACTGGAGTTACTCCCTTGTTAAGCATAGCAGCAAGAGTTTCTGTAATATCATGTCTACAACCAGAATGACCGTGGCTGTGTACATTAATTCTGCCTGCCATTGCTCCGCGTACATACTCTATGGGTGCAGGATCTCCAATGCCAGCAGAATGATTGTAAATCAAATATTTCTGAAACTCTTTCACTTGGTCATCATCAAGAACTATTTCAGAAAATTCACCTATACCGGTGTTAATACCATACATTATCTCGTGGGCTTCGATTTTTCTTTCGAGCATATCCCGACAAGCATTTATTTTATCAAGGGATTCTTTTGCAATTTCAACTTTCTCATTGTTTCTGGCTATCGCTACCAGACTTTCTATTGTTAAATCCTCACCATTCAATACTATAGCCATATTATCCTCAACCTATATAAATTCTATAAATTATGCCATTAATGTGCAAATAGCGGCAACATTTACCATGTCATCTGTGCTACAGCCGCGTGATAGATCGCAATAAGGTTTTTTTAAGCCCTGAACTATCGGACCCACTGCCTCTGCTCCAGCAAGACGCTGTGTAAGTTTATAGCCAATATTGCCTGCGTCTAGATCCGGGAAGACTAATACGTTTGCGTGACCAGCTACTTTTGAGCCAGGTGCTTTTCTCTCGCCAATATTTGGTAGTATTGCGGCATCAAGCTGCAATTCGCCATCCACAGGAAGACTTGGCGCTTTTTCTCTAATTATGTTAGTAGCATTTATGACTTTATCCACATGTTCATGCTTTGCACTACCTTTAGTTGAGAAAGAAAGCATGGCAACTTTTGGATCTTCGCCAGTTACTGATTGGAAATTCTTAGCAGAACTAATAGCTATATCAGCAAGTTGCTTATCTGTCGGATCGGGATTAACGGCACAGTCCGCAAAGCAATAGAGTTTATCTGGGAACACCATGATAAAATAACTACTAACAACGGAGATACCTTCTGCCACGCCAACACTATATATTGCGGCTTTTAGAACATTCCCTGTTGATGATACATTTCCACCAACGGTTGCGGCTACGTGATCATTCTCTAACAGATAACCAGCGAAATAAAGAGGATCCATTATAGTATCTAAAGCTTCTTGCTCGGTCATACCTTTATGCTTACGTTTTTCAAAGAGTTGATTAGCAAAGCCCTGCTTCAAATCAGATTTATTTGGATCAATTATTTCTATGCCTTCTAAAGATAAATCCTTGTCGGCAGCTACTTTTTTAATGTTTTCAATATTTCCAACCAGAATTGGCTGAGCGATCTTCTCTTTTAATAAAATGCTGGATGCCTCGATTGATCTTATATCTTCAGCATCAGGAAAAGCAACCTTTAGGTTCTTAGTTTTTGCCTTAGCTCTTATATCTTCAATGAAATTACTCATATTTATCACCTTAATAATATATTTCTTAAAACTATCTAGTTGGAGTTGGAACATTTAAAACTACGCGAACAGTATCGCGAGCAATAACGAGTTCTTCGTTAGTTGGAATTACATATACATCAACTTTGCTATTTGGAGTGCTGATAAGCATTTCCTTTCCACCGGTTGCCTGTTGGTTCAACTCTTCATCTATTTCAATTCCGAAAACGCTTAATTCATCGCATGATTTCCTTCTAACCATAGGAGAGTTTTCACCGATACCAGCAGAAAAGCATAAAGCGTTAGCACCATTTATTGCTCCCATATATGCACTAATATATTTTTTCACTCTTTTGCAGAACATATCAATTGCAAGTTGAGCGCGGCGATCCTGGTGCATTTCGATTTCCTCAACCAGATCACGCATATCATTTGTCAAACCAGAAATACCGAGCACACCAGAGCGTTTATTGAGTATTGAGAATACTTCATCAATATTTGCACCCTCTTTTAACATCAGAAACTCGATTACTGTTGGGTCTAAATCTCCGCAGCGAGTACCCATCATAAGACCTTCAAGTGGTGTAAATCCCATAGATGTATCAACAGAATTTCCGCCTTTGATTGCACAAGCTGAAGCACCATTCCCCAAATGAAGAGTAATGATATTTGTTTCATCTCTTGATGTATCTGTAAGCAATCGGTAGCGATATGCAATATAACGATGTGAAGATCCATGAAAACCATATTTTCTGATCTTATATCTTCTATAGATTTGGTAAGGAATACCATATAAATACGAAGTTTCCGGCAATGTAGAGTGGAAAGCAGTGTCGAAAATAGCTGCCTGTGGTACTGCGGGTCCAAACGTTTCGCGTGCAGCGTAAATACCTTTCAGATTTGCAGGATTGTGCAGTGGAGCTAATTCAATACAATCTTCGATACCTTCGATTACGTCATTGTTGATCCTAGTTGATCTTTTAAACTGTTCTGCACCGTGAACGACTCTGTGCCCAATGGCATGAATGTCGTCAAGACTTCTAATACCTGGAATGTTAGATTCGTCAGAAGTAAGCCAGTTGATAGCATAATTCAGAGCAGCTTTATGGTCCCTGAGAGCTACAGCAGATTTCTTTGTTGGCTGTCCTTCGGCTTTAAATGTAATAAGTGATTGGCTTCCTACGCGTTCGATCAAACCTTTGCATAACATCTTGTCCTCATCTTTTTCGATTTTCTCAAGGTCAGTATCAATTACCTGGAACTTGAGTGAGGAACTTCCGCAATTCAAAACAAAAACATTCATAACTAATCAACCCTAAATATATAGTAGAAAAAAAACTTATTCAAATAACACAAAATCAAACAACATTAAATATGATAAAGAAATATCAACAAAAACAATTGCTTGATTATCAAATTATACAGATTACAAATATATTAAAAATTATCGAGAAAAAAATAATGATCGCTCTTAATTTATAGTTAATAAAAGTTTTTGTAAATTTGTAAAGATATTTAGCCATAATCAATATTTGATGGTCAAATACGTAATATGTTATGATTTCTTTATGTTATTTTTAAAGGCGTGCAAATGATAATTTTCAGCTCAAAGAGCTATATCATATCAGTTTTTATATTTCTGTTTATCTTTACTTTGGTTACAGCCAAAGCTCAGCTAACAAATACGTATATTACTGGTGCCAAGAAAGGCGAAATTGATACGCTTGCTTTCGAGAGAGGGAAGTCAATTATCGAAGATAGCAAGGGGTTGATGGAAAAAGAAGTTGACCCTAAAACATATATTATTGGACCCGGTGATGAGTTTTATATTGAAATTTTATCAGTTAATCCATTTTTCTTCAAACAAGAAATAACTCCAGAGGGTACTTTTGTTATTCCCAAAGCCGGTTCGTTATTGCTAAAAAATAAAACTCTAGAACAAGCTGAGAAACTCATCATTGATAAAATCAACCAAATTTATAATGCAGAGGAAGTGCATGTTACACTATCTGATATTCGTAAATTTAAAGTTATTGTTAGTGGACTTGTTAAAAAGCCAGCAATTGTTGCTGCTACTCCAATGGAAAGAGTTTCAGAAATAATTGAAAAAGCAGGTGGACTAATTGAAAAATCTTCTTTGCGTAGGATTAGATTATTAAGAGAGAATAGTGAGCCAATAATTGTTGATCTTCTCAGGTTCTACATGCTGGGAGATAAGAATTCAAACCCTTATGTGCAAGGTGGAGATCATATAATAATACCTCCATTTGATGAAAGTAATACTATCGAAATAAGAGGTGAAGTTGCTCAACCAGAGGAATTTGAATTCGCTGAAGGAGACTCATTATCAACCTTAATTAAATTTGCACAGGGCTTTTTGGCTTCATCTTTTCTGGATTCAGTGGAAGTTGTACATTTCAGTGATCGTAGAACAAGCTTAATTCGCAATTTTATAGACCTAAACCATTGGAGAGATAATTTATTCTCTCAGAAAATGCTACAAAAAGATTTCCCATTGAATTCAGGGGATCGTGTCTATGTCAGACCTATAGCTGAGTGGAGAAAGTCAGAATATGTTGTGCTTGAAGGAGAAGTCCAGTATCCAGGCAAATATGCCCTCCAGAGGAATAATATTCGCATCAGTGATTTGATAGATAAAGCCGGCGGCTTAACTAAAGATGCCTCAATGGAGGCAATTCTGTTCATCAGACAGCAGGAAACCAATAAAATTGACTTGATTATGGAACGCCTTAGTAAGATGTCATATTCAGAAATGTCAGAGAATGAAAAAAGATACTATGATGCCAAACGAAATGAAAAACAGGGTGTAATGGCTATTAATTTCAGTACAGCTTTAGAACACCCCAATTCATCAGAAAATATTTTTCTTATTCACCAGGATTCAATTATTGTCCCTCAAAAGAAAAACTTCATAAATGTTCAGGGAAGAGTAAATAATCCTGGTATGATAGTCTTCGATCCAGATTTTACTTATGAGGATTATATTCAAATGGCTGGTGGATATGGGTTCCGAGCTGATGAGAGCGAAACATTCGTAATGAAAACTAAAGGCGAGCAGTTCCTCGCTGAGAACAAGAACTACTTATTAGAGCCAGGAGATTATATATTGGTTCCAACAGAATCGGAGCTTACGTTTGGGG
>Ga0272443_10001736_pt1 | contig 30307 bp, 41 predicted proteins | sample SSMAcet12_FD_193581 | JGI IMG/M metagenome (GOLD analysis project Ga0272443, IMG submission 193581) | Marine sediment archaeal communities from Little Sippewissett salt marsh, Falmouth, MA, United States - SSM-Acet-12 | ecosystem: Environmental > Aquatic > Marine > Wetlands > Sediment ... | reverse complement strand
GGGGGAAACCAATGTTCAAGAAAGCTGACTGGATCGTTGAATATATACTCTGGCCCCTGGCCTGTCTTGGGGTCATGTGGCTGGCCCTGCGAATAATCCTGACCTGGTAGCCACCTCCTGATGCCCCCGGTCGAACTCATAACGGCCGGGGGTTTTTATTTCCCCGAGCTTGTGAAACGATTTCACAAACTCCCATTTTCATCCGGCCTTAAGAGTTTTTAAAAAACGAAGTGAAACGGAGAAATTCCCCTTTCTTTAAGAATTTCTTTTCTTCTTTCTTTTGTATGTCAAGTAGGCTTGACCATTTTTACCCCAAATTGGTCAAGTAGGCTTGACATGTCCTGTCAAGTAGGCTTGACCATTTCATTTTGCAATACCTGACTTGCTGTGTCTATATTGCACAATAATTGTGCAAGGATATTTTGGGGAGAATGGGGGTATTTTGATGATGTGTGCAAAACTTTGCCTACAAATTATCCCTCGTTGTCGGGTGCCGCATTTGTGATATTTTTAAACCAGGCGCGCATCTTTTTGGTCATATCGCCCTCGATTGTTATCAGGTCTTTGAACCTGGCGTCACTCCGGCGCTGTTGCTGGTCGAGTTTATGAAGCTCTTTCAGCTGGTCATCGGTAAGCAGTTCATTTTCGAGGTCTTTATTAGCCATACAGACCACACTCCCCCAGTGCGTTATCTATTTTCCTGCGATTCTGGATATATTTCAAGGCCCAGTATACCCATGACGGTGAGCGATCGAGGATTTCCGCGCATTCCCTGACGGTATATCCCGCAACATACAGGACCAGGAGTTCGATATATCCCTGACGGGTATCGAGCGACCCCAGAATACCGTATTTCATCAGCTGGAACCGCACGAAATTGATCTGTGAGCCAGTGGCGTATGGTCTGATGTCAGGCGTGGTGTATCTCATGCCGTATAATCCTTTCCGTTATACCGTGTCATGTAATTGATTATGGGTATAAACCGGGGATAAAAATATCCATTACCCATGAACTCCACTTCGACAAAGCCATGTATCCACCGCGTCGGCCGGTTGCGGATATATCCCTGGCTGAAATCACAGAGACAGCCGCAGGACATGGCAATATGCGGCGGTTCGTCCGGCAGGTGTGTCGATACATGGGCCTGGTAATCGTGGGTATGTCCGTAGATGATATTTCTCGCCGTGTTTCGTATGTGCTTTGCCGCGTGATATTGGCTGGTGTAATACCCATGGATTATATTCAGCTTGCCTATACGAAGCGGCTGTTTATCGAGGGGCTTGAATACATATCCCCGTTCCGCGAGTTTTAGTAATCCCTCTACCCGTAGCTCCGGGAGATCCCCGATGTTTGGCGCATTCTTTACCAGCCAGCGTGTTAGCCGGTCCTCGTGGTTGCCCTCAAGCCACCACTTATGCTTGACCCCGGATTGTTTCAGGCTCGCGTCTATGGTGTCGAGTAGGCTGTTAGCGTGTCCGATATCGCTGGCCAGCGTGGGAATGAGATCGGCCCAGGACCGCTTGCTGTGTGAACTCATAGAATCGAATGCGACAAAATCCCCGATAATAATAGCCATCTCGGGCCGTATATCCCGGATTACATCGAGACATATCTGTAATGCCCGGTCATCCTGTTGGGGGCATTGGATATCGGGTATAATCACCGCCGTCCCCGTCGTAGGTTTTCTATCTCTTGCCATCAATCCCCTTCCTTGTGGTTAGAATTCCATGTATATTTGAGCAGTGGTAAATTGCCAAAGGCCCCTCTCGCGGCCATAGAGGGGTCGCCACGCGATCTTAGGGTCTTATCCATAGTTCCATATACCCCAAACCGAGATCGTCGCTCAGACGCGCTCTCAGGGCCTAATTTTTCCAATTTCCTCAAAATAGCCTTTCGCTTGGTGGTCAGAATCGAGCCAATCTCGGGGTTTTAGCTCAAAAACGTCCCTGATTAGCTTTCCCCATCCATCTATCTCATATAGCCGGTTATCCTTAGCGATATATAACCGACCACCGAATACTTCGGGCTTAACTATTTCCATACCAAGAACTCCATGCCCCCAAAAGACCACGGGCCGGGAAATCTTTTATATTTTATTATTGGGTAATGGCATTCCGGTAATTTAACCGTTCCATATTCAGTGCATAATTTAAATGTCCACTCATCGCCCTTATTGGGCTTTTCGGGGTTTTCCTTCATCTTCCTTCTCCATAAAAAACCCCGCCACCTTACCAATGACATCCTTTTAATGATAATCATCCGTATACGGTAAGATGACGGGAGCTGCGAACACTTGATTATTAAAAGCTAATGTAATATTATTTCATTCGATGGTATAAAAACAACCGGTTCGGGGCCTCCTTGAGCATAATGGTTAATGGTTGGGTTTAATGGATATAAACAGTTATTCTTCTTCGTCTATCACCTCCTTTCGGTTACTCAATTAACGTACTCACCTTACGGTTTGTCTACTTAAAACTCCAATATAGGTGTATTTATTTTCACCTTTCAGAATTCCGTTAATCATTCTCGCCACCTTCTCTGGCGCGCGAGTGTGAAGGATATCCCTGGAGCATAGTGTCGGCCGTCCAATTAACCCCGGACCCTCATATATGATCCGCTTTTTCTTACTGAACTTACCCGAGGTATCCCTGGCTCGCTTCTGGTATATTCTCGCGGCGGCCAAGCAGGCATCCTTGTTTTCCCTGTAGTACTTCCTTTGGTATCGCTTACGCCACTGGCGCTTACAATCGGGATCAAGGCATCGTATTTGGCTTTCCCGTGTTGCCTCAAACTCGTTTCCGCATACGGGGCATATTTTAGTTATCATTTTCGACCTCGTGTTGAACCAGCCGGGCTACAGCATAAGCATCGGCGGTATTGTGATTGTCAGTTTCAAAACCCCACTTTTTATAAACTTCCTTGATAATCAATTCCTTCTTGGCGTTACCCTTGCCTGTGACGAACTTTTTAATCTGGGGAGGGGTGAAAACACACAGCTTCACCTCGGGGATATATACCCTCCCCAGCACAAGCAATATTGTAGCAAAGCTCCACTCAACCTTCGCACCATTCCCAAAACGCGCCCCCATTGGTTGTTCTATTCCGAAACAAAGATCATTATCGGGACTAAACCTTGTATCGACCTTTTCCAGCGCCCGATTAATTTTATCATGATAGTCCCAGAGTATTACCCTTATGTCCGCCATACCTAAAATCTGATCAGTAACCGCTTTCATGTGAATATTTTCACTGACGACCCTGTCCCCACATATCCCCACAATCGCAGTATCCTGCCATCCGGGATCAATGCCGATATATACATTATTCCCCTTGTCCTGTGATAGCTTACTCATCATACCTCCCCATCTGCCGGTTGACTTCGGCGTATAATCCGTTTGCAACTATCGCTGATGGGTGCGACAGGCCCTCGTCTTTCTCGTCTATGAGGGTGCCCGCCTGGATTTTATACATGTGCCGGTCAATCTTCTCAAGGAACCACTTTAGGGGCTTAGTTATCCAGTCGCGCCACCCGTGTCGCTTATTGCCGTATGCCATACGCCGGTTTATTTCGTCGATTGCCGCCAGCCCACCGGGAATATCGAGGTTGCGGATAAACTCGCACCAAATATCCCGAAAATGCCGATCGTTATCGAGCCGCTGTAATATCTCATGGTTGTCCATCTGTGTCACGGGCATTCCTCCTTTCGGTAGCAAACACTGTCGATTGCTATAATCTTACTATCTACGGCAACGACCGTGCGAGGATAGGCATATGCTCCATTCGCATACCGCATCCTCACGTCTTCCCTCTGCAATTCCCAGATAACTCCCTTTTTATATGTCTTGATATATTTTATCAGCATTGTGGGGTCGTCGGGGTGTTCATACGGTCCATCCGTTAACGTGAATGTTGGTGTACCAACGGTATCAATCATAACTATCGGCTCCGGGCATTCCGGGCAATCGCGATTGGGAAACACCCAATAACCGACAAAAAACCCTATAAATAGTACTCCCGATACAATAAAAGACATCTTAAAGGTACCTCCTATAGTCCACGGTATTTCGCTTCGTTTCATTCCTCGTCCCCCTCTCTTACCGTTTGAATGATCTTCCATTCGGACCTATCGAGCAATCGCCAGGTTTTTTCCCCGCTGGTCGCCCCCGAGTTGCCGATTATCTCCTTGATTGACCCCACTGTCTTGGAGTCCGCCTCGGGCGTTACGATCGCTATGAGCTTACTGCCGTGACAAATAGTTGTCCACCGGCCAAGTGTAGCATTGACGTGTCCGGTGGTAATGTCGTCGGCGGGCTTTTCGTCCTCGATACCGAGGGCATGGTGAATGGCCTCGTGGAGGGTGGGGAGGGATGCGCATACCGTCATCTTGTTGCCGAAACGATCTGCAATTATTACCATCCCATCAGATTTACTGGTTGCGTATATTGTTCGCCAAAAACCCTTAGAAACCCACTCACAACGATCCTTGTTTGACTTACCCATCTCATTCTCCTTTTGGTTATTGGTTAGTATGATTTTCAAATCTCGTGTATTGCGGTAAATAGCTCAGCATGACCACTCCGGTCGGGCCGTCCCGGTTCTTGTCTATTGTAAGCGTTGCCGTAGTGGACTCCTTTGTTTTCCGCCAGAGTTTCAGGCTTACATCGGCCTCAAAATCAATATCCCCCGATTCCTTTGATCGCAGGGAATCACCTCCCTTCTTAATGGCATCTTCCGTCCGAGCTACGGAGCTAATCACGAGAAACACCGCCCGCAATTCTTCCGCTATGGCCTTAGTCGATTGTATTGCCTTGGTTACTTCGATTCGGCGTTCCAGGTTATCGACATCCATCTTCTGGAGGTAATCCAGAACAAAGAACCGACAACCATACTTTTTATACATGGCACGGGCCTTTGACCGAAGCTCGGCTGGCGTCATCCTTGACGAGTCATCCACCTTGAGCGTAACCTTCCCCAGCCGTTGTTCTGCTTCGGCCAATCGTATCCAATCCTGATCCGTGGCCATTCCGGTTTTAATTGCGTGAGAGTCGACCCGGCCGTTCATGCAGAGCCAGCGCCAGGCCAACTTCTCACGCGTCCCCTCTATTGCGAATATTCCCACCGGCTCTCCCCTGAGCGCTAAATATTCGCAAACCGTTAAAGCGAAAGCGGTCTTTCCCGCAGACTGTAATCCCGAAAGAACGACCAGATCGCCATAGCTGAACCATCCTATGATCTTGTCGAGATCAACCAAACCGGACGAAAACCCCATTTTCTCTCCATTGGCGATCTTCTGCATTTTCTCGATAACGGTAGGTGTCACATCGCTGAGACTGACTATTTCTCCTCGTCGCTGACCCTCTCCTATCTGAATAATCCGGGCTTCGGCACGATCAAGGGCATCCGTGGCTTCGTAATTCTGGTTGGCACACTCCGATATGGTTTCCTGTGATGCATGGATTAGTTGGCGAAGTGTGGCCTTGGCCTGAATCAGTTCGGCGTAGTGTCCCACGTTCGATGTCGAGGCCATTCCCGTTGCGAGATCAGCGAGATAAGACCGACCCCCGGCCTTTTCCAGTTGACCCCGCCGGTCGAGATATTCGGCCACCATCGTATTATCCGTGGGGCGTCCATCCATTGATGCCTCAGATATGGCCGCCCAGATCATTCGATTTCTGGGATCATAAAACACGTCGGGATCGTTTATAAAGTCGCAGGCAACGTCCAAAGCGCGCTCATCCTTGAGCACGGCACCGAGCACAGCCATCTCGGCCTCGATTGATTGCGGGGGTTCGGGGTGCTTAATCATTGTCATCGGCCCCAAACAGATCGATTTGATTTTTATCCACAAAGTATTTGTCCCTTAGATCGAAGACCCTATTTATCTGTTCCGACCCACGTATCGTCCATTCGCAGGTTTCATTGTTATATTCTCTGTGGCTGGCGGGAATTTGCAACTTTAGCTCTTCGATGAATCCATCATGCCAATGTGAATAGGGCAGTTTGGTTTCGCGATTATCCAGAGTAAACCACAATTCTTCTGTTTCCCTAATATGCCTAATCTTCATTTTTCCTCCGTCCCCCCCGGCCAAGGTTTATCCTCTCCCCGCCAGCTTCATAATATTTAAGCAGGCAGTACATGCCCCTGAGGTAATCGTTGCGGCGAGGATTGGTGGGACAGAAGTGGACCCCACCGAAAGTGAAAAAGAGAACCTCCCCTATTACATCCATATACATATCAGTTGAATTTTTCGCTGTATTGGGGTTGTTCTTCAATAATATTTTTATCGCTCGACAAATACCACACCAATGTCTTTTGCCACTATCAGTAATAAACGACGTCATCTCCAACTGTAACCCCGTCCTCTGGTTCCTCGGCGTGAGAAATGCCATAGCGATCTCCCACCAGGCTTCCTGTTTAGTCAGTTTCGTAGCACTCACGGCACCATCCCTTCCGTGGTTCTTCTTAAAAGAGATTGAAAATCTCTCTTCTTTTCTTTTGTACTTTCTTTATTTCTTTTGTGTGTCAAGCATACTTGACCATTTTCGGTAAAGCATACTTGACCATTTTGTTTCTGAACTTGACCGTGTCTATTTTGACACAACCAAAGAGTGTAGTCTTTTTGGACCGCATAGCTCGGGGCGTGTTTTCGTCCTATCTTGTAGATCATTTTGTTATCCACGAGGGTTTTGATCGCGTTGATGGTCCCGGTTTTCGATAATCCGGTCTTTTCCATAAACTGGCTGATGGATATTCGGTCGAGCTTTTTGCGGAATCCCCAGGTTTGCCGCATGACGATAATTAATATCGACATAGCCCCCGGCGCGATATCCCTCATGGCCAATTCCTCCAGTATCACATTAACGATCCTCGTGTAACCATCTTCAAGTTGCGGGTTGGTGCTCACTCACACGCCCCCCGTAGTGCTGTAATTAGTTTCTTTATCGTTGACCCGATTAAGGGTATCTCCCAATGAATCTTCTTTCCGACATATACCTGTAGCGCGACGTGTTCCTGGCCGATCACCACGACACGAAAGCCGGGGATGATAACCGTGGTTTTCATTCTTCCACCACGGCATCGGGATTGCATTCAAATAATAAATCGAGAAATGATTTCCAGTCCGGTGGAGGCTGGAAATTGAGCGTGTGGGATTTCGCTCGTTCTTTATCAGGTTGATTCTTGTGCTCGCGGATTGATTCGTCAATCCAAGAATCCGTCTTAGTATTTTTCATCCTTGATCTCCTAATGTGTCGTTTTAACGTATAGGGTTTCTGGGTGGCATATTATCCTATCTACGGGCAACTTATAACAATACCAACAAGGCATTCCAGGGTTGGTGGCAATTATAAAACTACAGTGCGCTCTGCTCCCCCGTGGGCAATCGGGATGTTCGTGATAGGCCCCGCACCAGCACTTTTTCGTTGTAATGGCGTCAACGGTTTCCATTTCCCCTGTATGTGGCCAAAATGGACCGGGATCGTTATTCCATATCGTATCACATCGCATAATAATAACTGGTGTTTCAATCCTAATATCCCCGGTTAATGTGTCAACCGTAATTATGGGGTCGTAAAGCACCGTAGGGTTTTCCCCACTCTCGCGTATAAGAATCCACCAAAATCCACCAGCAATAAAAATTATCAATGATAAAGATACCGCGACCGCCAAAATCCAATCCTTAATATCTTCCAACATAGCAATCTCCTTTTCCCCGAATATACTTCCCGCCGGTGACAAATCGTGTCACCCCACAATACCTGGGTGGAGGTTGTATTCTTCGATGACGTTTTCAGCGTGTTCGAGTGCCTTCTGAAACGCTACGGGTTCGTTTTTGAATTTATCGCAAACCCATTTTTTGGTTTTGTCGATGACATAATATTTACCAGGTTCCCCGACATAATTCCAACATCTTCCCTTATTGAAGACGCACCCGGTTTCGATGTCAAACACCACCCAGTTATTTTCATGAGGCCACATCTTTCCCCTGACCGCTACGGCGCGCCCACACCACATCCCGATATATTCAGCCACGACTTGCTTGTCCTCGTTACCTCCAAACTTATTAATCCACATCACATTACAGGTTATCTTATCTCCAATTTTCATCTTACCTCCAAATCAATTCATCGTGGGTCCGGGCGCAGAATCGACACGTCTTACAGGTCTTCACACGGCCTCCCCGGTCACGGCGCCAACGTTAGTCATTCCTCGACCTCCTGAGCTTTGGCGGGGCAAAATGGACAATGCGTCCAGTCTGGGTTCCAATGCCATACTCTATCGTCTTTCTCATGGGTGTAAAATTCTTCTTTGGTTGCCCCGCTAAAAACAAAAGAAACCTCACGAACCGTTCTCTTCCAGCACCCGCACGTCGGTATCGTCTTAGTCATTGGGAGCCTCCGGTGGTTGAATTGATAAATCAGACTCAAAGATTTCTCCGATGTCGTAGCACTCAAGGCGGTTGTTTATTATTAAAGCGAGGGAATGTCTCATGTTTGAATCGTCCGTAAAGACGGCCATCCTCTCTGCTTGGTTAATGTCCTCCATAACACTTTCCACCTCGTGGTCGGCTCCAATTATTATTTGCCCACCACCATTAAAGTTATGTATCATTTCAAGGTTTCTACTTTGTATAAACTCTTTTAAGTCATGCTTTGAGACGGGAATAAAAATATTTGGCCTACCTTCGGGTTTTACTCTCAGTTTCACCGCCCCCCTCCTTCCAGTCCTTGACGGGCGAGGGATTGTTTAGCGATTCCTTGGCACTGGCTGAGTAAACTATCTACCGCCCTACCCCACTTTATTTCATAATCAAAATCACCAGCACAATCCGCTCTGTGTATTTTGGGCCATCCAATATCCGCGATCTCCCCCAACGCCTTCTCTGCCCGGTCGAGGCGGGAGCGGAGGTCGGCGATTTTCCTGTTGAGTAAGTCGATTTTTCTATACATTGGCCCTATCACGGTAAAAACCACAGACTCCATTAGTCCCTTGTGGTTGTCGGGTAGTTGTTTGTATGGAACCTGACTGCTCTTTTTTGTAAAATATCCAAAATCAGGAGCCAGTCGCTCATATTCTTCGTGGAAGTGCTGTGCAATTGACGTGATGCTACACATTTCATTTGGAACATTCCTCAACCGCTCGATCTCCTCCACCAGCGGCCGGACAAGGTCGGTGAGGATCGGGAATGCTTTACCATAACTAACTCCGTAAGTGCAGTCGCATGGTTTACCCGAAAACTTCACAAGTGCTGTTTGTGCGATTTGCCCCAAAGCATAATTTATACCATACCTGACATCGGCGGGCAGTTCCTTCTCACTCATCGGCGGCCTCCGGTATCATTACATATTCGGACACAAGCTCTACGCCGTTTGGCTCATATTTATAATTTTCTTTAAACATGGTGCTCGCCGTGGGAATGTTTTTGGCAACAACAAATTGGTTGTTACCGTATGGAGTATTTATTCTATATAGATTATATTTGTATTGTTTATTGTTCATCACTCCCTCGCTTTCTGTTTACTCATCGTCGGCCTCCTTTACCTTTCGAGATTGATCCGCCGCTTTTTCAATAAATTCATCGGACGGTGGTTGCATCATATCCTCGCCTTGATAGGTAAGGATAAATAGCTCCTCGTGGCAATTTGAGCATATTCCAGACTTTTCTAATACGCACCCGCAATCTTTACAATATTTCATCACTCACCTATCGCTTTCTCCGCTTCGGATTCGATAACGCTTTCATCATTCTCCTCCCCCGCTTTCTTGGCGGCGGCGTCGAGATCGGTTAAAAATGACTCGATATATTGTCGGGTATTTGTTCTTAGGTCGGGATTACAGGTGCAAATATCCGTCACGTCCCATGCCTGAAGCGCCGGACAGCTTGGTTCGTGTTCCATGTCTATTATATATCCACGATCCAACAAATCCCTCAATATCATCACTACCGTATTGAAAAAAGCTTCCTTGTAATTTATTCCCATATCTTCTCCAATCCCCGCCCGGTTGTTACGCCGGACGGGGTGAAAGGACGAGTAGCCGTTAGAACGGCAAATCGTCGTCATCGTTAAACTCCGGCTTGGAGCCCGGGTCAATTGGTTCATACTGGCGGATATTGTTATAAATCTTGTCACCTTTATGAGTGTTCTTGATGAATACCCGGCAGACTTTACCCTTTAGACTGGCGGTATCGCCACCCTTTGTGGGATCGACACCGGCCGCCTCAAGAAACTGTTTGAAACGTCCAAGCTGAATTGAGGCGTGTTCGTAGTTGGGGTCGAAGCTGAACCGGTCAAAGACCATATTCGGCTGACCCTCGACCTCGAACTTGAATCGCTCGTATGCGGTTCCATCGGAGTAGGTAAACTTGCCGTCTTTTCCTTCTGTCTCGATGTCAATTAACCGGACAGTATAGAAACCTTCCTCGAGAGGCGGTGCGTATCCATTCGCGTCAAATCCGTCAACTGGGGGGTAATTACCCATTTTTGTTCTCCTTTTTATTGTTTGCCTTGGCCTTAATCTTCAAATGATGAAGATAGTTTTCGAGTTTGCTCATCGGAGCATCTTCGAGTTTGTCTGTTCCTGCGTGCTTCTTCCGGGAGTTACTTAACCGCGTTGGGACATCGAACCCGTCGATCATATATTGTGCCAGATAGGCTTCCCCGGCTTTTATTCGCTCAAGGATATAATCTTTGGCTTCATCGGCGTTGGGGTTGTTGTTGTCGTGGTGTTCCCCGTAGTAATAGATGAGTAGCCTGTCCATATCGGTATTGTCGCTTGCGGGGGCGGTCGGAAGGACTTCGGGAAGTCGATTCGACCTGTCACCAGCCATAAAAAATTTAGTTGGTTTCGTATAGATAACGCGCTGGTTGTTCTTGTTCAACTCGGCATACATAATAACATCACACAGGCCGAGAATGAAGTCCCTGGCGCGCTTATCTGCCGAGGGGGCGATTGCCGTAAAGGTTCCCGATTCCATGTCAGCCATGAAGGGTGAATACGGGTTTAGGTCGGGATTAACCTTCATTTCGACTTCCTTGGCGTGGGAAATAAAGCCTATCCCCACGCCAAGGCCGGTTAGGGCATTGATTTGTTTTTTGAATTCTCTGGTGAAATATCCGAAACCCCGGCCATACTCGAAATTCCCAATATCATTTTTCCCGTATTTGCCAGCGATAAACTCCATCCCAAAGTCGGCAAGGTTGTCTACGGTGTCGATTACGATGGTTTTATATTCAAAGGTTCCCTTTTTGATTTCGTCCTTAATAAAGCTGATAGCCTCGGCGAAATCCGTCCATCTTTTAATGCGGATAAAGTTAACGGATACAAACTCCGCGCCATCCTCGGTAAGAAGGAACAGGGCATCGGAAAACTTGCTGGCAAAGGTGGTTTTACCGACCTTCGGTATACCATAGAGTATCCAGTAGTTTTCGTGCCAGTCCTTAAATCCTTTTGTTTTTTCGATTTTAATAGGCATGGCTCTTTATCCTCCATGATCTTTTCTGCGTATCTTCGGCTTGCTGTTCAGCAAAATCCCCCGTATCAGGGTATTCAACCTCGTTGGGGATTTCGGTTTCTTTTTCGAGTATATGTCTGACGTGGGGAAAGTCCTCCCGCGCCTGACCAAGTAATAATTTTCTTGACATTTTACCCGTCCTTTCGTTTCCAAACCAATTCAACCCCGTCTTGTATTCTCTTGACGTGTGGTTGTGGTTGAGCTCCCGGTGTGAGGCGGCCCCTCGTGCCGGGAGTTATTGTTAATCGGTTCTCGGCTCATGGATCACCTGCTCAATTTGGTCGGTTCGGGGAACCGTGGGGTCATCGTCGCCGGGTTTGTGGTTCTCAAACATCTTTTCCCGCCAGGCCGATTCCCATTTCCCGAGTTCGACTTCCCTTGCCTCAAGACGGGTGATTTCCTCGTCGAGATACTTTCTGGCGTTTTTCAACCCCTGCAAGCTCCACTTTACCGCCGAATGCAAAGACCCAAAAGCCCCAGCATGGCTGAAATCTTCAGGGTCGTGGTTAGGTTCGGTTCGCATATCAGACCTCCTTATTTTTTGACCATGAACAAGGCCAGCAACGTTACTATTAAACATACCAGGCACAAGATCGCACAAATCAAGGCCCCAACCATATCGTTGCGAGCCGCCAATCGCAGGGCCAACACAAAATTTAGAACTGTTACGCTTCCCGCGATGACTATTGTTAGGCCCCGCATTTCAGACCTCCAGTTCACTCAGGGTTTTCTTGAGGTTTCTGGCTGATTCCAGACTGATAGTGGTTTCTTTGCCGTCTATGGTGATCTTGACGGTTTTCGGCGCCGGGTTGGGTTCCTCGCCGTTCTGCTCGACGATACGATCTCGCATACGGTTGAAGGCGCGGACGGTATCTTTGTCGTGAACCGCCGCCCTAAAGGTTCCGCTGGTTTCGCCGCCTAAATCAAAGGGGAACATTTTCCAATCCTTCACCCCGGCATCCAGCATCTCGACATAAAAATTGACAAGCTCGGTGAGGATAACAGCGTTTTTCTCGGGGTCCTCGTAGAAATGGCGGCCCCCATACCCTCCAGCACTAAAGGCCAGAACTCCCCTTCGACAATCACACCGAATCATATAATCGTCTCTAAAAAACGGCCCTCTTTTTTCCTCGCTCATGATACCTCCTTATCCTTGGGGTCATCGAGGGCAAGCATGCCCGCCAAAAGAACTTGTACAATACTTGTTAGCGTTTCACTAACAGTATACACCCGCCGTTCCTCTTCTGGCTTGTGAAGCTCACCTTCAAGCTCATCAAGCCATTTTTCCATCGACATAATTTCCATTTTAAATCTCCTTATGGTTATGGTTAATTTTCATTTTTCGGTCACGGGCGGGGAATCGAACCCCGCCACTCATGTCCACAATATCGGCATTTTAATTTATTTGTCAAGTAAAATCTTCAATTTTTTTACGCTATTTCGCAAAAAAATAATAACCCCCTCAAATAAATACCCCGGCCATTGTGACCGGGGCTTCGAGGAGGAGACTAAGGTGGGTGTCTATTTTATCTCTGAGATATCAACCTCAGTATATTGCTCATATTCGTTTTCCTCATCCTTGTGAATGATTCGTCCCAGCCAGGCCAGCCCGTAGATATTCGTGAAAGTCGCCTTGCATATCAGACACATATAGTCCATTTGACAGTATCGTGTACCGTTTAACCCAGTGGTAAGCCGGTTGTCCAGATGTTGCAGGAGGGCATAGCCCGCCCCGCACTCCGGACAAGCCTCTTTCTCGGGTCGTCTGGTTTTGAGACATTCAGACATCACACCTCAAACAGTATCCACAATGTATACAGCGCATCATCCCCGATGGGATAACCTTGCGGCATTGTGGACATATCTCGATTTTCTCGGTCACTTGACGATCCTCAGAATACCCTTGGCCGCGATAACGCCGTAGAGGGCTTTCAGGGCCGCCCGAAAGACCGTGCCGTCGAAAGTTTCGCCAATCGCCAGCCATCCGTCAAACTCGAAGATTTCGTCCAACCAGTCCCCGATGGCGTCAATGTCCTCGTCGCTGAACGTTGCCACGTCCTCAAGGTTTTCCTTGGCTACTGCGATAGCCAACAGGCCGATGTCCAGGGCCTCCCTGAACACATCCTCGAACCCGTGGGCTTCCTTAGCCTCCTTGATTTCCTTCTTGAACTGCTCAATCTGCAACTGGCTATCCAGCCCCGCATAGAGCTTTTCAAGATTGATCTTTACTCCCATCCTACATTCTCCTGTGGTTAGGTTTTTATTCCGAGTTTCCCGGCCAGCTTATACAGGCCCAACTCACCGGGAAACCAATTCCAAAATGATCTTCTTGTATATTCGCCGTAATACTCGATCTCCACCTTTTGTATAATGTGCTGGGCGATGTCATCAACCATCAGCCATAACCCCAACACCAGCAACGGAACGGAAATCCATAACGACCAGTTGAATATTCCGTAGAAACCGATCGACAGGGGGATAAGCCCCCAAAAGAAATGATGCAGTTGCCAGAACCCGAACCGCCCCTCCGGCGCTGTTGGCGTTCCCTTCCTGAAATACCAGTTATACAGGGTCGCCAGTATCGTACTCAATGTGCATGTGCTCATTCTCTTCCCCTACGCATTCCCGCACGTAGTCAAACCGTCCGGGTTTTCGCATAACATGCCAAATACCATTCACCATCTTAATCGTCATCTCCCAGACCCAGATCATTCTGACTGGTATCGTCTTGGTGCGCAGATCAATAGCCTGTCCAAGCGGATGAAAGCTCTTTTTCTCGGGGTTCTTTTCCCTGATCGCCGAGGTTATGGTTATTTCCAAACCAAAAAACAACAGCGACATTATATCCAGCAGGCCCAATATGTATTTCATATTCTGGTGCCCAAGAGACGCCCAGACAGTCTGGTCCTTTTCGTGCTTCCATACGGCCATGTTTAACTCCCAATTTGCCAGTCTCCCTGATCCGGGACGGTATAGGTTCCTATCTCGCTCGGTTCATTCCCCCGATACAGCCAAAAGCGGTATTTCTTGTCACCCAGACATGAGGACTTTGATAGATATATCTCTATCAGCCCATTCGCGTCACTGTATCCAGACCACCGATGAGCCTCCGTTATCCATGTGCTGTCGCAGGTATTGAATACCCTTCGACTCGATTTTAGCTCGGCCACTACCCTGACATTCTCTGAGGGATTCGCCCCGAGATCGGCAAGGTATGCCCACGTCCGGCAAAGCGTAGTCGAGTCCGTATCGTATCCACTCAAATAGTAAAGGGTGCTTAATCCTATGGCGACAGTATCCTCGGGGAAGTAATACCCGGCCTTCCGCGTCTCCACGATAAAGGTATCCGCCGAATCAAGTGCAAATATGGTCACCCCGTTACTCAGGGAATACTGGTGCGACATATAGTGTCGGGCCATGCTCCTGAGTGTAACCTTGGCATCCTGAACCACCTCGTCGGTCCCAGAGGTATCCTTGACGATCAGGTAGCAGGTTTTGAGGCCGTAGCCCTGCCGATAGGGTAGCTCGTAGTAGTCGTTTACATAGTCAAGGTTACCGGAATAATATTGGATGATATAATGTATGGTAACCTCGTGTCGGCTTGTGTTCACGGTAATGGTTGTGTCCAGCCCCCGGTTGTAAAAGATATCTCCGGGTGACATCGAGGTCGTATCATATGTGACAGCTATATCCGTCCAGGACTTTGACCCCGCCGTCAACTGACTATCAGCATCGGAAATAACCACAGCAACCGCCTGCGGCCACGTTGGAACCCCACCGTCATTAAACTGAACAATCTTGATCGGCACGTTTATCTCCCGCGCCTCAGTCATAAGCGGCCACGAGAACAGCCCCAACACCAGCAGGGCAATTATTTTCCTCATTAGAATCGTCCCCCTTTGAATATTCCACCTTTTGTGATTATGTTCATTGGCGTAGCCGTCGCCTCACCGACAGCAATAGTATCGGTGAAGTTTTGCCAGTCAACGGTAAACGAGGCGAATTCCTCATCCTCCCCGTAAGAAACCCCAAGCGTAAAGTTATTGAATGTTGAGTCCGCTATATCACTGGACATGAAACGGTAATTAACCACTCCCGTCGCTATCCCCTCTGCATCAGTTGTGGTGTCTATTTGTATATTCCCGTAGTTATCAGTAATGGTTACAGTCGCACCCTCAAGGGGGGTATCGTCACCGTCTGTTACGAGAATAGAGATGGTGCGTTGCCATGTCATATCGCAGAGCTTGGTTTCACCTCCGTAAGATGAATGATAAACATTGTTTTCAATATTATTATAGCCCCCCTCAGCCCAATAAATGTCCCGCAGTGTATTATAGTTTGCGCTGTCCCCAAGCCAACACATACCGATTAGTGTATCGGCGGAGTTGGTAATCGTTACCCCATAAATAGTGGTGTCCATCTTGTATAGCGTGTCGTCGTGAATCATGCAAAAGGCCCCCGCCCCGTCAAATCCGTTATGCCCATATATAGCGTAGGAGTTGGTGTAAAATACCTTATTCCCGTAAATTTCGGTCGTCGTGTCTTCCATGAGTTGGTTGTCAAAATCATACACGGAATTTGATCGGTATCCCCCCGTTGTATTGTTTGACCTGTAGGCGTTTATAAGGGTATTATTATACACTTTCACGTGCCACGGCAACGGCGTATTATACGTTCCAAACCGCGGGTCATTAAATGTATTTGCCTGAAATGTAATTACCGATGATTTATTCAGGTATGGCGTTGTGTCGCCGGGGGTGACGATTCCGGGAGTATTGTCGGAGTCAAAGGTGTCCGCTACGGACCATATCTCATTGTCGTATATCTTTAGATATTTTACGCCGTCCCTTATCTTTATTGCCGTAGACCGGCTACTTAATTCGTATTGGCTGGAATATGACTCATGCGTGTAAACATAGTTGCTATCGAATAATATCCACCCCTCATCAGGGCTTGTTGTGTAGAAGGTAATTCCCCTGAACCCGCGATATTCATCCGCGGCATAAAGAGAACACTTCGTTACATACGACCCCGGAATTACGTCCTGAAACCAAATCAAATAACTGTTCGTGGTAGATGTGAACTCCCCGGACCCAACGGTGTCAGCATGGTTTCTTAGTCCCCCTGTAAAGGTAGAGTTCCTTATCTGATACATACCGAGAAATGGATATGGCCCGCCGGTATAAAGGGCCGTTTGTCCGTTGCAGTAAAGATAGCTATTGTCAATTTTTACATTATAATAATCCGTATCGCTTGGCTGTGCGGCTAGAATTCTCGATGTGTCAGTATCCCCAAAATCAAGAACAGTGGAATTAAAATTACTTCGACTCCCAAATCCGGCAGTCCTGCAATACAGGGAGCAGGCCCGAACAAGGAACCTCTCGGCACCCTTCCCCGCAACCACGTCGCTTTTATACCCCATAATATCAGCATAGAGAATACTATCGAGAATGACTTTTCGGGAAACGTTGGGTTGCAGACTAAGCCAGACAGACCCCTCATTATTTTCATCCGTCGGCCTTATCTTGCGATATTCGCTAAGGGGATCACCGATGGTAGACGACCCGCAATAGTTATCGGGGCGATGATACCAGCGGCCCCCATGTATGACCAGATTGCTGTCACCGGTCGAGGGGTTATAGTCGATGCAAACATAATTATTTAGCGAGTCGGTTCCCCATACTATCTTATCATCTGCCGCATTAATAAACCAGTCCGAAGTATTGTTTATAATTAACACAGCCCCCGTGGTATATAAGCTGTCACCCTCAAAGGCAATCGTGTCCATAGTTTTTATTTCATCGTCGTAGTCTTGTGAGTGCATGGCGTCTGTTACTGTAAAGGGAAGATCGTCCTCGGCAATCAAGATGGTTGCGCTCTCCTCCTCCTCTTCCTCCTCCCCCCATCCAACGGTTGTCAGGTATATATCGTCAGCGTCATACATAATATATGCCTTCTTGCCGTGCGAGGCTGGAACTATCTGGCATCCCGTTGCATCCGAAATATTATCGACCGTCGAGACAACTATGGGCGTAGTCCAGCTATTGTCGGCATACGTCCAGCGCGTCCAATACATGGGCTTCTCCGAGTCCGTGGAACTATCCTTTGAGCTTGTAAAGAACAGCCCAACCGTTGAATCGGCCTCTATGATTTCACAAATTACCTGCATTCCCCTATTAGCACCAGCCCCAATCAGGGGGTTTTCCTCCTGACGACTCGAGGTCCAAACGGTATCGTGGTGCCACGCGGAAGAGTCGGGGTGCATCCATATATGATGGATATTGCTCGGAGTAAGGGTGTCGGAGACAAAGACATGAACGATATTGTCAAAATCAACATTCACGGAAAAGTCCCTGACATATCCCCTGTTTGCCGTTCCCTGAATGGGCTGACTCTGGATATAGGTTGTGTCAAGAGAACCCCCCGACCATTTTATTGCGCTAACGTAGAAATCGGTTCGAGTATTCCGGAAGCTGTATCCCACGCTAACCACGGAATCTTTTCCCGGTGCCCCCTCAAGACCGTGACGATGCGATGCACTATTGTAGAGGTCGTTTATTATACTGAGATTTGTCCAGGTCCGCCCCCTGTCGGGTGATACATACCCCTGTATTGCAATAGTTTCGTCGCTCATTCGCTGAGTCGCCACCATTGTATCTATGCTATAAAAAGCGATCAAGGCCCTTGACCCGGTATCGGCAGTTATAGCCAGTCCACCGAAATCAAGATAGGTTGGGGCCACCCCGGAGACATCAAATATTATAACCTGCAGGGAATCACCGGCCTCGGTATTGACGGAAAGATAAATCGTGTCCGTAACAAGGTCGCCCAATATCATGCTGTGATTACTGGTATGCTCGGAGTTTAAATCCAGAACCCCGCTTGTTGTGGCACCGTATCCCGTCAGCTTATATAGTCCACTATCGGCATCGTTTAACATGGTAACAAGTTCCCCGGCGGTCGGGAGACATACTATCTGCCTTCTGGGTGCCCCGAGAACAACGTTTCCGCTCGTCCCATTGATTATCCTCGACTGATACACCGAGTCATTTTGCGCCTGCACCGTTCCCGTAAGGAGTATCAGTATCAGGAATACCTTAATCGCCGTGAATCGAGCGGTCATGTATCCCCCTTTCATGCGGTCCCATTGTGGGATTGTCCTGCTCTGGTTCGATTGGATCGGACCAATGGGCTTCGACATATAATTGAGGCCGATATGCCGAGGTTCCATGCTCAACCGTCGCTATGTCCATTCTGCTTTCGCCATCACCGTAAATTGTCGTATAGGTTATGATAATCCCATAATTGTAATCCTGGCTATCCGGCTGTGTTATGAAATTCATGTAAGTTGTGTCGATGAAAAAATACTCATAGGTATTATTATAAGTCCCATAGTGCAACATCAATCTTTGATTGTTGTGGCTGTCTTCATCGAGCAACGTCTGGTTATAACAATCTCCGCTGCCGCGCCCACCGCCACCGGTCCAGGTGCCGAGATTTTCCCAATCGTAATATTTATTTGAAATTGAATCGCATATCCGGGCCGCCCTCTGAACACGACCAAAGGTTAATGCAAAAGAATCCGCCGCCGCAAAATAAAATGCCTGACTCAAGGTTAATCGTATCTCTACTGAATCCCAAATATAGGGGCAGAAGATATCTTCGCCCCAAGTTGTATCAATATAGACCCCCGGCCCTATAATCGAATCGAGCTTCAACATTCTGAGCCAATGGGTTGAAAACCGTGACCCCGAAGAATAATAGCCGACATATCCTCCTGATGTCCCGCAATACACCGTTGAGTCATTACCGATCGACATGTAAAGCCGACTGTCTTCAAAAAAATTATAATCGACGGTCCAGCTTGAGTCATGATCGGCGGCAAAGGCCGATACCGCCAACATCATAATTAATAGAGTTTTAGTAATCGTCGCGGACATATCCCAAAACCTCGTAAATATGAAGGAAGCTCTCTTCCTCTAAAACCTTTCGTATCCATATCGCAACCTGATCCCCCGCCTCAAAATGGAATTCGCTGTCGACAAGATTAACCGTATACCATTTCGGAGTTGAGTCATTATCGACACCGTTCCGAATACATTGTTTAATATTCAGGATATTGTATAAACTGTCGGCCATTTTCGTTTGATCGACACCATCCCTATCGGGACCGAATAGATTAAAATACTGGAGATAAGTTCCGAGTGGCGTCCCGTTGATGGGGCTTGTATCACAAGCAGTTGCGTCAAAGACAACTATTATAGAATCAAAGGTGCAACCTTTTTCAATCAAGCAGCTATACCCCGTTGTATCATAAGTAGATGTATTTGTTTCAAAAAACGTTGAATCAAGCTCGGAGTAAAATCTTGTTCCCGGCATATCTTCAAGCACAGACCTACGGCGGATGCCAGGACCTTTTACTATGGTTGAATCCTCCCGGTTCGTTGACCAATTCGGGTCAGGATATCCATGCGTTCGGTCGAACCTGACATAATGGCCGCGCTCAAACGGCTGTCGTTTCACAAACCGTATAGTCGTTTTAAATGGCATAAACTGGTAGCCCGGATCACCATTGTAACCGGAATAATAAAGATCGGCCCCGAAGTCGGTTCCGAAAAACCGCCATTCTATATCGGCCTTATATATATTTTGTTGATAAGAATCCGATTCGCTATCCCCCGTTAAAAACGGCTCGTTGAAAAAGTGATAGGAATTCCCCCCGTCAGTACTTTGGCCCCAATATAAGCCCTCGTTTCCACAACAGCCGTTCGGCATGGTATCGCAGAGGGCAATCATTACGAAATCACCGCCGATAGGATTAATGTCCAGGTGCCATATATGATGACCTACTGGAAGACCGTCGAACTCCACCGTATCGAACGTCGCGCCGTAACCGTCCCCTGAGTCTCCCCAATTAGCGAACAGGGTGTCATATCGGAATCGAATTAAAACCGACGAATCGGTTGCGGGGGTCTCGAAATTAACCGCCACAACCTCGTATCGGTTTGATAATGTCAAGGGATCGAAGGTCGAATATATAGAAGGAGATATCAAATAATTAGTACTTCCATCAAGGGCAATGATCCGCTGGAAGGATTCACCATGAATAGCTTCGCCGTATTTATACCAAACCAGTCCGTCTGTCGATCGGTTCGCAACCAGCGAATAGGTGTAGGTCTTGGCTCCGCCGATAACACTATCAGCATACTTCACTCGGGTTGCGGCAATTACTGAACCATCGTAATCAAGTCCCAGACAAATATCACTGGTTTCCCCCGCGGCATGCAGGGTATCGCCAACCTGATAGCTTACGGAATCAACATTGAATATCGGTTGCGGGATATAGAATGTATCCCCGGACGCACTATCGACATAGAAGCCCCGCTCGTAGGTTTCGCCGTTGTCACGGCTGTATAAAACGCAGGGAAGTTCAACAATGAAACCGGAACAGGTATCGTCAGCGGTTCCCCCGAGAATAAAGTTATAAAGCGGAGTGTTGCTCTTTGCGGTATGCACCCGATCATAAGTATAGAATTCCCAACGATCATCGATGTCGTGACCACCAGCGGCACCGAATACGATCTTTACCCCTGCCGCCAGCGTTATCGAGTCAGTATCGCAATTGACGCTGGTTGTCCATGACCCGCCGTTGACCCGCCATTGAAAGGTATTTGTCAGTAAAACCCCGTCGATTTCAACCTCCCAATAAGCGGAGTCGGTATAAGTGCTGTCATATTCTCCGCCAGTTGCCATATCGTCAACCCCGCCGTCATTACTGTAAATCGTCGAGGTTATCTTGGCATTGAATTCATAACCATAGAATGACCATTTATCGTCGGCACTATGTCCCGTTGTTGCACCGAAGGTTATATGCGCTCCGGCGATCAGTTCAATATCTCCGGTCGAACAATTCACCCCCGTAACCCAGACGCTGTCATTGACCCGCCAGCGAAAAACATCGGGGGTTCCGGTGCTTGTTATCTCAACCTGGAAGTGACAGGCATCCCCATAGGTCGAATCGTAAGACCCGCTGGTTTCCATATCATCGAGGCCGCCGGTATTTTGATAAACCGGGGTGCCGATAAACCGCCAATCTATAACAGTGTCGCCCGGTCGCGGACCGACAAACCAGGGAATCCCCTGCGTCGTCATGTGCATACCGCCTCGTGCGTCATACCCATCAGTACTATCGTTACAGGGAGATATGAGAGAAGCATTCAATAGCCGTGACCAGTCCCACATTGGGGTGTCGGCTGGCTCACAATAAATAGAAGCGGAGTCGAATTCATATCGGAGATTGGCAATAAGGTTCTGTCCGGAATGGCGCATCCCGCCCCGAATCAGGGGAAAGTTGTCGATGGTAAAATTATCCATTGAATCACCGATAGCCGCTTCCGTGGCCCCCAATGTCGCATAAGCCGAGTCGGCCTCTGCTGTCGTTACGTGATAAGCTCCGTCGAAGGCAAAGTTCTCGTCGGTTGAATCAATATCCTCTTGCTTAACCTCCTGGTCAGCTATTTTCGATGTCGTTACCGCGCTTCCCCCGAGCATCGCCGACGTAATAGATGCGTTTGGCAACGTCACCTCATCATTGACAACAATGGTATCGCATACCAGCATCGCCGCATTAGTCGTGTCGCTGTTAATTATTCCGATATGCGCCGAGTCAGCCGTGATCTTGACGTATTCTGAGTCGGCCTCCGCTCCTGCAAGTGCCTGAACGGTATCCGTAAAGTTTACACCATTCACCGAAAGGTCAATAATGTTGGCTGAGTCAGCGTCGAGGGTGTCGGCGTTTAACTTGACAAAATCAGAGTCAGGCGCCCATTCGTTCGCCGTTGCCGCGCTATCAAGTTTGATATCAACAAGTTTTGCGGTCGCTAATAAACTGTCGGTGCTAATTGTATTCCTGTAAAGGGGTTCGACAATAGTAAATACATCTTCATCCTCCCAATACTTCAACTCACCCTCATTGTCCTCCCCCTTCATCTGGAGAACGGGATCGACATCAGCCGCCGCGCCCCCGACAAACAACACCTGACCATTTAGCTCGAATCCGTCCTGGGTGTAATTCCACCCTATCGTCCCATCCGTGCCAGCGTCACCATTAAAAGTAATAATGGGCTTCCCTGCGCCGTCTCCTATCGTTATACCATCGTCATCCGTCAACGTCGGGTCGGATTCGGTTTCGACTATCGCTGTAATGGTGTCACCGTCCATGACAACCGTATCGGTTCTCACTATATTCGCCGTGATCGAATCGGGATTGAAAATGTTACCATCATAGAAATCGGCCACAGCATTCCACGAAGCCGAGTCCGTGGCAAGGTCGCCAATCGTTATATCATTAGGAACATCACCGTCGGCAATCGGAGAGGTGAGATATCCCTGCGTGGTCTCACAAAAATCATATACCGCATTACCCGTAACGGGCTTTTTTTCTGAGTCCGCAACGGCGTCGGCGGTATCGACATTGATCTTGATAACATCGTAGGTGGTGGAGTCCTCACGAACCAGATCAATAGCGTGCCCCTCCTTTACCTTGACGAGATTATTCAAGCTCTTATATTCAGTCGAACCATCGTTGAAGTAAACCGAATCCTCAGAGCCGGAGCCAGCCCCGCCAGCCGCCGCCCATGATAGCGCCCCAGCACCATCTGTGGTCAACTGGTAACCATTGGTCCCGGAATCAGCGGGCCACGACGAACCAAGTAGGACGGTCGGGGATACGAAATAATTGGTATCGCCATCGCCGAATACAAGCGTTCCGGTAAATCGCATTGTGGCCGTATCATTAGCCGTATCTATCACCACTAAAAACGAATCACCGGTAATGGGCACGTAGGCGATCGAGGTGTCACCGGGTTCGGCAAGAATGTCTGCCGAGGGGGTGGCTGGTTCCCATGTATCGTTCGACGAACTCCAAGTTATTACTTGACCATCCTCGGCGTCGTGGTCATTCAGGTCGGTAAGGGATAACCCCTCATCTAAAATGTCTGTAGAGTCTATATTGGTTCCGTGAGCATTGACCACCTGTATCGTTCCTTCGCCGTTGTTTATTTGTATTCCCGCACCAGCAGTTATATAGCCTTGCGCCAATCCCCCGGTGTCAGAACCTATTAAAAGCATACCATCAACATTCAGGTCTATGGTTGCAATCGCGCTCGTCCCATTACCCGTTACAATCTCGTTGCCGTCAATGGAAGTCACTCCAGTGCCCCCATTGCCAACAGGAAGGGTATTTTGAACTTCTGACGTAAGACTCACCCGATTGGAACCGGAAAAGTTACGACCAATATCAATAGAACCAGCCCCAAGCGTCACATCAATCCCGAGGCTTCCAGTGATAGTTCCCGACAACGGGGGACCACCATTTTGCCCTATTACCAAACCACCATTACTCAGGGGCCCAACCTCACCAAAGGCGCTACCTCCCTGGCCGTATGGAATGGTATATGTAGTCAGGCTCGTCTTCCCCGTCCCGCCGTGATCAACGGTAAGAGCGCCAGCTATGTCATCGCCAGCACCAAGTTGAATCTTATTGTAGGCATAGTCGATATCGAGTTGGTAATATCCCGTGTTTACGAGGTCTTCATAGTATCGAATACCGGACGTAGACGGTATGTATAGCCTTGTAAGTGGATTGGTGGTCGGCCCACCCGGAGTAACCGATCCGCTATAAACGTAAATATCACTAACCCCGGACTGATCCTCCCATATAATACTATCAGAAGCGTAACGATATACCGGCACCTGCCCATTGCTGGCCCCCTGCGCTACAGCCATCGCCTCAAGCGCCGACGGATCAAAAGAACCAGCCTTGGCCGCCGAATCGGGAACTTGCTTAAGCGTCTTATATCCAGCCCCGGTTCCTATGCGTAATTCTTCGTTCGTAGATTGCCAAAGGAATTGCCCCTCTCCCGTGGGCGCGGTATAAGTTCCGTGACGAACACCCTTGGCGTATGTCGTGGAATCCGAATTGGGAATCTTAACCTGATTGAGAGTATCAATGACCTGTCGTATTTTCGGCCAATTGAGGCCCATTATAATCTCACCAGGGCCGTCTGGATTACTTGAACTGATACCGGATGCTTGTATAACCGTAGCTGTATCGGTTGACACTAAATCAAGACCAGTGACATCTCCGCCTCCACCTGCGGCCATTTCTCCGCGCAGGACATTAGCCGTGTCGCCTATGTCTGACCGCGAGGCCCCGGCATTGAAGTTAGACCACGTTCCCCCGCTATCCGAAGAAAACTGCCATATCGAATCAGCAGTAATGCGGATGTAGCCATAAACTTCCCCTCCGGTTGTCGTATCAAACAAGGCCAACATGGGAAGAGTGCCGTTTGTATAGAGAGCATAGAGAGAATCGGTAGGTTTTGTTGGCAGAACCTTACCACCAACTGATTTAACGGCGCTAACCGCCGAGGTTACCCCGGCATGGGCAAACCCACCCGCAAGATAGATCAGGATGGTTATGATTATAAAACAGACACCGACAACGTGCCCGATCGTTATATTCCGCAAACGCCAACTAAGACGTTTATATTTAGCCCCCAAAATGTCAACCCCCTTGACGGATTGTGGTTAGTTATTTTACCAGTGCTATAAATATACCGATGGCAAAGATTATGACCCCTATGCCACCAGCTAAAAACTTTTCCCTAAACTCCAACTTGGTTGTTCGGCCGTTAAGATTCTCCAGATGTCTGACAATCCGATCAATACGATTATCCCGCTCGTCACCCTTAGTCGCCAAATGCACCAGTATTTCCCGGTCAGTCATTTTACCGAATTTGCTGTCCAAGCCAGAACCCCCATTTACAGTTTACCGCGTCGCGCCAAATCGCGAGCACGCTTGTTTATCTCTTTATTGTTAATGTCCTTAGATGTGAATTTATATTTAGGAAATTGTTTGTTCCATTCGTCCACCATTTTCTTGGCTTCCTTATTTTTCCCTGCTATAAACAGATCAAGTATGTCCATTCTCCATTCGCCACGGTGACCCCTGGCGGTGGGATTCATCCCCTTGCTGGTGGGGAAAGACATCAGAGCATTATTCCCGGCGAGCGAGAATGGAACCGCGTGTTTAGCAAGGGTCTTGGCCCTCTCTGGTATTTGTTGCCAGAGGGTTTCCCCACCCTTGATATCTGTAGGCCATCCCGTAATAGACTCACCGGAAACCTGCTCATATCCCATCTGTAGGGCCGGTGAGGTCTTTACCTTTGCTTCGTGAAGCGGGTCGATGATCCAACGTAATGGTTCACGCACCTGCTTGGAGAGCTTTATATATTCACGCCGACCCTTCTCGTCCCTGGTCCCCATGTCAATATCGAGACGATGACCAGATATCATGGAACGCAATCCGGTTAGACCTTTCGCGTTACGATCAGGTTCATTCTCCCACATCCAATGGCCAGAAAGAGCCTTGTTTAGAATGTTGGAAACCGTAAAGAATGTAAATCCCGCGCGTAGCCAATACTTACGGGCAAGCGCACCCTCAAGACCCGGCTTAAATGCCGACGTCGCAATTTTGATATTTGAGAGTGTCCAGTCAGGAGCAAGAAATAAACCATGAGCAACCTGACGCCACTTGGGAGATTTCAATAACAACTCCCAATTCTGACCCCCAAAGGCATTGTTTACATGCGTTCCGATTTCCCTGCGCGCCGCCTTTAATTCGGCCGCCGTTGCATTCGGGTGCTTTTTAAGATAACCAGAATACTTATCGTAAAACGCGTAACTCTTTAAACCCCGATGATACTGATCCCATAGTGCCCAATCCCAAAACTGGTTGGCCTTACGAATACCCTTGCCGGGGACACTCACCATCTTACGGGATGATTCCGCTATCTTGTTCAGGGCGTTATTTACAATGCCCCTTTGCACATCAGAGGGGGCACCAATATCAACGCCAGACTCCAATAACTCATTCCTGAACCTGGGATCCTTGAGCAATTTAATGCCCTTACGGAAATTGAATGGATTGAGTCCGCTATAAGCCGCCGACTCGGTAAGTGCAATATGGTGAAAGAACGAGGCCGACAGTTTCAGCTTTTTGGTTACGGCGTTGATTGTCTCGACGGCACGGATAAACTTTCCCGTAAAGGGTTTTCCAAATACCGTATTAAGCGGTTTAACAATTTCAGGATGCACGTATACTGTATTAATGCCCCTATTACGGGTATACATATTACTTGACGCGCGCGCAAGCGCAGGACTTTCCATTGACACATATCCAGTGGGAATATTCTTATGACCAGCCAAATATATCATGGCCCGATTATTTTCATTTTTCATCTTCTTGAGCGATTTAACAAGCCGGTTGTTCTCTACTACCTGCTGGCTGATCCGCTCGTATTCCGAAACAATATCAAATATATTTTTAAACCTCGGCTTCAAGCCAAACTTTTCCCCGAGAGCATAGGTATCTATCCTGCGCTGTTTCGCAAAGGGGTTATTGGTGCGGAAATAATTAACCATGGCTGTTTTTGCGGCGTCTGGCCCATCCCAAAAGTGAGTGACATAATCTTCGAGAAAATTGACATCCTCGGAATATCCCGATTCATTTATGGCTTTGCGGGTTTCATTAAAGCGATGCCTGACTTCCCCAGCAACGCCCTTGGCTCGATTCGATAATCCCTCGCCCTTATTTGTCCCCTCAAGATATCCAACCATGTCCCACTTTTCGGCATTGCTCAAGCCCTTCTCGCGGGAACTTCGCCACTCACCAAAATCGTAAGCCTTCTTATTGAGTTCTACGCGACGGTTCCATACAAGCTCCTTGGCGGCCTTGCCCTTCTCGGTCAGCCCAAAGGTCTTATCCCACGCCTCAATTAACACCTTCGGCGTAACACCAGAGTGACGCTCGGTGGGCCTCGCCTGTTTCGCCTTCTCGATCCCTTCCCTTATCTTCTTGCCTTCACCACCGAGGACGAGCTTGGAGGGTTGGGGCTTGAAAGCATTGTCTGTTAAGCCAATATATTCATTAAATTGTGGACTCTGCTTATCAACAGCCCAAATCGCTTCATATCCCTTGTTACGCGCCAGCATCCCCGCATAACCCTCTAATATCTCTTGCTGGTCGAAATATTTGTTCCATTCTACGTCTGGATATTTCTTGGAAACATAATCTATCAGTTCCGACTTTTTGGGGAAATTAGACTTATATCTATCCGTTGAAAGACGCGGTTCTTTTACTAAGAAATCATATTCTTTTTTGTCTAACAACTGCTTTAAACCAGCGATTCCACCGGATTGGTTGCCTCCTGTTTCCACAGTGAGAATATTTGCATCCTTATTGACATTCAACGTATGCTTAGTCCCGCCCAAGTCGGCATGGGGGGATTTTACGTCAGAAGGCGTTGTATATAAACCCTGCGGCTTTTTAACCGAAGATAACGGAACCCCAGATTCTTCTATCCGTTGCACCTGATTCGGTATGGCAATCTTGCCTTCACCACCAACTACTATCTTCTGGGGTAGCTCGCTTATTTTACTTTCAGGCTGTTTCACTGGTTTTGTGGGTGACTTGGCATATTTCTTAGCTAAATCGTTATAATAATCCCGAGACTCTTTATATATTTTCCTTAGATATGGCCTTATAGTATCACCAAACTCAGAAATCATTTCGGCTGACCACCGAGAAAAATTGACCGCTCCACGAGCTATTTTAGCGGCCCCAATTATTGCAAAATCCTTAGAATTAGCCAACTCGTGCAATGGCCCCGACCCCAAGGTTGTGCTTTTTACTCTTGCGTTAATGCGGCTCTTAGCGGCATCCTCTAAGGCAGACAGCCTCCTAATTACCCCCGCGCTTGCTTTAAAGACGGCTCCGGGCTTTGTTTTTATAAACATCCCAACGACATCTGGATATGAGGACGAGTTAACGTAACCGTCATACCCTCTTAGTTTTATAGCCCTCTCCATCTCATTAATACTTCCCACCATCTTTACAATGCCCTCTGGATCTTTGGCTATGTCATATATCCTAAACGATCCATTAACATGGTGTCTAAAGTTCGCGCCAGAAACGCTACTCTCGGGTCTAATTCGAGCTTGATTCGTGGTTCGATAGTAATAGGTAACTGGAACTTTATCAGGGCCAAACCGAGATAATTCTGCTCCAGCATACGCAGTTCCGGCAAATTCGGGGTCTATAGTTACCCTCTTATCGTTAGAAAAATGTATAAGATCTTCCCTGGTTTTTGGTGGTAGCTTGCTTGATATACCCTTAATCTTGTTGCTGACAACTCGATCATACTCAAGTTTACTTAAATATGGAACTGATCTTTCAGCCCTACCCGCTGGATCCCACTTATTCCTAAACCCAGTCCACACCGCCGCCTGCACATCAGCCGGTGCTGTGCCAGTTTCCTTGGCTATATCCTTCATGCTTTCCGCGATAAATTTGCGCTGAATCTCCGTTGGAGTGTCCCGAAATCCATAAATACGACTCATCCAAGTGTCGACAGTTACTGGATCATAGTTTCCCGTCATATTTTCAGCGTAAGCGGACACCTTTGGCCCAGACAGATCCTTGCCGGAAACCACGTCCTGTAGATTTTTCTTGTGGAATGGTGCAAAACCGGTAAATGGCTTGTCATTTTTCCACTGCCAAAAAGCCTTGTGGGCAAGGATACTATTCACGTGGAGATTGGTGTGTTGAGATGTTGCCGCCAAGAACTTCCCAGCAATCTCAGCGTCGCTACCCTCGGGGAATAGTCTTTTTAGGTCAGCCACTTCTTCCCTATACCATTGATCACCCCGACGGTTAACACCCTTATCATAATAAGACTTAATGTCTTCCGCTGATGTGAGCTTTCCCTTGGTTGCTATTTTGAATCTTTCTATATTTTTGTTTGCATTGTCCCATACTTTCTTTAAGTGTGGCCTTATAGCATCACCAAACTCGGAAATCATTTCTCTCGACCAAGCGGAAAAAGATTTAAAACCCCGATGTATCTTTACAGAACCAATAATACTAAGGTCTTTAAGATTAGCCAATCCATCCGCCGTAGCACCACCAATATCAAAAAGTTTTGTTTGCTCCCCAATCCTTTCCCTTATACGCCTTCTCGCCGCATCCTCTGCTTTAATCATCTTTCGCGTTAGATTGTCGGGTGATATGTCCGCCAATCTTTCCGCCACAGAAAAAAACCTTGCGCCTTTCTTGCCAGTGCCGCCAGTTAGTATTTCTTCAAACGACTCCAGGTCAAATGCCGCTTTTTGGTCGTGTTTTTTCCCTAAAAGCTTTGCATAAGACGCTTCTGATTTAGGGACCATAACTGACACATCTAAGTGGGTTATCCCGGTAGACTCATCATACCAAGTTCCGATACTCGCATCTTTGTTAGCATCGAAAATATCTCTATTTTTTTGTCGGAAATCAGACAATTGGTCTACGGTAATTTCCCTACCTTTTATCTGCACGTTCCTTTCTGGGAATATAGAAACAGCAATATTAGGGGTTCCACCCATATCCTTATGCGTGGCGGGGTTGAATGTGCTCCCCCCGTTTTTATTGTGGGACTCAATTTGAGCATCCCATTCATCCCCAAGTAAGGGTTTTTTACTTTCAGGCTGTTTAGTAACATTGGGAGATTCTTGTGTTACTTTGGGCTTGGCCACTTCTCCTGTTTCACGGACAGGCTGTCCCATTTTGTCGGTAGTTAATTCTTTTTGCCGACGTTTTATCATTGAACCAAGTGATTCCGTCTGGCCCTTTCTGCTAATTGAAGGTTCGGGTTTCTTGTCGAGGATTGCTTCAAGTATCCCGCCGGAATT